>Ga0310345_10002254_pt1 | contig 19869 bp, 18 predicted proteins | sample HC15DNA20500_MG_FD_204667 | JGI IMG/M metagenome (GOLD analysis project Ga0310345, IMG submission 204667) | Marine microbial communities from station ALOHA, North Pacific Subtropical Gyre - HC15-DNA-20-500_MG | ecosystem: Environmental > Aquatic > Marine > Oceanic | place: Pacific Ocean: North...
TCTAATAACATACCAATTCATATACAGGGAGGAAATACTGGACTAGTTGGAGGAGCAGTAGCAAGTAATGCTGAAGTTTTAATGAGTATGGAAAAATTAAATAAGATAAAAAACTTTTGTTCTAAAAGAGGAGTAATTCATTGTCAATCAGGTTGTATATTACAAGTTCTCGATGAACATGTAAATGAGAAAGGATGGATCATGCCTTTAGATCTTGGAGCAAAAGGTTCTTGTCAAATAGGAGGAAATATAGCTACTAATGCCGGTGGTATCCGATTTTATAAATATGGTTCACTTCATCAAAATGTTTTAGGAATGAAAGTAGTTTTACCAAATGGAGATATATATAATGATACACAAGGATTTTATAAAAATAATACAGGATATCATATAAAAAATTTGATGATAGGTTCAGAAGGAACTCTTGGTGTTGTTACTGAATGTCAATTAAAATTACAAAAATCCAAACCATCAATAAAAGGAATGTTATTTTCATTAAATAATTTAGAACAATTATCTAAATTAATAGAATTATCTACAAATAATTTACAAGATTTTATATCTGCATTTGAACTTATGGATAAAAAATCTTTAATATTACATCAAAAACATTTCTCTAATTTACCAATTTCACTTGGTAATTTTAACGTATTAATTGAAACGCAATTTACTGATGATGATTATCATCAATCAGTTTTAGATAAATTTTTTGAAAATTGTATGGAAAATGAACTAATTGAAGATGGAATTGTAACTAATAATGAATCACAATTAAGTCAATTATGGGCTATACGAGAAGGAATTACTGAAAATTTATCAAAAGAATCTAAAAATTTATATAAATTTGATATTTCAATTAAATTAAATGATATAGATATTTTACAACAAAAATTAAAAGATTATGATACTTATTTTTTTGGTCATGTTCTTGATGAAAATATTCATCTAAATATTTTAAATGAAGGAAGTAATGATCAAATTGAAAATATTGTATATAATCTTGTTAATGAATTGAATGGAAGTATTTCTGCGGAACATGGCATTGGTATAATGAAAAAAAAATATTTACATAAATATGATACTAAAAATCAAATAGAATTATTAAAAGATATAAAAAAAACTTTTGATCCAAATAATATACTTAATCCAGGACTAATCATTTGAGGAGTCGGATAAGGTTATGTGGTGTGGCCCAAAACCAGCTTCTTCAAGTGTGATTCTTTTAATTTTGTAATTTTGTAATCTTTGATAAAAATTTTTGGATAAATAATAAGAAAACATCAATGATAATATGAATAATGATTTACGTCTCGTAAATTTATTCTTATATATTCCCGATTTTTTAAGTGTCCATTTAATCCAAGCATATTCATTATATAATTGTAAAAAGCAGAATATAAATTTGACAATAATTGAATAGAAATTTGTTCTACTATTAGTATCCTTTGCATATTTAAGTCCATATGTAATAATACAAAAAATGATAGGAATTCTGTAAAATAATTGAGTAACTAATACACCAGATGATAGAATTTTTAATAATTTATTTACATATTCGTTTTCTTTGTAAAGAGTTAATATTTTACATAAATCGAATCCAACTGCTGAAAATTGATTGGACATAGCACCAAATATCATAATACCTTCAGATAAATTACCTGTTTGTCCATAATATTGACATAAAAATATTATTAATGCGTGATGTCCTAATGTTGTCCAATCATTTTTATTACACCAATATGCATAAAGGAAATCCCCAATATCAAAATAAGTTTGTACTTTAAAATTATAAATCATATTTTCAGTAAGTTTATTTTGATATGATAGGAATGTTCCATTATTCCATAAGGTTAATAATTCTTTTATAGAATTAGAACATAATGTAATATGAAATCCGGATCTAATTAATTCTATAATAGTTTTGATTTTTCTATCAGGTGGTTTGCTAAATACATTTAGCTTGTTCGCCAAAGTTAGTACATTATTCATAAAAATGTTATATAATAGAACAATTATTTTATTTTTATCATTTTATTTATCATGTAATAGAATTGCAATCGTGATAAATAGTGTCATTGTTCCTGTTTCTAAATTGATAGTCCATTTTGTTAAATTTTTATTTAATGGTAGAAATTTAGTAATATTATATATAATTCCTTTTTTTTTGTCTCTTGCGAGAATGGCGTAATGAATAATACTAGTAATAAGTAAAAAGTGTAAAATAATGAAAAAAAATAGTGAAAATTTTTTCACAAAGCAAATAATATAAAATAATATAAATGTTGTATAATCAACTAAATGGTCATAAATATCACCAAATTGTGATGTTGTTTTACTTAATCGTGCGAGTGGTCCATCTAAACAATCAAGAAGGTATCTAAATAGAAAAAAAATACTTCCAGCATAGTAATCATTTTGATAAATCATAATAGATGATATAATCCCACAAATTAATGATAATGTTGTAATAAAATTGGGTGTAAGTTTTAGATCTAAACAAAGAGGAAGCATAGTATAGGTGAAATGTTTAACTATACATTGGTCGACATAACCTTGAGTTTTAATTCTTTCATTTTCGGTTTTAATAAATTCATTCATTAATTGTACATATATTAAAAAAACCTATTTCTTCCCAATTAAACATTAAAATTGATTTTTAGTTAGTATAATTAATGCGGTATATAATTTTAAATGTCTATACAGATAGTAAACGAGTTGGGAAAATTAGGTGACAAAGAACTATTTTATAGGGTTTTAGTTCAAGATGTAAGAAAACAGAAATCACAACCTTATTTGCGAGCAAATGAACAAACTTTATTAGATTTTAGATCTATTTTAGTAAAAGATGGATGTAATTTTGGTATAATTAGCCATATTAATACAATTCCATTCTTTTTAGAAATGGCGAGTCGGATCAATAAATATCGTAAATATCGTCCTTCTCCAATGAGAATAAAAGTAACTGCCTATGATTTTAATAGGTATAGAATTTGTAATAATAATTTAATTATTGAAGGAGCAGATTATATAAAAATGAGATTATCTCTGACAATTGATTGTAAATCAATTCAAAGTACATTAAGAACTCCGTTCTTTGGTGAAAGATTTGCAAATTCAAAGATTAGAAGTGAAATAGCTCGTATCAAAGAAGAAGATGATAAAATCATAAAAATAGCTCGTGGGATGATGAAAATAATAATGGCAATTAAGGATAATATTTTTGATAATCTAAATCATAATTGTTATGATATTTATTAAAAAAATAATAAATAAGTCCGTTCCAGTCCCTAATAAATTTAATTAAATAAACTTTGATTTCATAATGTTTTCGTAATTATGTTCGCAATCCATAAATGATATACATTTATCAAATTTTTCCTGTTCGGAATGTGAAATAGGATATCTTGCTGAAACATCAAATTGTAATTCATGTTCATAATAATATTCTGCAATAAGAGTCATTAATTCAGATGGAAAATTTTTTTTCATGTTTTTAAATTTTTCTATAAATTTATACTTATCAAAGTAAAATAAGTAATTACATGAACCCCCACACCATCCATCTGCCATTCCATCTAAACCATAAAAAATATCATCTTTATTTAAAGAAGAAACACTTGTATACCAAGTGCATTCAAGGAATGCAGGACCATCTTTATTAAAAATACTTTTAATTAGATATGGTTCTCCAAATGGTGCGTCATTATGAATAAAAAGTAAAAAATCTTCAACATAGAATGGAGTAAGTTGATTTTTTTGTTTATAATTAATATTTGTAATAGATAAAAATTCATCTTTATTCATTTGGTATTCGACATTTTTTTTGAAATCATTATATGATTTATCTGACATTAATTTAAATACCCGATGATATTTTTCTTTAGTAAGATAGTTATATGAATCATAATTTGTATCATGTTCTAAATTAGCGTCATAAGCTACACACCATACGCGAGTTTTAAAAAAAGTCATTTTTCTTAATTTAGGTAATAAGTTAATAAATCAATTTTAAATAGATAAAAATAGAGATAACTATTATTAATATAGAATGTCAAATGTAAAAAAATTAGGTCAATATTTTACTAAAGATTTTTCTTTACAAAGGAAAATCTCTGAATTTATTCTGAATGATCCAGAAATAATTCTTGAACCTTCAGTAGGTAGAGGAGATTTACCCCAATATTTTTCCAAAATGAAATTTGATTGTTATGAAATTGATGAAACTATTGATTTTATAATTGATACAGAGTGTATCGTTATTGGCGATTTTTTAAAAACAAAGATTAAAAAGAAATATAAAACCATTATTGGTAATCCTCCATATGTAAAAACAAAAAAAGGTAATTTATATATTGATTTTATTGATAAATGTATAGATTTACTTGAAGATAATGGAGAATTAGTTTTTGTGATTCCATCTGATTTTTTTAAATTGACAAGTGCTATTAAAACGATAAAGAAGATGATTGATAATGGAACAATAACTCATATTTATCATCCACATAATGAAAATTTATTCGAGAATGCTTCAATAGATATTATTATTTTTAGATATTGTAAGGATAAAAGTTTAGAAAAACAAGTAATGTACAATGATGAATTATTATATATTGTTGAAAGTGGTGGTTTGTTATCTTTTTCTAAAACGAAAGATAATGATAAAATAGCATTAAATGAATTATTTGATGTATATGTTGGAATGATTACTGGACGAGAAGCTATTTATAAAAATAAAGAATACGGAAATGTAGAAATACTAAATGGCAAAAATAAGATTGATAAATATATCTTTATAAAAAAATTTCCAAGTGAATACCAAAAAATTAATGAATATTTATTAGAACATAAAGAAGAGTTAATAAATAGAAAAATAAAAAAATTTAATGAAAAGAATTGGTTTGAATGGGGAGCTCCTCGTAATATTAAAGTAATTCAGTCTAATAAAGGGAAGGAATGTATTTATGTAAAAAATTTAACTAGAGATAAAGTAGTTGCTTTTAAAAAAAAAGTAATGTATTTTGGAGGAAGTTTATTAATGCTTCTTCCAAAACAAGATAATTTAGATTTAGATAAAATAATAAATATACTTAATAGTAAAGAAGTTATGAAAGGTTATACTTATTCTGGTAGATTTAAAATAGGTCATCGCCAATTATCTTCATTAAGAATTATTATTTAATTATCATCTTTTAATCAATTAAGACTATATTAAACATCAGCTCGCTTCCGATTCTTATTCATTAAGTGTAATTTTGTTTTGATTCTTTCAGTAACTTTAAAGTAATCATCATTTTTAAAGTAATTATCATTATTAATTTTTATAATACCACTCGGTAGTTTATTCTTAAAATCTGTAATTGAAGAAACGATTTTTATATTATCGCAATTACATAACCATAGTGTATCAAAAGTATTCGTATTTCGCATCTGTTCAGCAAATTTATATGCTAAAATTTTTCTGATTTTATTTAAGTTCCATTTATTATTCATAAAAATAATACTGTTTTCTTCATCTGATAATTCAAGATTCATTATTTCAAACCATTCTTTATGAAATTTTTTTAATTTTAAAATATCTTTTTGAAATGAAGGTTGAAAATGTTTTTTTGGTCCTATTTTTATATTACTACAATTACATAACCATAGTACATCAAAATCACCAGTATTCCACATCTGTTCAGTAAACTCATATGAAATAATTTTTCTGAACAGATGTGGTTGAGAACTATCTTTTTTTAAAAGTTTTTCTGATTTAAATACTATTTTACATTTTTTTTCTTCACATTTGTGCGTAATATAGTTATATTTTTTTATTAATTTTACCATTTTTTTGTTATAAATAATTCCTTGTACTGAATGACTTTTTATTCGAACTTGTATTCCCTTCACTTTAATTAATTTAGCATCCTGCTTAATATCTACTTTTCGGAGTGTATTTGGTTTAAACCAAATCATTAGAATTAAAAATTCAAAACAATTACAAGTAGTTGTATTAAATTTAATAGGTGCTTTAGTAGAAAGTTTTTTATAAAACTTTATAATAATATTAATGTGAAAACAAATTATTTTTTGTTTTGATGATAAAAGATGTTCTTTTAAATTTGTAAAAATATTACCTCCCATGAAATCAAATATTTCTTCTTTCAAAAATGTAATAACACTCTTAAGTATATAGAAATATAATTCACAATGAGTCATACAATTGAAAATACAATCTACTAAACATTCTTGTTTATATAAGTTTAATGTTATGCGGTCTGGATTTATAAGCACTGAAATATTATTTTTAATTATATTTATCTTTTTGAATATAATTCTATTGTTTTCATTACTATTATCTTGCGGAAGATAATTACGAAAATCTTCAAAATCAGAGTCATTCCAATCATTAATTTCTTGTGAAATTAATATACTCATCTTTTTATAAATTTTATATTCTGAATTCATTTTTATATTTAATATAATTTTTGTTAAATTTATGAACTATATGAAATAAAAATTATATGTATAAAAATTTATTAAAATCGATTTTTTATTATTTTATATAAGTAATATCAACGTTTAATATGGAACGCCGAACTAATATGAAAATGTATTTTAATAGTCGTGACTATCAAGAACGACTTATTAATAAAGCACATGAGCTTGGAATTAAAATTGGATGGATGATTGGAAGAAAATTGATCAAGAAGGAAAATGGTCGTTTCATTTGTCTTCGAGTGATTAATGAAAAAACAATGTATAATATTCGAAAAAAAGTTGAAAATAGAGAATTTAAAAATAAAGTTTGGGAAATTCGACTTCGTGAAGCAGCAGAAGAACGACTTGCTTGTGAATTGGAAACTGAAACAGAGCGAGTTATTTATGATACTGTGAAAGGCAAATATGGTGGAGGTTTTGCACTCTTTTTTGCGAAGGAATTGTATAGTTTGATTAAAAATCCAGAACTTCGTCCAAAACTTTCAATTTACGAAATTCGTGAGAAAGCTGAATTGGAAATGTATGGTCCTGGAACTCCATCTTCGAGTGAAGATGAAAGCATTCCAGAATAATTATAATAATATAGTAAAAATATAAGGGACTGGTAATTAAATATCACATAATTCAGCAATAATTCCAGTAAGTTGATTTAATGTACATAAACCTTCAGCTATTCTAATATGAGTATTTGATATTTTTTTAATATACATAATATTTTTGGATTCTGGAATAAGATCAGTGCCACTACAAATTTGGAAAATAGTTTCAATAATATCAATTGGCGTATATCCACAAGTATAAATATTACATAATAAATCTAATGCGTTAGAAATATCTTTCTTAAGGCAGAATTCTAATAATTGTTTAATTATACGAGGATGAGGTATATCAATAATTTTGTAAACATTTTCTTCCGTGATGTCTCCAATACCAATTTTAACTGCCTGCATATTATTTAACACATTTCTCATATCTCCCCTGGAACATAAACAAATAGCGTCAATACCTTCTTCTGTATATACAATTTTTTCTTTTTCAATAATAACTTTTAATCTTGTTCTGATTTCATCATTTTTTAATTTAGAAAATTTAACAATCATACATCTACTTAGAATAGATTCAATAATATTTGATAATGAGTTACATATTAAAATAAAGCGGGTGGTTTTATTATATCTATCCATAATTGATCTTAAAGTATGTTGAACTTGATTTGTCATACTATCGGCTTCATCAAATATAACAACCTTTTCTCCACATTTTTTTTTTACAAAATTATCTATTCTTTCTCGAACAACATCAATTTTACGTAAATCGTCAGAAGCATTTAATTCAATTACACGTTTGAGGTAATTATTATTTCCATATATTTCTTTAACTAAACATATAGCACTACTTGTTTTACCTGTTCCAGACATACCAGAGAAAATCATATTAGGTAAATTACGACTTTTTGAAATTATTTTTAACCGTTCAATAATTTCAACATTTCCAGTAATTTCATTTAAATTTTGTGGTTTGTATTTATCAACCCAAAGTTCTCTAAACATATTTAGTATAAATGTATTATAAAATAATATTTTTATATAGATTCATTAACTTTTCGTCATTTTAAAACAATTAACAATCAAAGTTCTCTTAATTTTATTTTGATTAGTTTTTTTTTTTTTATTTTCTGGGTTTTTTTTATTTTTTGGTTTTGGTTTTGATTTTGGTTTTGATTTTGGTTTTGATTTTTGTTTTGGTTTTGGTTTTGGTTTTGATTTTGGTTTTGATTTTGGTTTTGATTTATCTTTTTTTGAAATATTTTTTTCAATAGTCTCTACCATTCTTAATATAATTTATATAGATAATATTTGAATCTAAAATAATATAAACAAAATATACATAATGAGTAATCATTTTTAATTAGAACTTTATAATATTAATTGTATTATAATATTTTCTTTGAATATAATATATTAATAGATTAACAATGGGTTTTTTACCAAGTCTTAAAAAAATATTAATGTGGATTTATAAAAAAATCACAGAAAGTAGAATATTCAATGCATTTTTTTCGCTTTTTATTCCTGGACAATTAATTGCTCGTCAAAATTTTCTTAACAGTAACTTCTCCGAAAAAACTTGGCTGTATATTCCAATCTTTTGGATGCCACCATTTTCGATTTTAACATTTTTATATATGTGGAAAGCAAATAGTCGTGGTGGTAAAAAGAATTTTAAAATACAACCAAAACATTATAAATTGTCACTACGTGAAATATTTGCTTGGATTATTATGACAATTGTTGCTTGGATAGCTATGATTCCAATTCCAATTGTATTACAAACTCTTACAGGAGCAGATGGTATAGGAGAAGTAGTAGATCGTTTCCTTCCATCTTGGGATTTTGGAATGTTTAATTTTATAGTAAAAGTCCTTGCTACCACACTCATTCAAGGAATAGCTGTATTTTTCCTTACAACATTCATAGAATTTCTTAAATATAGAAAGAAATGTATTAAGAGAAAGAAAGCAATAAATTATTTGAATATATTAACATTAGGAATTGGACCATCAATTGCTGCTATGATTCCAGCATTAGCATTTAACTTTATTCCACCAGAAATGTTAGAACTTGCTGGAGCAATTACAGGTGTTCCAGTAAAAATAATGCCAGGATTAATTATGGGTCTTTTCCATTTTGTTGCAATTAATTTCATTGGTAAAGGATTTAAATGTGGTTAAATATCAGTCCTTAATATTTAAATAATTAATATATAGCTAACGTAATTTCGGTTTAATATAATTCATATTTAATAATTTGAAAATATCTTCTTCAGAAGATATTTCGAAAGGACTCTCATCTTCATTTTTAAATAATCCCCACTCATTGAGTGTATAATCCTTACTTTTAGCAATATTTCTCATTTTAATATTCAAATCCTTAGAACCAGTGAAATATAAAATTGCACTATGATAACTTTCCATAGGCATGAATATAAAATCTATATGGCGAACTTTATCATTAATTTTATGTAATCCCATATATTTAGATTTCCCTCGTGCGATTGTTCCCACATGTTCATATTTTTTCTTCAATTTATCTAAAATTTGTTCAATATAATCAATTTCTGCGTTTTTTACTTTATCCTTTGTATCAAATTTCTTATGACTTAAAAGAACATCTATATCACCACTTGTCTCTTTTTTACGACGATAAGAGCCGGTAATCGTTATTTGTAAATCTTTCGAAACTTTTTTAATAATTTTTTTTAAATTTTTTTCAAAATCTTTAATTTGATTTCGTGGAATACGTTCATGTAAATCATCAAAATAAACTAAACCTAATTCTTGTTGATTTGTTAGTTTTAATTTATCAGGATTATCATTATATGTTTTACGCAAACTTGTTAAATTTTTAATTTTATGTTCCTTTATTAACTTTGCAACAGTAGATGGACCAAATCCAGCAATATCATGTAATTCAATAATATCTAATGTTTCTTGGTTATTCTCTAATTCATTTAACTTGTTAAGAGTTCTTGTTTCAGTAATTTCAATTATCTTTTCAGCTAATCCTTTTCCAATACCTTTTATTTTTTTTAAATCTTTCATATTATTTGGTAAAATACCATCATGATTTTTAACTATATAAACACCCTTTCCATATGCTTTTGCTCGAAAACTATCACCCTTAATTTTATGAATTTCCTCTAAACGAGATAAAATTGTAATAATTCTATTTCGTCGATATTCTTCAGGGATATTTCTTTCTAAATCGTCTAAATCACGAATTAATTCAATTTCTGTTTTATAAGTTTTATAAGGAGCTTTATCATGTGTTTCCATAATTAATGGAATAGAATGTTTTTTCGCAATATGTTTTACCATTCGTAAAGCATACATGTTATCCTTATAAATATAACCCTTTCCAATATTCTCATGTCTATCTCTTCGTGAAGCTAAAGGTGCTTTTGAATCATTCATATGGAAACAAGTAATTTTACTTAAACCAATTAGATCATCAAACTTTTGAAAAAATCTGTGAAATCCAGATGGAATATTAATTGCGTATCCTGCCACGAATATATGGCAAGTATCAACGCATAATCCAATCTTTTGTTGTTCTTTTTTTGTAAAACTATTGTAAAGTTCAGCAAACTGTTCTACTGTTTGAGCAATTTTTGCTCCTTCTGCACTACAAGTTTCTAAAATAATTTTAGCATTTCCCTTGAATTTATTTAAAATTTCCCGTATGTTTGCTATCATATTTCCCAGAGCTTCAGCGTAGGAAATTGTTGTTTTTGTACCTCGTATTTTCATATTTTGACTCCCCATATGAATAATAACACCAACAGAACCGCATTTATCAGCAAATTCTAAATCTTCAATTAAATTGTTACGTATCCATTCAGTTCCATTATTTACAGGATTACATAGATTAAGTAAATAACTTCCATGTGTTACTAAAAAGATTCCAGCCTCTTTAATTGCTTCTTTTGTTTGTTTAGCATCCTTTTCTGTTAATTTAATTTTATTCTTCATATTCATTGGACTTTTAAAGAAAATTTGAATAGCGTTAGCTCCAATTGTTTCAGCTGCATCTACAGCTCCTATTAGTCCTTTATCTGTAGCAAAATGTGCTCCAATTTTTAAATTGTTTGAACTCATATAATTAATTATATTATAAGTTATAAATTAATAAATAATATTATATTCAATTTTTTTTATATATAGATTTCTCAAATATTTCTTTTCCTTTTTCATTTTGATCAATCAGGATGTATTTTCTATTGTTTGTGATAGCACTTCTACCCAATGTTCCAGAACCAGCAAATGGATCCAATACTAAATCATCTTCATCACTGTACATTTTTATAATTCTATCTAATAATTTTACTGGTTTTTGAGTAGCATATTTTAATTTTTCTTTGTTTTGAGTATTTGAAATATCTGTCCACAAATCTGTTATTGGAATACCATCCATTTCATCTAAAAATCTTTTAATTCTGGGTATATTTTTTTGATTATATAGTAATCTATTATCAGCATCTAATTTTTCCATTTTTTCTTTTGTGAAATACCATTGTTTGTGATTTTCTTTCCATTCATATCTTAAATTTGGTCTTGGATTAACATTTGCTTGTGAATTATGGGCAGCAGTTGTAACATATTCTTTTTTATGTACCGGACACATTTTCACACAATTTTTTTTTCTATAATTATCGCCATATGGGATATATATTGAATTAAATTTAGTTTTATTTTTACCAGATTTACCATATACAATAAGGACATCATGCATTCTCCCAAGTTGATATTTATTTTTTGCATTTCCACCTGTTTTCCAGATAATTGTATTTTTGTATTTTCTATATCCAAATACATCATCTAATATATTACGTATAAAGTGAGATATACGGGACTCAACATGAATAATAATATTACCTTGTTTTTTAAGTATTCTATAACATTCTTTAATTACGTTTGTCAGCATTGTAATGTATTCATCTTTACCATATTTGTCTTTATAATCACTAAAATCTCTTCCAGTATTATACGGAGGATCAAAATAAATCATATCAATAGATGAATCATTTATTTTTTTTAGAATAACAATATTGTCTGAAATTATGTATCTATTAATAAGTTTTTCTTCTTCATTTTCTTCTTCTTCTTGTTCTTCTTCTTGTTCTTCTTCTTGTTCTTCTTCTTCATTTTCATTTTCTTCTTCTATTGGAGGACAAATAATAAAGATTTCATGACTTTCTTTTTTATTGTCGTTTCTACCTTCTTTTCTATTATCTCCAATACGAGTTTCTCCTTGACCATAAGTATATTGCCATTCTGGATATACCTGTTTATATTCTTTATACCATTCTTTAATAGTAGGACAATTATTATATGTTATTAAAAATCCACCCTTATGTTTTTTCAAAAGATCTCTCATACTTTCATGTTCAAATTTATTATGATGAATAGCAAAATTACAATTCGGATACATACCTTTAAACATTTTTGATTTTTCACCTAAGTAATACGGAGGATCTAAAAATAAAAAATCATTCGGATGTTTTACTATTACAGATTTGAAATCTTCTTCAAAAACTTTTAGATTTCCAGCATCAAATGTTTTTAATTTAGCTAATCTTCTTTCATATTTTGCCGGATTAATTTCATTAGAACTAGGCCAACCAAGAAACATAGGACCATAAGATAATTGCATATTATAATAATAATATACTGCTTGTAATATTTTATTATTAATCAAAAGTTTTTTTTCTTCATCAGTTAGAGGAACTACTTTTTTTGTTTTATAATTTAGATCCTCTGGTTTAATTAAATTCCAATATTCAAGTAAAATATGTCTATTTTTTGTAAAATCTTCTTTAGTTGCTTTTAAATTTTTTAATTCTTTAACAAAATCATCTTGTTGTTCAACAAGAATATTCCAAAAATTAACCAACATTCCAAATATATCGTATCCAATAACTTCGTAACCAAGTTCTTTTGTTAATGCTAATTCAAATGAACCACCACCAAAAAAAGGCGATACTATTTTTTTTTCTTTCAATTTAGGTAAATTTTCTAAAATAAGTCCGACTGCCTTACTTTTTCCGCCAGCATATCTTAAGGGAGATAAACAAACTCGTTTATATTTTGATCTCGATTTAGCACTACTTTTCTTCTTAATTAAATAATCTTTTAAATATTGTTTGTCTTTTTCATATTCATATTCAAAATTAGACATCGTATTATTTTATTTATATAAATTATATTTTTATTTCAATTTTTATTACATTTTTCCATTATGTTGGTTCGGTCAAGTTTTTGCTTATCTTTAAAATTGAATAATGATATATAATGAAAAATGTATAAATTAGTTTCTGAAGATTTGGCTATAAAAGGCAATATTAGTAAGGATACTGGGAAGATGATATTTTATTATATATCTCATCCATTAGCAGATATTATGCGAAAAATTATTATGATCAAAATGTATGTGAATAAGAATAATAAGTGGGGATTACAAAAATTAAATATTATTTCAATAAAACCATATAAAAAGAAGTATATCTATCTAAATACAGAAGAAAGGCAATTTTTTATTTCTTTAAAAAGTCTTGAAAAACCAGGACATTTAACTAATATTTTTTAAAAAATTGACTTAAATAAAAATTGAATAATTCAATCCATATTAAATTAATAAAGATGACAAAGTGTAAAATTATTCTTTTACAAAGTCAATATCGTTTGGCACAAATTATTCCAATAGGGGATAGTAAATATGAACCAATAGAAATTAATATTGCAGATTATAAAGTATTTCATAATGATGTAGTAGAGTTTGATTATGAAACAAAAACTATAAAGAATGTATTAGAGACGGAAATCAAAGAGATAGATATTGTAGGAGTATTAATGATTAGATCTCAATATAAATATGGTTTTAATAAAAGAAGATATCCAATTTATTTATTTAAACCATTTGATTTTCATTATCCTGATTTTTTAGTAGCATCTGGAGTGAGAAAGAGTAAGGGTGTTAAAGAAAATCAATTAGCTGTAATAAGATATAATAAATGGGAACGCAAAATTCCGAATGGAATGATAAGAGAGATTATAGGTAGTGTAGGGGATATAAAAGCAGAATATAATAGTATTCTTCATAAATATAATTTACATAAACCTCCTCCAAAATTGAAAAAATTAAATAAAAGGAAAAATCTTCATGATATATTTGGTAATGAATTATCAAATTATACAGATATTAGAAAATTAAAAGTTATATCAATAGATCCTCCTAATTGTACTGATATAGATGATGCTTTAAGTCTTGAAAAGGAAAAGGATGGTCATATGATAGGAATTCATATAGCAAATGTTTCATCATTTATTGAAAAATTTAATTTATTTGATAAAATTTTAAACAGATGTTCGACAATTTATGCTCCTCATAAAAAAGTAAATATGATTCCAACAATTTTGAGTGATAATTTTGCATCATTGATTGAAGGAAAAGAAAGAATTTCATTAACTTTATGGATAAAATTGGATGAAGAATTTAATATAACAGGATATAAATATGAGGAATGTTTATTAGTAAATAAAAAAGCATATTCATACAAAGAAGCTCAAAAGAAATTAAAAAAGGATACAATGTTAAAAGATTTATATGAAATATCAAAACATTTAGCAAAGAATATAAATTATGAAATAGAAAAATATGATATGCATAAAATGATAGAAGTTTATATGATTTTAGCAAATCATCTTACGGCTGAATATTTGATGGATAATGATTCAGCTTGTATATTTAGAAGTCATAAAAGTAAAGAGCATAGTATTGATTTTAATAAAATAGATAAAAGTTTAGTTCCATTTTTGAAAATTTTTCAATCAAATGCGGCAGAATATACAACATATCAAGGAGATTATTATCATTATGGATTAAATATTTGTAAATATAGTCATTTTACTTCACCAATTAGAAGGTTGCCAGATATTTTAATCCATATGTTAATAAAACAAGTTATGGGTCAATCAATAAGTAAATATAATTTGGAAGAAATTTGTTTAAATTGTAATAAAGTAGCAAAAAAAATCAAGAAAATGGATAGAGATTTTAATAGAATAAGTATTGTTAAGAATACAGATACGGAAACTATTTATGAAGCACATATAATATCACTGAATGATAATAAGGTTACTATATATTGTCCAGAATTAAAATTTTGTGATAGAATATTTTTGTTTGATAATAAACTTTCAAAAATGATAAATATTGAAAAAAATGATGATAATATAATAATAAAAAATAAACAGACGGAAGAGACAATAGAATTAAAATTATATCAAAAAATTAAAGTAAAAATGATAGGAATACTTTCTAATATTTCTATAAAAAATAAGCTTATTGTAAAAATATTAGAACCAGAAATTGATTTAATATTAAAATCGAATGATTGATGATTTATATAATAATAAATTATTTATTAAATAAAATGTTTCCAAAAGAACTTTGGAATATTATACTTGATTATAAAAAGCAATTTGAAAAAGTAGATAAATGTAAACGAAAAGCAGACAAAAATATTAAGAATTGGATAGCTGGACCTTATATTCATTCTGATCACAAAAATAAACTAAGTGTTGAAGAATATTATAAATATTTTATGGGTAAAGAAGAAATATGTAAATACATATCGGGAGAAGAATTAAAAAAACTAATCTCTGATACTTGTTCGCAATGTTTCTATTGGTATTCAGATTAATAATAAGTTGTTTTCAGTCCCGAATATTTCTAATTATATAATAAACACATTGTAAATAAGCATCTGCTAAATCATCTTTTTTAGATTGTGAGTTAAAATATTCTAAATTATTTTGGTCATTTTGTAATAATTTCCGAGTATAATCTTGAGACATTTGTTTGTGTATTTTATACTTTTGAGTTTGTGTTTTATCTTTGGTCATAATATCCACGTTATTGTCATCATCGATTGTTAATTTAGATTTAGCTGACATATATGTAATATAATTTGTTAATGAATTATTAATATTTTTGTCAGTAATTCCTCTAATTTGGAAGTAGGAGTATAAGTGATTGGACACAGATTTCATTTTTGGTCCTAAATATACAGGTTGTAATTCAATAAGAACGGTAGGTATTTGTAAAAAATGTTTATATTTGGCATCTAATATTTTTGTCATATTTAGAAATATTTTTTGAATTGGAATAGAATTACATTTAATTTTTTTAATTTTTTTTGGTATTCTGGATTTGATTTCTTTTTGTAAAAAGTTTGCTTTATGACTGGAACATAAATAAATTTTTTGTTCATCTTTAATATAATACCATTTTCCACGTTTTATACATTTTTTTCTCCCCTCATAAGAACAATCTGGTATATTGTCGATTGTTTTATAAAATTGTGTAGGTGTGCAAAATTTAATAATTTTTTCATGTTCTGAAAGGTGGCGATTACAATAAAACATATTTTTATTATTAATTGTAGCGACGTATTTAGCATTTCCACCACATATTTTTTTATTTTTATTATGACATTTACATTTTTCTTTTTCAAATGATTCATTTTGTTCATTTTCGATTAAGTTAATAATTCCCCATTCTTGTATAGGAAATAGAGATGGTTGTTCTTTATCAAAATTAATAATACAATATGCTAAATTTTTAATTCCAACATCAAAAGATAAAAATTTCATGTTTAGTTTAATAATATATGTAATTATAAATGTATTTTTAAATTTTATATGCGTTTAAAATTCTAATAAATGTATGGAATACGTTATTTATTAATGTTTAAGGATAGATAAAATAGAGAAATATAAAATTGAAAGATGGATAGTATAACTAGTTTAAATATAGATGTAATAATAAAAAAATTATATTAAGAATTTAAGGTGAATTATTATATAATAGAAATATATAGCATGCTAAAATGTTTGGACGAATGAATTCATTTAGATTTTATCCAATAGACACTCATTCAAATGATTGTATTATCAAATACAATTATTTTTATGAACTGGTGGATAAACATTATCCTAATAAAACTGATACTCAGAAAGTGCATATGGCACTTTATTTGCTGAGTTATACTGATCTCTTAAAAACTGTAAAAAAGAAGTCAGTGAAAAATAAAATAGATAATAAGTTGGAGAATATTGAGAAAAAGAAGAAGAAGAAGAAGAAGAAGAAGAAGAATGTTTTATCAAAAATTTATAAATTTTTTAAATTAAAAAGAGAGATAAATAAATAAGGTAATAATATTTATAAATGAAAACGATATTAGTAACAGGTGGGACTGGATTAGTTGGTTCAGCAATTCGTCAGGTAATATCTGAAGAATTAACAGATGTGGAAATTATTAAAGATTATCGTTGTATATTTTTAAGTAGTAAGGATGGTAATTTAATAATTCGTGAAGATGTAAAAAGGATATTTGAGATATATAAGCCAACGTATGTAATTCATTTAGCTGCGAGTGTAGGTGGATTATATAAAAATTTAAATAATAATTTGAAAATGTATTTAGATAATTTAAAAATCAATCAAAATATATTATATTTTTGTGATAAATATAAAGTAAAAAAGATAGTATCTTGTTTATCTACATGTGTATTTCCAAATAAAGTAAAATATCCAATAAATGAGAGTATGTTACATGAGGGTTTACCTCATTCATCAAATGAAGGATATGCTTTTGCTAAGCGAATGTTAGAAGTGGAAAGTCGTTTATATAATAATGTTTCAGAAACGAAATATATATGTATAATTCCAACTAATGTTTATGGTCCAAATGATAATTATTCATTAAATGATGGTCATGTAATTCCGAGTTTAATTCATCGTTGTTATTTAGCGAAAGAGAATGGAAATGATTTTGTGGTTTATGGTTCTGGTAAACCTCTACGTCAATTTATTTATTCAATTGATTTAGGAAAATTAATATTATTAATTTTGGATAAATATGATGATAGGGAAGGTATAATTTTAGCATCTAATAAAGAGTATTCAATTAAGGAAATATCTGAATTGATATGTATTAATTTTAATTATTCAAATATAGTATTTGATAGAAGTAAATCGGATGGTCAATATAAGAAAACAGCTTCAAATGAAAAGTTATTAAAATTATATCCAGAATTTAAATTTACTTCATTGGAGGAAGGTTTGAAGGAAACAATAAGTTGGTTTATAAAAGAGTATCCAAATATAAGAAGATGATTTTATATAAAATAAAGTTAAAGACAAATATAATATATTATGAATAAAGATTATTGATAATATGTTAAATTGTCAGGATGATAAATGGATAGAACATTATTCTAAGCAAATATTATTAAAAAATTATGATAATGATATAGAGTTGTCTAATCTATATCGTAAACGTAGTTCTCATTATTTTAGTTTATGTGATTATAATAAATGTAAAGATGATTTAGAGAGATCAGAAAATTTATTTAACGATATTGATAATTTGGTAAGTTTTTCTTTTATTTATGAAAAGTTAAAAGATTATAATAAAGGGTTAGAATGTTTAATAAAATATAAAGCAGAGAGACCTGAAGAGGAGTATATAGATGATTATATAAATAATTTGAGGAAAGTGATTGAATTTAATAATGATAATTTAATAAAGAATAAATTTGTTATTTTGCGAAAGTGGGTATTAGATAATGGTGGTAATTTAGATTTAATCAAGGTTAATTATCAAACAAATGATAATCGTGAGATTTTGTCTTCTAATAATATTTTAATGGATGATAAAATCTTAAGAATTCCTTTAAAATGTCTGATCACTACTGAACTGGGGAAGGAAACAAATATAGGTAAGGAGGTTTTAGAGAAAGATATAAAATTGTTTTCAAATCATAATTGGATTACTTTTGTATTATTAGAAACATTTCGTGATAAAGATTCATATTTTTATTCGTATGTAGACATTATGCCAAAAGAATTTAACAATGTTCCAATAAATTTTAGTGAATATTATATAAAAAAGTTATCAGGTTCTCAATGTATTGAGAATATAGATAATAAGAGAAAATCATTAATGGTAGATTATGTTAATTTAAAAAAAAATATAGATAGTTTCAGAAATTATAATTATAATGATTATGTTTGGGCAAGGACAGTTGTTATTACAAGAATTTATGGTATAATTATTAATAATAAAAAAACTCAAGCACTTGTTCCATTTGCAGATATGTTAAATCATAAGATATATCCTAAAACACGTTGGACTTTTAATGATAAAGACAAATTTTTTGAGATAATTTCGAAGGGTAGTATATTAAAAGATAGTCCAATATCTGATAGTTATGGTTGCAAATGTAATTCACGTTTCTTTGTAAATTATGGATTTGTATTAGATAGTAATATTGACAATGAATCTGAATTTATAATTGATTTAAATAGTAATGATTTCAATTTAGTAAATTTAAAGGCAAAACTTCAGTATCCAAGTTATAAATTTGGTACTTTAATCAAATCTTATAATAATTTTGTAAATTTTCTTTCAATCATTCGTTATTATATATGTGAAGATATTGAGTTAATAAAAAAACCTTTAAGTAATTTTTTGGTTCCAATTTCAATAGAAAATGAGATTTTGGTTTTAAAACATCTGTTATGTATTTGTATAAAACATTTAAAAAAATATAGTTCAAGTTTAAAGGAGGATTCAAATGTTTTATTAGATCCGTTATGTAAATATAATTACCATAATAGTAATATTAGAAATTGTATATCAATTATGTATGGTGAGAAATTAATTTATGATTATTATATGAAATTGGCTTTATTAGGTATAAAAATTTTAAGAAAAGATTTTTTGGAATTGATAAAAACAAAATTATTATTAGATAGTTTAAAT
>Ga0310345_10002255_pt1 | contig 19865 bp, 14 predicted proteins | sample HC15DNA20500_MG_FD_204667 | JGI IMG/M metagenome (GOLD analysis project Ga0310345, IMG submission 204667) | Marine microbial communities from station ALOHA, North Pacific Subtropical Gyre - HC15-DNA-20-500_MG | ecosystem: Environmental > Aquatic > Marine > Oceanic | place: Pacific Ocean: North...
TATTTGTGGGAGATGCTCGTTCACCGCGATATCGATGCTTTTCTCGCGCAGGACTGGTCGATGGTTGAGGGTGATTTCGCCTATGACCGCTTCTTCGGCATGCATGCGCAGTTCCTGAAGAATCCGGATTCCTGGCGCCTGCAGTTCCCTGATGTGGACAGCTACCGGGATGTCTGGCTGCAGCAGGCAAAGCGCACGGCAGAGACGGAATTTGCCGAGCCGCTGCGTGACGCCCTTTTCCGGGCGACAAACATGCGCGACATCGACATCAATGGAGACCGGGCGGTGCTTCACAAGAAGTTCGACGGAACAGTTGCCAAGGCCGATGGCGGCATCGACCGCATCAATTGGCAGACGCTCTATTTCTGCGCGCGCATTGATGGTCAGTGGAAGATCACCGGATTTGTCGGCTACATGCCGCATCCACTGAGCTGAAATTGAAGCCGGCGCATTCGCGCCGGCATTCCCTTAACCATCAGTAGGTTGCGCGACCGCCAGAAAGGTCAAAGACCGACCCGGTCGTGAAGCTGTTTTCCTCCGAGCAGAGCCAGGTGATCATGGCAGCGGCCTCGTTCAATTCGAGGAAGCGACCGCGCGGGATCTTGGAGAGCATGTAGTCAATATGCTCCTGGCTCATCTGGTCGAAAATGCGTGTGCGTGCAGCCGCTGGCGTCACGCAGTTGACCGCGATGTTCTTTCCCGCGAGCTCCTTGCCAAGTGACTTGGTCAGTCCGATCACGCCGGCCTTGGATGCCGAATAAGCGGATGCGTTCGGATTGCCTTCCTTGCCGGCAATGGAGGCAATGTTGACGATGCGCCCATAGTCGTTTGCGACCATTGAAGGCACGACAGCCCGATTGACATGGAAAGTGCCAATGAGGTTGATCTCGGTGATCTTGCGAAATTCCTCGACAGGATAGTCGGCAAGCGGAGCGTTGGAGCCCGCGACACCTGCGGAATTTACCAGAATGTCGATCCTGCCGAGCGCCGCTAAAGTCTCTGTTGAAGCCTTTTCGACGCTCGACCAATCGGCAATATCGACCTCGACAGCCTGTGCATGCTCGGAGAGGTCGTTTGCAGCGCGTCTGGCCAGTTCGCCGTCGCGGTCCCAGATCGAAACTCTTGCGCCGGCTGCCACGAGCCTTCGCGCAACGGCAAGACCTATGCCCTGCGCGCCGCCGGTTACAATTGCAGTCCGACCCTCAAATCCCCCCATTCGCCTTCCTTCTCGCAGTTCAAAATGGCAGCGGGGACGTACCCCGCTCAGGAGGTCATGCCAGCGATGGTCCAGACAGCCCAGCCTCCAGGTTACGATTGTTTATGACCCAGAGCGATCAGGCATCCAGTTTGCGGCGAAGGGCCGTGGGCGCCATGCCGAACCAGCGACGGCAGGAGCGGGTAAAGCTAGATTGATAGGGAAAGCCGAGCATCAAGGAAATCTGGTTCAGCGAAAACCGGGTTTCGCGCAGATATTTTAGAGCCTGCTCGCGCAGCATCTCGTCCTTGATGTCGTCGAAGCTGGTGCCTTCTTCGCGCAGTCTGCGGTGCAGGGTGCGCGGATGCACTGCGAGGATGGCTGCAATATCGTCGCGATTGGCCTGCGGGGTGCCGAGTACCGGCTTCAGTACCGTGCTCACCTGCTCCCTGAAACGGCTGGATGGGGTGGGATAGTGCCGCGCCAGATAGTCCTCCACGAACTGGCTGAATTCCGGATTTTCGATGGGAACCGGAGTGTTCCACTCGCTGGCCGGAAGATGAAGCGCGGTCACGGGAGCATTTTCGTGTACCGGTACGTGGAAATGACGCTGGAACAGTCTGTAATCATTCCCCAATTCTTGCTGAAAGCTGACGAGCTTTATCTTGGTGCCATCGGAATCCCGCACTCTGCCGCTTTGGTAGATCAGGCCGAGGAAAATCATGGCCACCTGTCGCTGGCGTTCGGGCGCCATGCCGTCGACTTCAATCCCCACGCTGATCATTTGCGAATTGACGGGACTTGGTCGGTGAATGCGCAGGCGCAACGAAGTGCCCTGGATAAATATGAAGCGCTCCACGATACGCGTCGCTTCGGCCGGTGAGCGTGCATTATGAGCGGCTATGCCCAGTATTCCCAGCACCCCGAAATGCTGGTGCTGGGCGATTTGCAAGCCAAGGTCAGGGCAGTTCGCCAGACGAGAGCTTTCTTCCAAAAGGTCGCAGACGGCTTCCATGGGCAACATGGCATCTTCAGCCTTCAACAGTGCCGCACGGATGCCGAATTGGTTGAGCAACCGATCGGGTTTGAAGCCGAGTTCGCTCATCACCTCACGGTAACCTGTCAGTGCTGCTGCCCGTAGAAGATGCGCCATGTCCTCAAAAGACAAATTTTTGTCTCCTAATGTCAAGACGTAAGGCAGCATCATCCCTACATGTGCCCGGCGAAACCGCGCGGTGCTGGGCATTGAGCAGTGTGCGCGCAGTGTTGTCGTTCTTTTTGAAAAGATCCCGAAACGGAGTTTCAGCAGGTCATGCGACCCAATTTTTCACGCCTCGCGCTGGCGGCTTTTTTCCTCGTTTGCGTGCCCGCCGTCGGTTTTTCCGATACGCCTTATGTCAAGATCGAGAAGGTCGCCCCGGTAGGCAACGGCCTGCATCGCGTTTTCTTCGGCCATGTCGTGGCCCGCGAAACTGTTGATCTTGCATTCCAGGTTGGCGGGCAGATCATTGAATTTCCGGTTGAGGAAGGTGCCGTCGTTCCCAAGGGCGAGTTGGTGGCCAAACTCGATCAGGAAAGCTTCGAGCTGGCACTGGCCGAGGCGGAAGCCCAGGCAGCCCAGGCGCAACGCACTCTAGAGCGCTACCAGAAACTGGTTGGCGGTGCGATTTCCCGCACAGAGCTTCAGGATGCGGAAACGCAGGTCGAGCTTGCGCGCATCAAGGTACGCAATGCCCGCCGCTCTCTTGAAAAAGCGACCCTTTCGGCACCCTTTGATGCGCTGGTTGCGTCGCGTCTCGTTCCGAATTTCTCCACCATCAATGCAGGTACGCCCGTTGTGAGGCTGCACGACATGTCGGAACTGCGCATAGAGATCGACGTACCGGAGACGCTGTTTCAACGTGCTGGCGATGATGCCAGTCTGGAAGCTGTTGCCCAGTTTCCTTCAACGGACAAAACCTTTCCGCTTGAGGTGCGTGAGTTCAATGCTGAAACCGCCGCTGTGGGCCAGACCTACAGCATCACGCTCGGCATGGCGCCGCCGAAGGGGCTGAAAATCCTTCCCGGAAGTTCCGCAAAAGTTACCGCAAGCCTGCGCACCAGTGGCAGTCATCTCGAGATACCCGCTTCCGCGGTGGTTCTCGACAATGAGGGCAATCCGAGCGTGATGGTGTTCGCCGAAAGCGAAGACAATCAGGGCACGGTTACTCGGACACCGGTCGAGATCAAGGCCACGGACAGCGGAATGGTCGAAGTCATCTCCGGTCTCGAAAGCGGGCAGGAAATCGTTGCCGTGGGGGCGTCCAGCCTCTCCGATGGCGACACCGTCCGCCGCTTTGTCGGCTTCGAGGAATAGGCACGGTCATGGATATCGCACGCATTTCCATAGATCGACCGATCTATACGTGGCTTCTCATCCTTATCTGCCTTTTCGGTGGCATATGGGGCTTCTCGTCGCTTGGGCGGCTTGAGGACCCGGCCTTCACCATCAAGACCGCCGTGGTCGTCACCACCTATCCCGGTGCTTCCGCAAAGGAAGTTGCTCAAGAAGTGTCCGAACCTATCGAGTCGGAGATCCAGAAGCTCGGAGAGGTGAAGGAAATCGAGACCATGAACCAGCCAGGGCTGTCCTGGCTATCGGTCACGATGAAGGACGAATATGACGGTACGGAGCTTCCGGCGATCTGGGCGAAGCTGCGCAACCGTGTTGCCGACGCGCGGCTTCCAGCGGGCGCATCACAGCCTTTCGTCAATGACAGTTTCGGCGATGTGTTCGGGCTCTATTATGCCGTCACCGCTCCGGGATATTCCGACGCGGAGATCAACGATCTTGCCGACTTTCTGCGGCGCGAAGTGCTGTCGGTGGAGGGCGTTGCCGATGCCATCGTATCCGGCGTTCCCGAAGAAGCAATCTATGTCGAACCTGATCTGGCTCTGACCACCACGCTTGGCATTCCGCCAGCAGCCATACAGGGCGCGATCAGCAGTGCCGACGAAGTTGTCGACAGTGGCGAAGTCCAGCGCGAAAACGGCCGCATCCTGATCCAGAGACCAGATGGGTCCAGTTCGGTTTCCGAGATTGCCGCCTTGTCGGTCGGCGTTGGCGGGCAGGTCGTGAATCTGACCGATTTCGCCAATGTCTACCGCGCGCGTGAAAGCGATCCGGGTCTCATCATTCGCCACAATGGCGTGGATGCCTTCACGCTGGGTGTCGCCGGTATCTCCAGCGAGAATATCGTGGAGGTTGGTAAACGCGTCGATGCAAAGCTTGAAGAGCTACGGGCAGAAATTCCACTCGGCGTCTTAATCCAGCCAATCTACCAGCAGCACGAGGTTGTCGAGAAAGCCTCCAACGATTTCCTGCTCAATCTGGCAATGTCGGTCACCATCGTGATCGCGGTGCTGGCAGTTTTCATGGGCTGGCGCGCGTCCATCGTTGTTGGTGTCACGCTTCTTCTGACCGTGGTCGGAACATTATTCTTCATGGCGATCGGCTCCATCGAGATGGAGCGGATTTCTCTGGGGGCCCTGATCATCGCGATGGGCATGCTTGTCGATAACGCCATTGTGGTGGCCGAAGGCATGCAGATGGCGATGGCGGGCGGACAGTCCTCGCGGGAGGCGGCCTCGGATGTTGCGCGCAAGACGCAGATCCCGCTTCTGGGCGCAACCGTCATCGGTATCATGGCTTTCGCAGGTATCGGTCTGAGCCCCGATGCAACAGGCGAGTTCCTGTTTTCGCTCTTCGCCGTGATTGCCATCTCCCTATTGATGTCCTGGCTGCTTGCCATCACCGTGACACCGCTTCTCGGCCACTATTTCTTCCGACGGGGCACGGCTGGTGGCGGTGACAGCTATGATGGCGGGCTCTTCCGTGCCTATGCAGGTGTGCTGCGGCTCAGCCTGCGGCTGCGCTGGCTTGTCGTCGTCCTTCTGATGGCGACAACGGTGCTTTGCTACATGCTGTTCGGGCAGGTGAAGCAGCAATTCTTCCCCGACAGCAATACGCCGCTGTATTTCGTGCACTACAAGTTGCCGCAGGGCGCTTCCATTCATCAGACCTCTGCTGATCTGCAGAAGCTGGAAGAGTGGTTGGGCAAGCGCGAGGATGTGGTGGCGATGACGGCCTATGCAGGCGAGGGGGCGGCGCGCTTCATGCTGACCTATGCCGCAGAAGATCCCAATCCCAGCTATGGACATCTGATCGTGCGTGTCTCTTCGCTTGAAGTCATCGAAGAAGAGATGGATGAGCTGGAGGCCTATGCCGATCTGACACTGCCGCAAGGCGAGATACGGGTTCAGCGGCTCGCCTTTGGCCCTGGCGGCGGTGCGCCGATCGAGGCGCGCTTCTCCGGGCGCGACCCGGCAGTGCTGCGCGCACTCGCCCAGGAGGCGATGGAGCGGATGAGTGCCGCATCGCCCAACATCATCGATCCTCGTCTCGATTGGCGCGAGAAGGAGCTGGTCCTGCGTCCGATCTATGCGGAGGAGCGCGCTCAGGAAGCGGGTGTCTCCCGCTCGGATGTGGCCTCGATCCTGCGCTTTGCAACCGATGGCTTCCAGGCGGGCACATTCCGTGAAGGAAACAGGCAAATCCCGATCATTGTGCGCGCGCCTCAAAATGGCGAAATGACGCTTAGCGATCATGTCATCTATTCCGACAGCGCCAAAGGCTTCGTGCCTATGGCGCAGGTGATAGAGGGCTTCCGCTTCGAGGCCCAGGATACGCTCATCCAGCGTCGGGACCGCATCAATGTCGTCACCGTGGGAGCGGATATCCCGCGCGACATGACGGCGGCGCAGGTGTTTGCGGAAGTGCGTGGCGCCATCGAGGCGATGGAGCTTCCCGAGGGCTATCGGATGGAGTGGGGCGGCGAGTTCGAGAACTCGACCGATGCACAGGCTTCGCTTGGCAAGCAATTGCCGCTCAGCCTTTTGATCATGGTGCTGATTTCGGTGCTCTTGTTCAATGCGCTTCGCCAGCCAATCATCATCTGGTTGCTCGTGCCGATGTCGGTCAATGGCGTGGCTCTTGCATTGCTGGGTTCGGGCATGCCCTTCACCTTCACGGCACTTCTGGGTCTGCTGTCGCTTTCGGGCATGTTGATCAAGAACGGCATCGTGCTGGTGGAAGAGATTGACCTGACGCGGGAGGCCAAGCCGGACATGCCGCTGAAGGATGCGATTGTCGAAGCGTCGACTTCGCGTTTGCGCCCGGTCTTCCTGGCGGCTGCGACCACCATTCTTGGCATGCTGCCGCTTCTGGGGGATGCGTTTTTCAGGTCTATGGCGGCGACCATCATGGGTGGTCTGGCGTTTGCCTCGGTGCTGACGCTCATCGCCGCGCCGGTCTTCTACTACATCTTCTTCAAGCGCGGTGCGGAGAAAGCTGCTGCACCGGTTCCTGCAGTGGCTTGATATGGCGAAGAACGGGCCGGGTGCTCACTTCGAGCATCCGGCCCGTGTGCCGATTGCCGGATCAGTTCTTTTCCAGCGCGCCCAGCGTGATTGACGGCTCCAGAATGATCCGCTGGCCGCCCGTGCTGCCATTGCCCTTGACCGCTTCCAGAATGATGCCTGCTGCTGCTTCGCCTATGGCACGCCGCGCGGTGCGTGAAGTAGCGATCCGTCCAGGGAAGCCTTCAATGATATCCAACCCGTTGAAGCCTGCGAGCGCGACCTGATCGGGCACCGCCACGCCCTGTTCGAGGCAGTAGCAGATACCGCCGGCCGCAAGGTCGTCATTGGAGAAGTAGATGCAGTCGAGATCGGGATGGCCGGTAAGCATCTCTTCGGCAAGCTTTCTGCCGGTCTGGATCGACGACAGGCCTGGCGCGGTGACCTCACCGATCAGAGGCAGATCATGTTCCTGGAGCGCTTTCAGAAACCCCTCGCGTCTTTTCGCGCCGCGCGTGTCCTTGTCCAGATTGGAGCCGGCATAGCCAAAGCGCGTCCGGCCGGCAGCGATTAGGGCCATCGCGATGTCATAGCCAGCCTTGGTGTGTGAGAAACCCACGCATGCGTCCAGTGGGGTGCCGTCGCAGTCCATGGTCTGGACGATCGGAATATCAGCACCGATCAGAAGTTTGCGCGTAGCCTCTGTCTGCTCCAGCCCGGTTATGATGAGGCCGGCTGGACGCCAGGACAGCATGCTGCGGATGATTTCATACTCCTTCTCGGTGTCATATTCGGTGACACCGAAGACGGGCTGGAAACCGGTGCCGCGCAAGGCGTCTGAGACGCCGGACATCACTTCGGGAAATACAACATTGGCGAGTGCCGGCACGACGACGCCGATCAGCTCGGCGCTGGAACTGGAAAGGGAGGCGGCGAGGTGGTTGCCGTAATAGCCGATCTCGCGCGCGGCAGCCAGAACGCGTTCAACGCTTTCCTTTGACACGTCCTTTTCGCCGCGCAATGCGCGCGAAGCAGTCATTTTGCTGACGCCCGCTGCTGCAGCGACATCAACAAGCGTTTTTCGCTTTTTCATCGGGTGATCCTGCTGACCGGATTATCGCGACCGGCCTTCCCGTAGGTTTTCCTTTTCCTATGCCTCAAATCAGCTGTGACGCGCAATGCGTGTGGTGTTTGACAAAGGGGATTTCTTCTGCTCATGATACCGATACCGGTATCGATACCACTCTTTGCGCAACCGGTAAACTCTTCGACAGATCAGTCGGAGAGGAGGACTGAAAACACACCGCTCATGCGGTGACGGGAGGAACTATGAAACTGAAGCTTTTTGCATCCATCCTTATGGGCAGCGCCCTGATGGCGGTCTCCGCCCCTGCAGTGGCGCAGGAATATGAATGGACGTTCCAAACCTCTGCACAGGCTGGCGACAACTTCTTTCCAATGCAGCAGGCATGGGCGAAGAGCGTCGGCGAGGCATCGGACGGCCGCATCGAGATCACCGTGGTACCGGTAGGCACGGTTGTTGCACATAACGAAACCCTCGACGCTGTAGGTGCCGGCATCCTGCAGGGTCACATTACTGATCCGTCCTATTTCTCCGGCAAGGACCCGGCATTCGCCATGCTCGGCAATCTCGTCGGTGCCTGGTCGGCGCCTGAGCAGATGTTCGGCTACATGGAAAATGGCGGTGGCAAGGAGCTCTTCAACGAGCTCGTCAATCCCTACGGCCTCCAGTTCCTCGGTGCTTCGGCAACGGGCGTCGAATCCTTCATCTCCACCAAGCCCATCCACGGCGTGGAAGACCTGAAAGGCGTCAAGATGCGCGCCCCTGAGGGCATGGTGCAGGAAGTTTTCGCTGCCGCGGGCGCTTCGCCGGTGAACCTGCCGGGTTCGGAAGTTTACACCTCGCTTGAGAAGGGCGTGATCGACGCCGCGGATTACACCGTCTTCTCCACCAACCATGCCCAGGGCATGCATGACTTCGCGAAGTACCCGCTCTACCCGGGCTTCCACTCCATGCCGGTCATCGAGATCTCGATGAACAAGGCGATCTATGACGAATTGCCGGATGACCTGAAGAAGGTTTTGAACGATTCCGTCCCGACCTTTGCCCGCGACATGGTCGCCCAGCTCCGCGAGCAGGACGAGAAGGCTGTTGCCGAAGCGGAAGCTGATCCGGAGATCACCGTCATCAACTGGTCGGACGAAGAACGCGCCAAGTTCCGCAGCATCGCCAAGAGCCAGTGGGCCAACTGGGCAGAACGCTCCGAAATGGCAAAAAAGGCCTATGAGAGCGTCACATCCTACCTCACCTCGGAAGGGCTGCTCGAAGAGTAGGCATATCGAAGCTTGCGGGGAGGCTTCATCAAGGCCTCCCCGAACTTATTCTCAGTAGTGGCTCTGGGAGGAGCAACGGTGTCTCAGGAAAAACTCACCGTCGATGATGTCGGCATCGCCGATCAGATTGATGTGCTAAAATCCGCGCTTGAAGACGACAAGGGCGGTCCGCAGAACCTGCTTGACAGGAGCATCATTTCCTTTGGCGGCGCTGTCAGTTTCCTCTTTGCCATCGCCACGGTCATTTCGATCTACGAAATCGTGGTGCGCTACTTTTTCAATGCGCCCACGATCTGGGCGCATGAAACGGTCATCGCTCTAGTGGCAGTCTGCTATCTTTATGGTGGCATGCAGTGCTTTGCCGCCGACAAGCATATCCGTATCGGCCTGATCTATTTCAGCACAAGCGGCGGCACGCGCCGAATGCTGGACTTCGTCAACGCGCTCCTGGCGCTGTTTTTTGCACTCGCAATCGCCTACGCAGCCTACACGATGGTGGAAAAGTCCTGGTGGACACCGCAGGGTGATCTTCGCCTGGAAAAATCCGGTTCCGCCTGGAATCCCATTACACCCGCATTGGTGAAGATGGCTCTTCTGATCACGGCCGGGTTCCTTGCAATCCAGTCGATCGGGCAGCTTTGGACCGCGTGGCGGGGTAATGGCTTTCGTCAGAGTGCTGGCGAGCCGCCGAACAAGCTGGCACTGATCGGGATCGCCGTCGTTTTCGGCATTCTCCTCATTGGCGGCTATGTACTGTTTACCGAAGGCCGCAGCCTCGGCATCCAGACCGGCTCGCTGATGCTGGTCGGCAGTATCATGGTGCTGATCCTGACCGGTATCCCGCTTGCTTTCGTTACCGGACTGATCGCGCTTCTCTTCACGATCGCCTGGTTCGGCACTATGGGCGTGCCGCTGGTCTCCAGCCGCATCTACTCCTTCGTGAACGAATATGTGCTCGTCGCCATCCCGATGTTCGTTCTGATGGCATCGCTGCTCGACCGCTCGGGCATGGCGCGCGATCTTTATGATGCGATGCGGCTTGTCGCCGGCCGGCTCAAAGGCGGCGTTGCGATCCAGACCCTTATCGCGGCTGTCTTTCTTGCGGCCATTTCGGGCATCATCGGTGGCGAGATCGTGCTGCTTGGACTGATCGCGCTGCCGCAGATGCTGCGTCTTGGCTACAACCGCGCGCTGGCAATCGGAACGGTCTGTGCTGGCGGGTCGCTCGGCACGATGATCCCGCCCTCGATCGTGCTGATCGTTTATGGTCTCACCTCCAGCGTCTCCATCGGCGATCTGTTTCTTGCGACGGTGACACCGGGCCTGATGCTGGCCTCGTTCTATATCATCTATATCTATACCCGCTGTACGCTAGATCCGGATCTCGGTCCCGCCATCTCCGAGGAAGAGCTTGATATTCCGCTTTCGGAAAAACTCACCAAGCTCAAAGGCGTCATACTGCCGGTCTTCGTGGCCTTCACGGTTCTCGGCTCGATCTATGGCGGTATCGCGTCAGTCACGGAAGCGGCTGCCATGGGTGTGGTCGGCGTATTCGTCTCCGCTCTCATTCGCCGGGAAGTGACCTGGGCCCTTATCCGCGACAGCCTGCGCCAGACGCTTGAGACCTGCGGCATGATCATCTGGATCGGCCTTGGTGCGGCAGCGCTGGTGGGCGTCTACAATCTGATGGGCGGCAACCGCTTCATCGAAGGCGCGATCCTCAACAGCGGTGCCACGCCGCTCGTGATCGTGCTCATCATGATGGCCATTCTGGTCGTGCTTGGCCTTTTCATGGACTGGATCGGTATTGCACTTCTGACCATGCCGATCTTCGTGCCGATCATCATCAAGCTTGGCATGGACCCGGTCTGGTTCGGCATCCTCTTCGCAATGAACATGCAGGTCAGCTATCTGTCGCCGCCATTCGGGCCAGCAGCGTTCTACCTGAAATCGGTGGCGCCCAAGGATATGAGCCTTTCGGAAATCTTCCGTGCGCTCATCCCCTTCATCGCCATCCAGGTGGTGGCACTGGCGATCGTCCTGTTCTTCCCCGAGGTCGCACTCTGGCTGCCCAACTGGGTTAAAGGAAATTGACAATGAGTAACCGGCAAAAGGTGGCCGTCATCGGCCTTGGTTCCATGGGCTATGGCATGGCTCAGTCGGTCCTGCGCGGCGGCCACCGGGTTTGGGGCAGCGACATCAATCAGGACCGGGTTGCGCGCTTCCGCTCCGAGGGCGGCGAAGCGGAAGAGCTGGAACTGGTGGCGAGCGAGATCGATGTGGTGGCAGTCGTCGTGCTCAACGCGCAGCAGACCGAAACGGTGCTGTTCGGCGAAAACGGCATTGTTCCCCGCCTTCGCGCCGGTGCCGTGGTGCTGGCCTGCGCGACGGTTCCACCGGCATTCGCCCGCGATATGGCAAAGAGGTGTGAGCAGCGTGGCGTGCACTATCTTGATGCGCCCATTTCCGGTGGTGCCGCGAAGGCTGCCAGCGGTGCGCTATCCATCATGGCATCGGGCACGCCCGAAGCTTTCGACGCGGCAGCAGCGGTACTCGACGCCATTGCAGAGCGCGTGTTCGAGCTCGGCCACACCGCCGGTGCAGGCAGTGCAATGAAGGCGGTCAACCAGCTTCTGGCCGGAGTTCATATCGCGACCATGGCTGAGGCTTTGACCTTCGGAATGACGCAGGGCATCCAGCCGGAAACCTTTGTCGAGGTCATCAGCAAATGCGCAGGCACGAGCTGGATGCTGGAGAACCGCGCACCGCACATCGTCGAGGGTGATTACACGTCTCGAAGCTCCATAAATATCTGGCCCAAGGATCTTGGCATCGTGCTGGATATCGCTAAATCCGCAGATTTCGATGCGCCCATCACGGCAACCGCGCTTGATCAGTTCAAGGCCGCGGCGGAAATGGGTCTTGGCTGGGACGATGATGCTGCGGTCGCCAAGGTCTATGCCCGCAAGTCCGGTCTGACGCTTCCCGGCGAAAGCTGAACACCATCGAGCTGAGAAGCCTGAGCAATTTCATTTGTGACATGTGCCGCGCAGAGGCTGCGCGGCATTCGACTTGATTGGGAGAAAAGGGACCATGAGCACGCTTTTGGGCTGCATCGCAGACGACTTCACCGGGGCGACGGACCTTGCCGGACTTCTGGCCCGCAGCGGTGTGCGTGTGTCCCTGCGCATAGGTGTTCCGACAGAGCCGCCACGCGATGCGGCGGAATTCGAGGTCATCGCACTGAAGTCACGTACCGCACCGGTGGACGAGGCGGTGGGTGAGGCACTGGCCGCACTGCGCTGGCTTCAGGCCGCAGGAGCGCCGCGCTTCTTTTGGAAATATTGCTCCACCTTCGACAGTACCCCTGAAGGCAATATCGGACCCGTTGCCGAAGCGCTGATGAAGGAGCTGGGTGTGGACCAGACCATCTACTGCCCTGCTTTTCCGGAAAACGGCCGCTCCATTTTCATGGGCAACCTGTTTGTCGGGCGTCAGCCACTTGCGGAAAGCCCGATGAAAGACCATCCGCTGACGCCAATGCGCGACAGCAATCTGATGCGTTTGCTTGAGCCGCAGGTGACGCGTCCGGTAGGCCTGGCGGATCGGCTGACGGTAGCGGCAGGCGCTGACGTGCTGCACAACGAGCTTGATCGTCTGAAGGCTGAGGGCGTGGCGCATGTGGTGGTCGATGCCGTGGCCAATGATGATCTTGCGATCATTGCCGAAGCCTGCCGCGACATGACGCTTCTGACCGGCGGCAGCGCCGTCGCTATGCCGCTACCTGCGCTCTACCTGCAGGATGGTACCCTTTCCCGGGATGCGATCGGCGGGGCGAAGCCGCAGCTTGGCCGTCAAACGGTGGTGCTTTCAGGCAGCTGCTCGGCCATGACCAACAAGCAGGTCGCGCATTACCAGAAAGCGGGAGCGCCGGCATACAGGCTCGACCCGCTCGTGCTTGCCGAGGAAGGACCCAAAGCCGCGCTTGACTGGCTGGGACAGCAGGATCTGGCCAAGGCGCCCATCCTTTACGCAACTGCCGAGCCTGACAAGGTGAAAGCATCGCAGGAAAAGCTTGGGGTGGCAAAGGCAGGTGCGCTGGTGGAAGAGGCGCTGGCGCATTGTGCCGTCGCTGCGCGCGATGCAGGTGCAAGGCGCATCATCGTGGCAGGCGGCGAGACGTCCGGAGCGGTGACGAAAGCGCTGGGCGTATCCCAGCTTGATATCGGCGCGGAAATAGCGCCTGGCGTTCCGTGGACCTATTGTCAGTCGAACGGCCAACAGATTGCGCTTACGTTGAAATCGGGCAATTTCGGCAGCGAAAGCTTTTTCAGTGATGCACAGGGAGTGCTTGATCAGTCATGAGCAGGGAAGCCCAGCTGCGAGAGCAGATCTGCCTTCTGGCAAAGTCGATGTTCGACCGTGGCCTGACCGGTGGCAGCACCGGCAATATCTCCGCACGCACGGAGGATGGCGGGCTTCTCGTCAGCCCGACCGGCACGAGCTTCGGGCGACTTGATCCGGCGCGCCTCAGCCGGTTCGATGCGCAAGGCAATCTGATCGGTGGTGACAAGCCCACCAAGGAAATGCCGCTTCATTCGGCGTTCTACGAAACCCGCTCCACCGCAGGGGCCGTGGTGCATCTACACTCCTGTCACTCGGTGGCACTTTCCATGATGCCGGATGTGGACGAGGACAATTTCCTGCCACCGCTCACGCCTTACGCGATCATGAAGCTTGGCAAGGTCAAGCTTCTGCCCTTCTTCCTGCCGGGTGATCCGGCCATGGGCGAGGCAGTGCGTGGCCTCGCCGGCAAGCGATCTGCGGTGATGCTCGCCAATCACGGACCGGTGGTGGCGGCCAAGGATGTCGAGGCTGCCTGCAACGCAATCGAGGAGCTTGAGGATACGGCGCGTCTTGCCATGATGACGCGCGGCCTCAATCCTCGGGCGCTTTCCGATGAGCAGGTGCAGCGGCTTGTAACAAAGTTCGATGTGGAGTGGGACGCATGAGGTTCTCCGCCAATCTCGGCTTTTTGTGGAAGGACCGGCCGCTGCCTGATGCCATCCGGGCCGCGAAAGCGGCGGGCTTCGACGCGGTGGAATGCCATTGGCCCTATGATGTTCCCGCTGGCCAGGTTCTCGCCGCGCTGGAGGAGACCGGTCTTCCAATGCTCGGGCTGAACACCAGTCGTGGGGACGTGGAGGGCGGCGAAAACGGGCTTTCCGCGCTTCCCGGGCGCGAAGAGGATGCACGCGCGGCCATCGACGAGGCGCTCTCCTATGCCAGCGCCATCGGTGCCGCCAATATTCATGTGATGGCAGGTTTTGCTCAAGGCGAAGAGGCGGAAAGGACATTCCTCGCCAATCTGGACTATGCGTGCCGTAGCGCGATTGCCCATGGCATCACGATCCTGATCGAGCCTCTCAACCACTATGACGCGCCTGGCTATTTTTTATCGACGACCGAGCAGGCGCTGAGGCTGATCGAGACGCTGGGCGCGCCCAATTTGAAGCTGATGTTCGATTGCTACCATGTGCAGCTGATGGAAGGTGACGTGTCGAACCGCCTCAAGAAGCACCTGGCGCATATCGGCCACATCCAGTTCGCATCCGTGCCGGACCGGGGAGCGCCCGATCATGGCGAACTATTCTATCCCTATCTTTTCGCAACCATCGAAAAACTCGGCTATGACGCGCCCTTGGGTGCCGAGTACAAACCTACCGGCAGCACCGATGAAAGCCTGGGGTGGATGACGCGCTAAGGCGGCTTCAGGCAACCGGATCTTCTGCAATCATCGTCTGGATGCGCTCGGCCAGAATATTGATGTCGAAGGGCTTGGTGACCACCTGCATCCCATGTTGCAGATGACCGTGGTTGAACACGGTATTCTCAGCATAGCCGGTGATGAACAGCACCTTGAGCTCGGGTCGGCAGAGGCGTGCAGCCTCGGCCACCTGGCGCCCGTTCATGCCGTTGGGCAGACCGATATCGGTGATCAGCAGGTCAAGATGCTGGTCGGAGTCGATGATCTTCATGCCGGAGGGGCCGTCACCGGCTTCGAGAGCCGTGTAGCCGAGCTCCTCCAGAACATCGACCACCAGCATCCGCACCAGCGGCTCGTCGTCAATGACGAGAACGTTTTTCGCCACCTCTGCCTCGGGCTGGCCCAGGGGCTGAGGCATCTCGTCAACTTCCTCATGCTCGCCAACATGCCGCGGCAGATAAATTTCCACCGTGGTGCCCTCTCCAAGGGCTGAGCTGATCTTCACGTCGCCGCCGGACTGGCGCACGAAGCCGTAGATCATGGACAAACCAAGCCCGGTTCCAAGGCCGATGGGCTTGGTCGTGAAGAAGGGGTCGAACGCCTTCTCCATTACCTCGCGGCTCATGCCGGTACCGGTATCCCTCACCGCCAGAAGTACATATTGGCCCGCATCGAGTTCGCATCGCCGAGCGGTCGTGGCGTCGAGCTTCTGGTTGCTGGTTTCGATCGTTATCTCTCCGCCATCCTGCATCGCATCGCGCGCATTGATGCACAGGTTGAGAAGGGCGTTTTCGAGCTGGTTGGGGTCGACAAGCACGTTCCACAAACGTCCATCGGTTACAGTGGCAACCGAAATGGAGGGACCGACACTGCGCCGGATCAGGTCCTCCATACCGCCAACCAGCTTTCCCATATTGGTCGGTTTCGGGTCGAGTGTCTGGCGGCGCGAAAAGGCGAGCAGGCGATGGGTGAGGGCTGCGGCGCGTTTTGTTGCGCCTTGCGCGCCGTCCAACAGGCGCTCGATATCGGCGTGTCGGCCCTGGTTGAGACGCTTGGTCATCAGCTCAAGCGAGCCGGATATGCCTGCAAGCAGGTTGTTGAAGTCATGGGCCAGCCCGCCTGTCAGTTGGCCGACTGCTTCCATTTTCTGGCTTTGGCGAAGCGCTTCCTGCGCTTTTTCAAGCTCTGCAGCCGCCTCGCGTTCCCGCGTTATGTCGCGCCCCGTAGCATAGGTGACCTCCCCTGTAGGCGCAGCCACCCAGGAAATCCAGCGAACCGAACCATCCTTGTGCCGATAGCGATTGACGATGCGCGGCTGGCCACCTTGGGCAGCCAGTTCGTAGGCATCGACAGTCTCCCGATGATCTTCCTCGACGACGAATTCGTTGACGTGATGGCCCACAAGCTCGTCCTCGCCATAACTGAGCACCGCTTGCCAGGCCGGGTTGACCCGACGGAAAAAGCCTTCAAAGTCGATCACGACCATCAGATCCGGCGATGTTTCCCACATCCGGTCGCGCTCGGCCGTGCGCTCGGCGACTTCCGATTCGAGATTCTCGTTCAGTTCGGTCAGTCGCAGTTCTGCAGCGCGGCGGCCGGAGATATCGTTGAACAGGATGGCAACGCGATGCTCTTCAGGGTCGCCGGTCCGGAACGCATAGACATCAAACCACCGGCCCAATGCCTCCGATCCCTGTTCGAAGCGTTCCGCAGCGCCTGTGCGTGCCACGCGGGCATAGGTCTCGAACCAGAATTCCTCAAGCGTCGGTGCGGCTTCCCTTAGCCACTGACCGAGGATTTCCTGCGGAAAGCCCGTATGCTTGTAGAAGGCAGGGTTTGCCTCCACGACGCGATAATCGATCCGTCCCTGGTCATCCGACAGGTTGACTTCGACGACGCAGAAGCCCGAATCGATCGAGTTGAACAGGGTCCGGTAACGCTCTTCGCTCTTGCGAAGCGCGATCTGGCTGCGGCGCTGCTCGGTCAGGTCGAGCATAGCGCCGATCATCCGGGTCGCACGGCCTTGCTCGTCCCGGATCACATGGCCCCGGTCGAAAACCTCGGCAAAGGTTCCGTCGGCGCGGCGAAAGCGATATTCATCGCTCCAGCTCTGCGCCGTACCGTCGATCGCCGCATGAATGCTGTCATGGATACGCTGGCGATCTTCTGGATGAATCTGCTCAAGCCACCACTCGCCCGTGGGCTCCACCTCGTCCAGCTTGTGCCCGTAAGCGGTTTCGAGAGCCTCGTTCCAAAGCACGTAGTTGGTGGCGAAGTGCCAGTCCCAGATCGCATCATTGGTGGCACGTATGGCCAGCCGGTAGCGTTCATCCGTCTCGCGTGCAGCCGCCTCGGACTGCTTCTGTTCCGTGATGTCGCGAAAGAAGACGGCGAGGCCTTCTTCCACCGGGTAAACCCTTGTTTCAAGCCAGGCTTCGCGGCCATTCGCCAGACATCGATGGGTCATGGACGAGGTATGCCGCTCGCCCATTGCGCGCTTGTAGAATGCGCCCAGATCGGTTGCCTCTATCTCCGGGAAACAATGGAAATAGGACTGGCCCAGGAGCTCGTTGCGGGGCCGCTGCATGTGACGCACGAATTCGGAATTTACGTCCAGAATGCGAAAGGCGGAGTTCAGCAGAAGAAATCCTTCTGCCATGCCATCCAGAACGCCCTTCGCGCGCGCCTCGCTCTCGCGCAACCGACGCTCGGCTAGAACCTGTGCGGTGGTCTCGTTCAGCGGACAGAAAAAGCCAAGCACCTCCCCATGGCTGTCGCGTACGGGCGTGTAGGAGAAGCTGAAATGGGTTTCCTCGGGGTATCCCCTTCGGTTCAGGACAAGCTTTATGTCGTCCATGTGGACAGGCCGGCCAGCATAGGCCTGGTTCACGATGGGTATGAGGTCGTGTCGTATCTCGCGCCAAACCTCCAGAAAATCACGACCCAATGCCTTTGGATGCTTGGAGGCCAGTATTTCCGAATAGGCATCATTGTAGATGAGTGTGCGATCCTCACCCCAAACCAGAAACATTGGCTGGGTGGATGCCAGCATGATGCCGATAAGGGTCTTGAGGGCCGTTGGCCATTGATGTGGAGGGCCAAGGCTTATCGAGGACCAGGGATGCTGCCGGATCAGCTGTCCCATCTCGCCGCCTCCGGTGAGGAAACTGGCCTCGTCGGATTCCAATATTCCGCCCCGGTTTCCGGTCATTCCTCGTTGCCCTCGACTTTTAGAAATCCGGAGCATCAATTGCCGGAACGGCATGCTCCGATTGCTGATTTATTGCATCTCGGGCATTAGGCAATAGAAGTAGTCATATTGCACCGCCAGTGGGCGCCCAAGCGCGCTTCTTTTTGCCCCATTTGGCAGAGAGGCTGAAGTCCTCCCACTTCAAGGCAGGCGCAGGCATGGCCGAACACCGAATATATTCAACGAGTTTTGCCAGCATCTATCCGCATTATGTGGTCAAGGCGGAGCGCAAGAAGCGCTCCAGGGCGGAGGTGGACGAGATCGTCATGTGGATGACCGGCTATGACGCGGTCGCGTTGCAAGACCAGATCAAGGGCGAGGTGAGCATGCGAGACTTCTTTGCCCAAGCACCCCTGATGAACCCGGCGCGAAGATTGATCACGGGAAAGATCTGCGGCGTCACGATTGAAGAGATTGACGAGCCGCTGATGAAGGAAATCCGCTATCTCGACAAGCTGATAGACGAGCTCGCCAAAGGCAGGCCGATGGAGAAGATCCTGCGCAAGCAGATGATGTGAGCGATGAGAAGCGGATGAAGGTCTAGTTCGGTAAGATGGCGGAGAGGGAGGGATTCGAACCCCCGATGCCCTTGCGAGCATGCCGCATTTCGAGTGCGGTGCTTTCAACCACTCAGCCACCTCTCCGTCTCAAGGGGTCGCCCATGGAAGCGGGCGATGGTTGTGCGGGCGCCTAGATAGCGACGAATGGCACAGCTTACAAGGCCAAATATGCGCGGTGGGGCGAGTTTGTGGGCGGCGTCTGCTTGACCTTGTGGCATATCTCGTCTATGCACCGCGCGATGCGGCGTAAGGGTCTTCCCGTGCGCCGCTTATTTCGTGAACCAAGACTGATAAAAAGACGGCAGGCGCAGCAATCGCGCGTCATAGCCGGACCGGACACCGAAAGGCAAAAAAATGTTCGCAGTCATCAAGACCGGTGGCAAGCAGTACCGCGTTGCTGCCGATGATGTATTGAAAATTGAAAAGCTCGACGGCGAGCCCGGCGACATCATCCAGATCGGCAATGTTCTTGCCGTGGGTGAAGGCGAAGACGTGACTTTTGGCGCGCCCTTCGTTGATGGCGCAACGGTTGCCGCAGAAGTTGTCGAGCAGGGCCGCGGCCCGAAGGTTATCGCGTTCAAGAAGCGCCGCCGTCAGAATTCGCGACGCAAGCGCGGTCATCGCCAGCTCCTGACCACCGTGCGGATCTCCGAGATCCTCACCGGTGGCGCAAAGCCGTCGAAGAAGGCTGCCGCGAAGCCTGCTGCAAAGGCTGAAGACAAGGCTGCCGCACCGAAGAAGGCTGCTGCGCCGAAGAAGGCTTCGCCGAAGGCTGAAGCTGCAGCACAGCCGCTCTTCTCCGCACCTGAGGGTGAGGGCGACGACCTGACGAAGATCAAGGGCATCGGCCCGGTTGCCGCAGGCCAGCTCAAGGAGCAGGGCATCGCGACCTTCGCGCAGATCGCCGCACTCAGCGACGACGACGTGGCACGCATCGACGAAGCCATGCCGTTCTCCGCAGAGCAGATCAGCGACTGGCGCGAGCAGGCCAAGGAACTGACCAAGTAAGGTCAGGCTTCAAGGCTAGTAGATTGATTTCGGGCGCATCAGCGTCCATAAGGGAAATGAAGCGCCCCTGCGGCGCAAAGGAGTAAGACCATGGCACACAAAAAAGCTGGCGGTTCTTCGCGTAACGGTCGCGATTCAGAGTCGAAGCGCCTTGGCGTAAAGAAGTTCGGCGGCGAGAAGGTCGTTCCGGGCAACATCATCATTCGCCAGCGCGGCACCAAGTGGCATCCCGGCACCAATGTCGGCATGGGCAAGGACCATACGCTCTTCGCACTCGAAGGCGGCAATGTGTCTTTCGCCAAGAAAGCCAACGGCCGAACCTATGTATCGGTA
>Ga0310345_10002256_pt1 | contig 19860 bp, 17 predicted proteins | sample HC15DNA20500_MG_FD_204667 | JGI IMG/M metagenome (GOLD analysis project Ga0310345, IMG submission 204667) | Marine microbial communities from station ALOHA, North Pacific Subtropical Gyre - HC15-DNA-20-500_MG | ecosystem: Environmental > Aquatic > Marine > Oceanic | place: Pacific Ocean: North...
GCGTGCTGCGCGCGCCCATCGCCGGCCGCATCGGCGCCCCCGCCGTCGCGGTCGGCGATTTCGTCGAGGCCGCCGTCGGCCCGCCGCTGGCCGAGATCGTGCAGCTCGACCCGGTGACCGTCGCCTACCAGGTGCCCTATGCGGACCGGCTCGCCACCCTCGACCGGGCCGGGGAGCGGGACCTCGACGCGCTTTTCGCGCGCATCTCGCTGAGCGTCTCCGCCGCCGGCGGGACGCTCGTCGCGGGCCCCCTGCGCCCCACGCGGACCGAGGCCGCGGTCGACCCCGCCACCGGCATGCTGACCGTGCGCGCCCCCCTGCCCAACCCCGCGGAGCTGTTCCGCCCCGGCATGCAGGTCGAGGTGACCTCGACCCTCGACGGCGAGGCGCCCCGATGAGCGCCCCCGCCCCCTCCGCCGACGGCGCTTTCGCCCCCCTGCGCGAGCGGGTCTTCGCGGCCCTGTGGATCGCGACGGTGGTGGGCAACACCGGCTCGTTCATGCGCGACGTGGCCAGCGCCTGGATGGCGGCCGAGATCGCGGGCTCTCCCGCCGCGGTCGCCACGATCCAGGCCGCGGCCACCGCGCCCGCCTTCCTGCTGGCGCTGCCGGCGGGCGTGCTCGCCGACATCGTCGACCGCCGCCGCCTGCTGCTGGGCGTGCAGCTGCTGATGGCGGCGGCGAGCCTCGCGCTGTCGCTGCTCGCCTTCTCCGGCGCGCTGACCCTGCCGCTGCTGGTGGGGCTGACCTTCGTGGCCGGCGTCGGCGCGGCGCTGATGGGCCCGGTGTGGCAATCCATCGTGCCCGAGCTCGTCTCCCGCCCCCAGCTGAAGAGCGCGGTGGCGCTGAACTCGCTGGGGGTGAACATCTCCCGCTCCATCGGGCCGGCGCTGGGCGGGCTGCTGCTGGCCGGCGTGGGGGCGGGGGCGACCTACCTCGCCGACGTCTCGAGCTATGTCTTCGTCATCGCGACGCTGCTGTGGTGGAAGCGTCCCCCCGCCGCCGACGACGGGCTGGCCGAGCGCTTCCCCGGCGCCTTCCGCGCCGGCCTGCGCTATGCCCGCGCCTCCTCCGAGCTGCACCGCACGCTGCTGCGCGCGGCGATGTTCTTCCCCTTCGGCGCCTCGGTCTGGGCGCTGATGCCGCTGGTCTCGCGCGATCTGCTGGGGGGCGACGCGGGCTTCTACGGCGTGATCCTGGGCGCGGTCGGCGCGGGGGCCATCGCCGGCGCGGTGGCGCTGCCGTGGCTGCGCGCCCGCTTCGACGGCGACGCGATCCTGATGGGCGCGGCGCTGCTCACCGCGCCCTGCGTGGCGCTGCTGGCGCTGGGGCCGCCCAAGCCCGCCGCCCTGGCGCTGGCGCTGCTGATCGGGGGCGCCTGGATCGCGGCGCTGACCACGCTCAGCGGCACGGCGCAGGGGGTGCTGCCGAACTGGGTGCGCGGCCGCGGCCTCGCCGTCTATCTCACCGTCTTCAACGGGGCGATGACCGCCGGCAGCCTCGCCTGGGGCCTCGCGGCCGAGGAGCTGGGCCTGCGCGGCGCGATGCTGCTGGCGGCCGCGGGCCTCGCGCTCTCGGCCCTGGTCGCGCGGCGCCTGCCGCTGCCGGCGGGGGACGAGGACCTCTCCCCCTCCAACCACTGGCCGGAGCCCGCGGTCGCGACCGACCTCGCCCACGACCGCGGCCCGGTGCTGGTGACCATCGAGTACCGCGTGGCCCCCGCCGACCGCATCGCCTTCCGCGAGGCCGCCCTGCGCCTCGCCCCCCAGCGTCGCCGCGACGGCGCCTATGCCTGGGGGCTGGCCGAGGACGCCGCCGCGCCCGAGCGCATCGTCGAGTGGTTCATGGTCGAGAGCTGGGCCGAGCACCTGCGCCAGCACGCCCGCGCCGCCGGCGTGCAGGCCGACCTGCAGGGCGCCCTGCGCCGGTGGCATCGCGGCGAGGCCCCTCCCGAGGTCCGCCACCTGGTCGGCCTGCCCCCCACGGGGCGCAATCCCCGCCCGCTCCCCGAAGGAGACGCGCCATGAAGATCTACCTGGTTTCGCTCGGCTGCGGCCTGCTGGTCGGCGTCATCTACAGCTTCCTGCAGGTCCGCTCCCCCGCGCCGCCGGTGGTGGCGCTGGTCGGCCTGCTGGGCATCCTGCTGGGCGAGCAGGCCCTGCCGCTCCTGCGCTGGATCGGCTCGGAGGCGAAGACCGCGGCCGTCGAGCGCCGCCTGCCGCAGCCCTGCCTCGACCACGTCTTCGGCGAACTGCCCAGCGTCCACCGCCGAGCGGAGCCCGCCTGCCCGCCGCAGCCCCCCTCCGCCGACGACCGCGGCTGACCGCCCGAGCAAGGAGCGTCCCCGATGCATCCCGACCTGATCCTCACAGACGGCCGCGTGACCACGCTCGACCCCGCCGCGCCCGAGGTCTCGGCCCTCGCGATCCGCGACGGCGTGATCACGGCGACCGGCGCGGACGCCGAGATCCTGGCCCTCGCCGGTCCCGAGACCGCGCGCATCGACCTCCAGGGCCGCCGGGTGCTGCCGGGGCTGATCGACAACCACACCCACGTCATCCGCGGCGGGTTGAACTTCAACCTCGAGCTGCGCTGGGACGGGGTGCGCAGCCTCGCCGACGCGATGGCGATGCTGCGCGCCCAGGTCGCGATCACCCCGCCCCCGCAATGGGTGCGCGTGGTCGGCGGCTTCACCGAGACCCAGTTCGACGAAAAACGCCTGCCCACCCTCGACGAGATCAACGCCGCCGCCCCGGACACGCCGGTGTTCCTGCTGCACCTCTACGACCGCGCGCTCCTCAATCGCGCCGCGCTCCGCGCCGTGGGCTACGACCGCAACACCCCCAACCCGCCGGGCGGCGAGATCCAGCGCGACGCCAACGGCGATCCCACCGGCCTGCTGCTGGCGAAGCCCAACGCCGGGATCCTCTATGCGACCCTGGCCATGGGCCCGAAGCTGCCCCCCGAATACCAGCTGAACTCCACCCGCCACTTCCTGCGCGAGCTGAACCGCCTGGGCGTCACCGGCGTGATCGACGCCGGCGGCGGCTTCCAGAACTACCCCGAGGACTACGAGGTCATCCAGAAGCTGCACGCCGACGGCCAGCTGACCGTGCGCCTCGCCTACAACCTCTTCACCCAGAAGCCGAAAGAGGAGAAGGAGGATTTCCTCCGCTGGACCCGCTCGGTCACCTACCGCCAGGGCGACGACTATTTCCGCCACAACGGCGCGGGGGAAATGCTGGTCTTCTCCGCCGCCGACTTCGAGGATTTCCGCGAACCCCGCCCCGAGCTCGCCCCCGAGATGGAGGGGGAGCTCGAGGAGGTCGTGCGCATCCTCGCCGAGAACCGCTGGCCCTGGCGCCTGCACGCGACCTACGACGAGACCATCTCCCGCGCCCTCGACGTGTTCGAGAAGGTGGATCGCGACATCCCGCTCGCCGGCCTCAACTGGTTCTTCGACCATGCCGAGACGATCTCCGAGCGCTCCATCGACCGCATCGCGGCGCTGGGCGGCGGGGTCGCGGTGCAGCACCGCATGGCCTACCAGGGCGAGTTCTTCGTCGAGCGCTACGGCGCGAAGGCCGCCGAGGCGACGCCGCCGGTGAAGCGGATGCTGGAGAGCGGCGCCCGCGTCTCCGCCGGCACCGACGCGACCCGGGTGGCGAGCTACAACCCCTGGGTCTCGCTCAGCTGGCTGGTCTCCGGCCGCACCGTGGGCGGCCTGGTCCTGACGCCCGAGCGCAACCGCCTCGACCGCACCCAGGCGCTGCGCATGTGGACCGAGAACGTGGCCTGGTTCGCGGGCGACGAGGGGCGGCGGGGGCGGATCGCGCCGGGGATGCTCGCCGACCTGATCGCGCCCGACCGGGACTATTTCGCGGTGCCGACGGCCGAGATCGCGGACCTGACCTCGGACCTGACCATGGTGGGCGGCCGGGTGGTCTTCGCCAAGGGCGACTTCGCGAAGCTCGATGCCGGCGGGCCGCCGCCGGCGGCGCCCGACTGGTCGCCGGTGAACGCCTGGGGCGGCTATGCGGGGTGGAAGGCGCCGGGGGCGGGGCAGGCGCTGGCGCGAGCGGCGGCCTCGGGCTGCGGCTGCGGCTCGGCCTGCGCGGTGCACGGCCACGACCATGCGCGCGCCTGGGGCGGGGCGGTCCCCGCGCGCGACCTCAAGGCCTTCTGGGGCGCGCTCGGCTGCGCCTGCTGGGCGGTGTGAGGGATGCTCCCCCGCCTCTCCCCCGCCGCGCGCCGGGCGCTGGTGGCGCTGGCGCTCCTCGGCCTCTGCGCGGCCTATCTGCAGGGCGCCGTGGCGAAGCTCCTCGACCCCGCCGCGGCGCGGGCCGAAATGGCGCAGTTCGGCCTTTCGCCGCCGTGGCTCTTCGCCCTCGCCGTGCCGCTCTTCGAGCTCTGCGCCTGCGCCCTGGTCCTCGCAGGGCCCGGGCGCAGGCCCGCGGCCGCGGCGCTGGGGCTGTTCACGCTGGCGGCCACCTTCCTCGTCCTGCGCTGGTGGGAGATGCCGGCGGGGCTTGACCGCACCCTCTCCGCCAACGCCTTCTTCGAGCATCTGGGCCTCGCCGGCGCCTGGCTGATGGTGGCGCTGGGCGCGGCCGAGGCCCTGGCCGGCGCCCCCGCCCGGCCCGCGCCCCGCCGGGCCTGACCCGGCCCCGCGGCGCACGAGATCGAGCCCGGGCGCGACCCGCGCCCGGGCGCCCGCAACCGGAGCGCCCCCTTGCCCCCATCCCCGGCCGCGCCGACGCTGACCGAGGCCGAGCCGACCGTCTTCGTGATCGACGACGACGCCGACCTGCGGGCGGCGACCGACGGGCTCCTGCGCTCGCTGGGGCTCAGGGTCGAGACCTACGCCTCGACCGAGGCTTTCGAGGCGGCGGGCCGGCTCGACGCCCCCGGCTGCCTGCTGCTCGACGTGCGGCTGCGCGGGCGCAGCGGGCTGAGCTTTCTCGCAGCCCTGCGCGCCGGGGGGCGGGAGACGCCGGTGATCGTGACCAGCGCCCATGTCGACGTGCCGATGGCGGTGCAGGCGATGAAGGACGGGGCGAGCGACGTGCTCCCCAAGCCCGTGCGCGCCCCCGACCTGATCGAGGCGGTGAACCGCGCGCTCGCCGCCGACGCGCGGCGGCGGGAGGCGCGGCGCGGCCTCGACGCCCTCGCCCGCGCCCATGCCGCCCTGACGGCGCGGGAGCGGGAGGTGATGGCGCTGGTGGTCGCCGGCGCCTCCAACCGCGCGGCGGCGGCGGCGCTGGAGCTCGCCGAGGCGACGGTGAAGGCCCACCGGGCCGCCGCCATGCGCAAGATGGGCGCGCGCAGCCTCGCCGAGCTGGTCGAGGCCGCCCACCGCCTGCGCAGCGACCGCCCCGACCCCGCGCCATGACCCCCGCCCGCCCCCTCGCCCCCCCTCCCCGCCCGACCCGGGGTCCCGGCCGGACCCCTCGTCCCTGCCTGGCCCGAGGTCCCGGCCGGACCCGCCCTCTCGGGCCGGGCCCCGGCCCCCGTCCGATCCTCCCGCCCCGCCCGGCCTCCAATCCTCGCCCAACCTCCCTTCGCCGGCTGGCCCCCCGTCCCCGCCTGGCGCCCTGTCCCCGTCTGCTCCCCCGTCTCCGCCCGGTCCTCGATCCTCGCCCGGTCGCCCGTCGCCAGTTCACCCCCCGTCCCTGCCTGGGCCCCCGCCCCTGCCTGGGCCCCCGTCCCCGTCTGCTCCCCCAACCCCGCCCGGCTCCCAATTCTCGCCGAGCCCCCAGCCCCTGGCGCATGGCGCCGCGGCAGGGGACCGGGCCGGCCGCGGGCCAGAGGGCGCCTCGGGGGACCGGGCGATGAGCCCGGAGCGGCGTGCGCCCGGCGGGGGGGAGGCCGAGCCGGCCCTGCTGATCACCACCGAGCGGCCGGGACGCGCCGACCTGGTGCAGGCCGGCGTGGTCGTGGCGCTGCTGGTCGCGGCGCTGCTGGCGGCGGCGCCGGTCTCGGGACTGCCGCTGCCGGGGACCGAGCCGCTGACGGCGGCCTATCTCGCCGCCACGATGATCTGCCAGGGACTGACCGCGGCGCTGCTGGTGGGGATGAACTCGGTCCAGCCCTCGCGCGCGCTGCTGACGCTGGCGGCGGGCTATCTCTACGCGGCGGCGATGATCGTGCCCTGGGGCCTCTCCTTCCCGGGCGCCTTCCCCGCGCTCGACGATCACTGGCGGCTGAACGCCACCGCCACCGTCGCCGCGGCCAACCGGCTGGGCTTCCCGCTGTTCGTGCTCGCCTACGCCCTGCGCCCGGTCGACGCCGCCCCCGTCTCGCGCCGGGCGACCGCGGCGACGCTGCTGGCGGTGGTCGCGGGCGTGGCGCTCTTCGGCTGGGCGGTCCTGTTCACCGACCTGCCCCTGCCGCCCTTCATGCGCGACGCCCGCCACGTCTCGCCCCTGTGGCACGTGGTTCCGCCCGCCGCGCTGGCGATCTGCCTGCTGGCCATCGCCGCCCTGCTGCGCCGCTTCGGCTCGCTCCTCGACCTGTGGCTGATCGTGACGCTGGTCTCGCTGATCATCGAGATCGTGCTCCTCGCCTGGCTCTCGGGCGGGGCGCGGCTCAGCCTCGGCTGGTGGGCGGGGCGGCTGTTCGGGCTGGTGGCGGCCAACGTGGTGCTGGTCACGCTGCTGGTGGGGGCGATGCGCCTCTCGGCCCGCCATGCGCGCGCCGTGCTCGCCGAACGCCGCGCGCGGGAGAGCCGGCTGACCCTGGTCGAGGCGGTCTCGGGCGCCCTCGCCCACGAGCTGCGCCAGCCGCTGGCGGGCGTCGGGCTGGGCGCCGCCGCGGGGCTGCGCTGGCTGCGCCGCGACCCGCCGGACCTCGCGGAGGTCGAGGCGGCGCTGGAGCGGATCGAGGCGGTGGGCGAGCGCGCAGGCCGCGTCGTCGACGCCGTCCGCGGCGCCTTCCGCAGCGAGCGCGCGGACCTCGAGGCCCTCGACGTCAACGCCGCCCTGCGCGAGGCCGTCGCCCGCTGCCGGCCGGAGGCGGAGCTCGCCCGCGTGGTGATCCAGCTCGACCTCGCCGCGAACCTGCCGCCGATCCTGATCGACCCGCTGCGGCTGCAGCTCGCGCTGGTCAACCTGATGCGCAACGCCGTCGAGGCGATGGCGGGCGTCGCCTCGCGCCCCCGCATCCTGACCCTGACCACCGCGCGGGAGGGGGAGATGGTCGTGCTCAGCGTGCGCGACACCGGCGTCGGCCTGCCCCCGGGGCGCGAGGCGGAGATCTTCGCGACCTTCTTCACCACCAAGCCCGAGGGGATGGGCGTCGGCCTGATGTTCTGCCGCACCATCGTCGAGACCGCCGGCGGGCGGATCGAGGCCGAGCCGAACCTCGTCCACGGCGCGGTGGTCCGCATCCGGCTGCCGGCGGCGCCGGCTCAGGGCGCCTGACGATGGGCGCGTCGCCAGGCGAGCGGCGGGACGCCCAGGTGGCGGCGGAACAGGCGCGTCAGATGCGCCTGGTCGGCCAGCCCGCAGTCGAGCGCGATCCGGCTCAGCGGCTCGGCCGTCGCCAGCATCAGGGCCTGGGCCCGCTCCAGCCGGCGGCGCACGATGTAGCCATGCGGGGTCTCGCCGGTGCTGACCTTGAAGCAGCGGCAGAAATGCGCCTCGCTGAGCCCCGCCACGGCGGCGAGCTCAGCGAGGCCCAGCGGTCCGCCGAGGCCCCGCGCCACATGCGCCTCAACCTGCCGCAGCCGCCAGGGCGCGAGGCCGCCGCGCACCGGCGCCTCCTCCGCCCCGGCCTGCGCCGCGGGCGCCTCGATCAGGGCGGCGAGCCGGCGCAGGCATTCGCGGGTGCGGCGGGGATCGCGGCCGAGCGAGGCCTCGGCGTCGGCCAGGAGCCGGCTGGCGACGGCCCTCTGCGGCCAGGCGATCAGGGTCTGCTGCGGCGCCATGGCTCCCTCTCCACCGAAACGGTTTCGACGAGCATAGGTCTCCCCGCGCCCCCGCAGCAGCTGGACGAGGGGACGGCGCCCCCCGCCGATCCGGGGATCCGACCTATACGCGGGGATAGGGGGGCCGGCTCAGGGCCCGTCGCGCTCCAGCGCCGCTGCCATGCGCACCAGGTCGGCCACGGTGCGGGCCTGCATCTTGCGCAGCATCGCGGCGCGGTGGACCTTCACGGTGATCTCGGCCACGTCGAGCTCGGCGGCGATGCGCTTGTTCATCCAGCCCAGCGCCACAAGGTCCATCACCTGCCGCTCCCGCGGGGTGAGCGAGGCGAGGCGCGCGCGCAGCTCGGCGAGCGTGCGCTCCGCCTCGCGCAGCTCGGCATGACGAGCGAGCCCCCGCTCCACCGCGTCGAGCAGGGCCTGGTCGCGGAACGGCTTGACCAGCATGTCCACCGCCCCGGCCTGCACCGCGCGCACCGCCATCGGCACGTCGGCATAGCCGGTGACGAAGACGATCGGCACGATGCAGCGCCGCTCCGCCAGCCTGGCCTGCAGCTCGAGCCCGGTCAGCCCCGGCATCACCACGTCGGCCACCAGGCAGCCGACCCCGTCGGGCATCGGCCCGTCGAGCAGGGCGGCCGCCGAGGCGAAGAGGCGCGTCTCGATCCCGACCGAGCGCAGCAGCGAATCGATGGCGGCGCGGGCGTCGGCGTCGTCCTCGACGACGGCCACGATCCGCGCCGGCGGCGGCGGCGTCACCTCGGTCCCTCCTGCCTCGCGTCCCCCCCGCGGTCGCCGCGCGGGCCGGGCCCTTGGTTGGCGGAGGACGCCTGCCGCCGTCAAGTCCCCGGTCCCGCGCGTTCAGACCGGGCGGGTGCGGGTGACATGCGTCTCGAAGAAATCCGAGAAGGCCGCGACCCGGCGCGGCAGCCGCTCATAGGGCGGGTAGTAGAGGGTCAGCCACAGCTGGGGCGCCTCCCACTCCGGCAGGATCTCCTCCAGCGCGCCGGCGGCGAGCATCTCCTCGACCATGAAGCGGGGCAGCAGCGCCACGCCCTCGCCCCGGCGGGCGAGCTCGGCGATCAGCTCGCCGTTGTTGGCCGCGACCGGCGCGCCGGCGACGACGCGGGCGCGCCGGGCGCCGCAGCTCAGCTCCCAGACCTCGGGCCCCGCCTCCGGGTCGTGGCCCAGCAGCGCCCGGCCCGACAGCGCGCCCGGGTCGGCGGGGCGGCCCTCGCGCTCCAGCAGGGCGGGGGCTGCGACCAGGCAGCGGCGCACCGGGCAGATCTTGCGCCAGATGGTCAGCTTGTCCGACGGCGGGCCGGAGATGCGGATCGCGAGGTCCGCGGGCTCGGCCATCACGTCGATCAGCCGGTCGACCAGCGTCACCGCGAAGTCGACGCCCGGGTGGCTCTCGCGGAAAGCCCCGATCGCCTCGGGCAGCAGGCGGCGGCCCAGCGAGATCGGGGCGTTGATCCTCAGCCGCCCCGACAGCGCCCCCGCCTCGGCGCGCAGGTCGCCGGCGGCGGCCTCCAGCCCCTCGACCAGCGGGCGCACCCGCGCGGCATAGGCCGCCCCCGCCGCGGTCAGCGACACCTGCCGCGTGGTGCGCAGCAGCAGCTGCACCCCCAGCTTGGCCTCCAGCGCGCCCACCGCCCGGGTCGCGGCCGGGGGGCTGATCCCCAGCCGGCGGGCGGCGGCGGCGAAGCTCTCCTGCGCCGCCACCTCCAGGAAGATGCGGAGGGACTCGAGATCGCCGGGCATCGGATCATTCCAGATACTGAAACAGTGTCGACCGAACTATTGCCGTTATCGCAGCGCCCGTCATCCCCCATCTTCTCCCCGACGGCAGCGGCCGGGCCCCCCGGCCGCCGAACCCGAGGATGACGCGATGAAGATCAACGGTCTGCACCATGTGACGGCGCTCGCTTCGGGCGCGCGCTCCAACAACGCCTTCTACACCCAGGTCCTGGGCCTGCGGCGCGTGAAGAAGACGGTCAATTTCGACGCCCCCGACACCTATCACCTCTACTACGGTGACGAACTCGGCCGGCCCGGCACCGCGATCACCTACTTCCCCTTCGCCGGCATCGGCCAGGGCGGCAAGGGGACCGGCGCGGCCTCCGAGGTCGCCTACTCGATCCCCGCCGGCGCCGCCGCCTGGTGGGCGGAGCGGCTGACCACGCTGGAGATCCCCCACGCCCGCCGCGAGGGCCCCTTCGGCGAGACCGGGATCGACCTGACCGGCCCCGACGGCGAGGCCATCGCGCTGGTCGAGGTCGCGGACGACCCCCGCGCCGGCTGGACCGGCGGCGGGATCGAGGCGGCCCACGCGATCCGCGGCTTCCGCGGCGTGGCCCTGCGCCTGCGCGAGACCGCCCCCACCCAGGCGATCCTCGAGGCGATGGGCTACGCGGTGGAGGGGGTCGAGGGCGCCCGCACCCGCCTGCGCATCGCGGAGGGCAACGGCGCCGACCTCGTCGACCTGATCGCCGCCCCGAACGAGCCGCGCGCGGCCGAGGGCGCGGGCTCGGTCCACCACGTCGCCTTCTCGGTCTCCGACCGGGCGGCGCAGGACGAGGCGCGCCGGGTGCTGACCGCGGCCGGCGCGCAGATCACGCCGCCGATCGACCGGGATTACTTCTGGGCGATCTACTTCCGCACCCCCGGCGGCGTCCTCTTCGAGATCGCCACCGACGAGCCCGGCTTCGACCGGGACGAGGCGCCCGAGGCGCTGGGGACCGCCCTGAAGCTGCCGCGCCAGCACGAGCGTCTGCGCGCGCGGATCGAGGAGATCCTCGAGCCCATCGACGAGCCCATCGAGGCCTGACCCCGCCGGAGGGGGGCCCCCGCCCCCCTCCGCCCCTGCAGGAGACCCGAGCCATGACGCAGATCGCTTCCGACCGCACCGGGACCGTCGACGGCCGCCTGGCGCTGGTCCGCCCGCCGCGCCGACCCGGCGCGCCGCTGGTCTTCGCCTTCCACGGAACCGGCGGCGACGAGACCCAGTTCGCCGACCTGCTCGCCCGCCTCGCCCCCGAGGCCGGGATGATCGCCCCCCGCGGCGAGGTCTCCGAGCACGGCGCCGCCCGCTTCTTCCGCCGCAAGGCGGAGGGGGTCTACGACATGGCCGATCTCGCCGCCCGCCGCGACGCGATGGCGGCCTGGGTGCAGGCCCGCATCGCGGAGCATCCGGGCTCGCCCGCCTGGGCCTTGGGCTATTCCAACGGCGCCAACATCCTCGCCGCCATGGCCTTCACGGCGCCGGGCCTGTTCTCGCGCCTCGCCCTGCTGCACCCGCTGATCCCCTGGACGCCCGCCCCCCAGCCGGGGCTGGCGGGCGCCCGGGTGCTGATCGGCGGCGGCGCCCGCGACCCGATCGCCCCCGTCGCCGGCACGCGGGCGCTGGCGGAGTGGTTCGGCGCCCAGGGGGCGCAGACCCGCCTCGCCCTGCATCCGGGCGGACACGAGGTCCGGCCGGAGGAGCTCTCCGCGCTCGCCGAACTGTTCGGCGAGCCCTGACCCGTCGATCCCGTTCCAGAAAGGAGACGCGCGATGACCCACCTGATCCACGAGAGCATGAACCGCGGCCGCAGCCGGCTGGGCTGGGTCGACGCGTTCCACAGCTTCTCCTTCGGCGGCTTCCACGACCCCGAGCGCATGGGCCACGGCCGCCTGCGGGTGCTGAACGAGGACCGCATCGCCCCCGGCGCGGGTTTTCCGATGCACGACCACGCCGACGTCGACGTGCTGACCGTGGTCCTCAAGGGCCGCGTGCGCCACGAGGACGACCGCGGGAACGTCGAGGAGGTCTCCGCCGGCGAGGTGCAGCTGATGCGCGCGGGCGCGGGCATCCGCCATTCGGAATCGAACCCCTCGCCCGACGAGGCGGCGCAGGTCCTGCAGATCTGGCTGATCCCCCGCCTGCGCGGCGGCGAGCCCGCCTACGCCCGCGCGAGCCTTCCGGAGGGCCCCGGCCCGCACCTCCTCGCCTCCGGGGAGGGGGAGGGCCTGCTGACGCTCGGCTCCGACGTCCGCGTCTGGTGGGGCCGGCCGGCGGAGGGGGCGCGCACCCGCTTCGACCTCGCCCCCGGCCGCAAGGGCTTCGTGCAGCTGGTCGAGGGCTTCGGGACCATGGAGGACGAACGCCTGGTCGCCGGCGACGGCCTCCAGGTCGAGGAGACGCCGCCCGAACTGCTCTGGGCCTCCGACGGCGCCTATCTGTTCTTCGACCTGCCCGCCTGATCCTCCCGGGGGCGCCTGCCGGCGCCCCCGCTTGAAGTTCCCGAGGGCGCTCCCGGCGCCCCCGCCCCAACCCAGGCACGCCGCCCGAGCCCCCCGGAAAGGACCCGTCATGAGCTGGAACCCGTCGCAAAACCCCGACTGCCCCGCCGCCGGCGGTCTCGACGCCATCGAGACGCTGATCGTGCCCCGCGCCCGCGACCTCGGCGGCTTCGAGGTGCGCCGCGCCCTGCCGGCGCCGAAGCGGCAGATGGTCGGCCCGTTCATCTTCTTCGACCAGATGGGCCCGGCCGAGTTCCTCACCGGCGGCGGCATCGACGTGCGCCCGCATCCCCACACCGGCCTCGCCACCGTCACCTACCTCTACAAGGGCGAGTTCCATCACCGCGACTCCACCGGCGCCGACCAGATGGTCTATCCGGGCGAGGTCAACTGGATGATCGCGGGCCAGGGGGTCACCCACTCCGAACGCACCTCGGAGGAGATGCGCCGCAAGCCGGGCGAGCTCTTCGGCATCCAGACCTGGGTCGCCCTCCCCGACGAGGCCGAGGACGTGGACGCCGCCTTCGAGCACCACGGGCGCGAGGCGCTGCCCTTCCTCGAGGACGGCGGCGTCTCGACCCGCCTGATCCTCGGCCACGCCTGGGGCGCGCGAGCCCCGGTGAAGACCTTCACCGAGACCTTCTACGCCGACGTGGCGCTGGCGCCCGGCGCCTCGGTGCCGCTGCCCGACGATCACGAGGACCGCGGCGTCTACATCGTCGAGGGCGCGGTGGAGATCGCGGGCGAGAGGTTCGAGGCCGGCCGCATGATGGTCTTCCGCCCCGGTGACCGCATCACCCTCAAGGCCGGCGAGCAGGGCGCGCGCCTGATGGCGCTGGGCGGCGAGACCCTGAACGGGCCGCGCTACATCTCCTGGAACTTCGTCGCCTCCTCCCCCGAGCGCATCGCCGAGGCCAAGCGCGCCTGGGCGGAGGGCGATTTCTCGCATGGCCGCTTCGCCCTGCCCCCGGGCGACACGGCGGAATTCATCCCGCTCCCCGACGCCCTGCGCTGAGGCCGCGCCCGGGCCGGTCCCCCCGGCCCGGGCGCCCGCTCACTCGCTCCGGGCGACCGCTCATTCCGCCCGCGCGGAGCGGTTCTCGACGAACAGCCAGCCCGGGATGCGGCGGATCACCCGCAGGTCGAGGCCCAGCGCCTCGGTCTCCTCGATCATGGCGTCGCGCACGCGCTCGACGGGGGGGCACAGCGGCACGGCCAGCACCTCGGCCTGGCGCAGGGCGTCGCCGCTGTCGCCGTAGACCCAGATGTAGACCCCCGCCAGCGGCGCCCCGCCCCCCAGCAGCCACAGCGCGTTGGTGAGGTCCAGCGCCAGGATCGGCCGGCCGGCCATCGCGGGATCGCCGCGAACCGCCGCCGCCGCCTCGCTCAGGAGCTGGGCGTAGCTGCGCCCCATCCGGCAGGCCGGCAGCGTCTCGCCGGCGATGGCGATCCGCCGCGCCGCCCGCTCGGGATGCAGGGGGGTGGTCACGGTGGGGCCGATCTCGGGCGCGTTCCAGTGGAGGTCGGGGGCGACGTCGGGGGCCAGCACCGCCATCTCCGGCCGCGCCGAATAGGCCAGCGCCAGGCTGCGCTGCGCGTTCACCGCGATCGGCGCGGCCCAGACCAGCAGCACCACGGCGATCGTCTCCACCGCCCGCCGGCCGGACCCGCCCAGCACCTTCGCCGTCTCCGCCATCCGCGGCGCCAGCGCCAGCAGCAGGAACGGCAGCGCGGCGAGGCCGGTCAGCTCGTTGCCCCAGTTCTGCCAGGCCGCCAGCGCCACCCCCAGCACGAACAGCCCGACCGCCAGCGCCTCGCGCCCCAGGCCGCCGCGCGCCAGCGCCAGGATCGCCACCAGCGCGCACAGCATCAGCGGCGCCGCCTGGGGCGAGGCGACGACCCCCGCCAGCGACGCGCCCGGCTGGGCGCGGCTCTCCGAGGTCGCCACGTCCCACAGGTCGGCGAGATAGGCGAGCGTCGCCTCCGCCCCGCCCAGCGCGGCCGACAGCGCCGCCATCCCCGCCGCCGCCGCCGCCAGCGACAGCAGCGCCGCCCGCGGCCGCCCGCCGAAGAGCGCCCAGCCCAGCCACATCGGGGCCAGCGCGGCCACGAAGCTGATCTTGAGGAAGGCGACCAGCGCCCCGGTCAGCCCCAGCGCCAGCGCGTCGCCCCAGTCCGCCGCCGCCCCCGGCCGCCGCGGCGCCAGCGCCATGATCGGCGCGACCAGGATCAGCGCCGCCCAGCCCCAGCGGTTGTAGCCCAGCGCCAGCGAGGAGCCGAGCCCCGTCGCATCCACCATCAGCGCGCTCGACAGGAGCGCGGCGAAGCCCCCCAGCCCCACCGCCGGCAGCACCCCCATCCGCGTCGCCGCCAGCCAGGCCGCCAGCGGCGCGCAGATCAGCGCGACCGTCAGGTTCGCCAGCGCCATCGCCCGCGCCGGCGTCTCCCCCCAGACCGCCAGCGCCTCGAAGGTCAGCGCCCCCAGCGGCGTGCGGAAATCCAGGTGCGGGACCTGTCCCAGGCGCACCCGCTCGATCCCGTCGAGGTAGTGGAGCGTGTCGACCTCGTAGCTGGTGACCAGGATCCGCCCCGCCCCCGAGGCCAGCCCGAATTCGAGCGCGGCGAGCACGATCAGGATCAGCGCCGTCCACAGCGGACGGCCGAGGGTCTGGGTCATCGGCGGACGGGCCCCTGCGCGGCGCGGCCCGATACGCGAACGCCCCTCGCGCGTCGCGGCGGGCGGGGCCGGCGCCCCCGCGACGCGCGCATTTGGCATGAGCGCGCCCTTGCGCGAAAGTCTGAAGTTCCGTTCACTCCCCCCGCGCCCGCGCCCCCATGCGTTCCGTTCCGCGGGCCAGGAGACCCGTCATGTCCCATCCCTCCGCGCCCGACGACGGCACGCCCCCCGCCCCCCAGACGGTGGAGGAGACGGGCATGACCCCCGAGTTCCTGATGGAGCTGATCCTGAAGATCATGTACCGGCGCGGCGCCGAGACGGTCTCGGCGGTGTGCGGGATCATGCGCCTCTCGCCCGGCATCCTCTCCGACCTGTTCGAGCTGATCCGCCAGGAGCGGCTGATCCAGACGCTCGGCAGCCTGCGCGCCGACGTCCGCGCCGAGATGCGCTACGAGCTGACCGAGATGGGCCGCCTGCGCGCGATGGAGGCGGCGGGGCGCATGGACTACGCCGGCCCCTGCCCGGTGACGCTCGACCAGTTCCGCGCGGTGGTGCGATCCCAGTCGGTGAAGGACCACCGCATCGGCCGCGACAAGCTGGAGGCCGCCTTCGCCAAGCTGGTGACGCCCGAGGGCGTGCTCGACCGCCTGGGCCCGGCGGTGAACTCCGGCCGCTCGATCCTGCTCTACGGCCCTCCGGGCAACGGCAAGAGCTCCTACGCCCATGCGCTGTCGGTGGCGATGGAGGGGGGGATCAACGTGCCCTATTCGATACTGGTCGACGGCGAGCTGATCTCGGTCTTCGACCCCGCCCTGCACCGGATGATCCCCGAGGACGACCCCTGGACGCCCCGGGACCTGCTCGAGCAGGGCGCCCCGGACCTGCGTTACGCCCACTGCATCCGCCCGGCGGTGGTGACGGGGGCCGAGCTGACCACCGAGATGCTCGACCTGCGCTTCAACGCGACCTCGCGCACCTACCAGGCGCCGGTGCACATGAAGGCGGTGAACGGGGTGCTGATCGTGGACGACCTCGGCCGCCAGCGGCAGACGCCGCAGGCGCTGATCAACCGCCTGATCGTGCCGATGGAGGAGGGGGTGGATTACCTCTCCCTGCAGTCGGGAATGAGTTTCCAGATTCCCTTCGACACGCTGATGATCTTCTCGACGAACATTCCCCCGGCCGAGCTGATGGACGCCGCCGGCCTGCGCCGGATCTACTACAAGATCATGATCGAGCGCCCCAGCCAGGCCGATTTCATCGAGATCTTCCGCCGCGTCTGCAAGGCCCGCAAGGTGGAGACCTCGCCGGAGGCCGAGCGCTACATCACCGACGTGCTCTATCCCCAGAGCGGTCTCGACTTCGCCGCCTACCACGCGGTCTACGTGGTCGACCAATCCATCGCGAGCTGCGATTTCCACGGCGTCCCGCGCGTGCTGCGCCCGGACTTCATGTCCGACGCCTGGTCCAACCTCTCGGTGATCGAGGACGCCTGAGGGCGGCCCGGGCCGCGGTGCGCGCGCCCGGGCTCAGGCCGCCTCGCGCAGCCCCGACCGCCCTCCTGTGCGCCCCCCGTCGCGCCCGCCGTCGCCCGCCGCCTCCGCCTCGCGCGCGGCGCGCTCCGCCTCCTCGCGCAGGGCGGCGTCGAGACGGCGGCCCAGCCTCCGGCGCGCGAAGACCGAGCGGATCTGCTCGGTGCGGGTGGCCTGGGGCAGGAACACCCGCCGCCCGCCGGCGCGCACCACCGCGAAGCTCTGCCGGCCCGCGACCAGCAGGCGGTCGCGCCCGCTCTCGGCGGCGACGGTCAGGACCAGGCGGTCGACCTCCCCCTCCCGCTCGGCCAGGCCCAGGCGTTGCATCGCCTCGCCCAGCATGTCGCCGAAGCAGCCGATGTCGCGATAGCCGCCGCTGTCGAGCGGCCCCTTGCGGGTGCGCCGGCTGGCCGGTTCGTCGCCCTCTGCGGACATGTCGTTGTGGTCGGCGATGACGACCGAGCGGGTCTCCCCGTCCAGATCCACGTCGGCGACGACGCTGAGCACGTGGATCGGCTCCGCCCCGAGGTTGCAGGCCAGCAGGCGGGCGGAGTCGTCGTCGCCCGCCACCCGGCTGATCACGACGTTGGGCCGCTTCTGCCGCCGCAGGTTGACGATCAGCACGTGCAGATAGCCGACCCAGACCAGCGCGGTGGCGATCTGGACGGCCACCTGCGCGAGGGTTCCGTGTTGCGATATCCATTCGAGCATCGCGCCCATCTGGAAACCCGAACCGCCCCCGTCAACCCTCCCCCGCCCTTCCCCTCCCCCGCCGACCGCCCCGCGCCCCCGCGCGACGCCCGCCCGGGGCGTCGAGCGCCTGTTCTCCGGAGCCGTCTCTCGCGGATGCCGTAAAGAGCGACTCGTCCCCTCCGGTCCAGGATCGCGCAGCGACCCGCGCTTGCGCGGGCTTGTCCTTGACCGGAGGGGGCGAGTCGCTCAGGCATCCATCAGCGAGAGACGGGTCCGGGGAACAGGCGCGGCCCTTGTTCTCTGGTGAGTCAGGAGCCCGCCGGAGGCTGCGACGCCCCCCATTCCTCGCCGCGTCCCGACCCGCGCCCCGCAGCCAAGCCCGCCCGCAGGGCGCCTGCGTCCCCGGGAGCCCCCCCTTCGTTCAGAAGCGGATCGATCGATCCGGAAAGCGCGGCGTCGCCTGCCCCTGCGGGGGCGCGCAGCGGGCCGGATGATCGGCGTTGCGCCTCGGGAGGCCCGCCACGTCGCGCAGGCGCCGAGGGAAGGGCTCGCGGGCCGGGCCGAGGTCGCGCAGGGCCGCCGCCGGCAGGAACAGGAACCCGGCCGAGCGCAGGGCCGCCGCCGCGGCCCAGGCCTCGCGGTCGGCGCGGGGCGGGACGCGGAAGGCCTCGCCCATCGGCAGGAGCGGGCCGGCGCAGGCGGGGCAGCGCCGGGCCGGCCCCTCGCGCAGCTTGAAGGAGCGGCGGCAGCGCAGGCAAGCGTGGGCCATCGGGCGGCCGGGACTGTTGCGCGCTCGGGCCGCGGCCGCGTGAGGCCCCCAGCGATGCGCCAGCAGGGCCCGCCAACGCGCGTCGTCCATCTCGGCTTCGGGGAGGGCGTCGGCGCGGGGCATGGCGGCGGGGTCCGGGATGCAGGGAGCAGGCGGCGTCGGGACCGTAGGCGGCGGCACGGGATCGCGCCAGCAGAACGTCAGGGGCAGGCGGAACGAGGAAAGCAGGCGGCGCGCGTCGCGGCGGCGGCGGCCTGGCGGCGCGAGACCCTGACAACCGAGGGCACGCGGCGGGCGGAACGGGGCCGAAATGCAAAGGGGCCCCGTCGCCGGGGCCCCTCGCGCGTGTCGGGATCGGGGAGGGCTCAGCCCTCCTCCTTCTCCCGCACGATCTCCTCGCCGGTCTCCTGGTCGACGACCTTCATCGACAGGCGGGTCTTGCCGCGGTCGTCGAAGCCCAGCAGCTTCACGCGAACCTCCTGGCCTTCCTTGACGAGGTCCTTGGGGTTGGCGCCGCGCTCGTGGGTCATCTGGGAGATGTGGACCAGGCCGTCGCGCTTGCCGAAGTAGTTCACGAAGGCGCCGAAATCCATGATCTTCACGACCTTGCCGCGGTAGATCTTGCCGACCTCGGGCTCGGCCACGATCGAGTTGATCAGCTCGCGCGCCTTCTCGATGGCCGCCGCATCCGGCGAGGCGAGCTTGATCAGCCCCTCGTCGTTGATGTCGACCTTGGCGCCCGACTCCTCGACGATGCCGCGGATCACCTTGCCGCCCGAGCCGATCACTTCGCGGATCTTGTCGGGGTTGATCTGCATGGTCTCGATGCGCGGGGCGTGGGCCGAGAACTCGGTCCGGCCCGAGGTCAGGGCCTTGGCCATCTCGCCCAGGATGTGCATCCGGCCGTCCTTGGCCTGGGCCAGGGCCTGCTTCATGATCGCGGGCGTGATGCCGGCGACCTTGATGTCCATCTGCAGCGAGGTCACGCCCGCCTCGGTGCCGGCCACCTTGAAGTCCATGTCGCCGAGGTGGTCCTCGTCGCCCAGGATGTCGGTGAGCACCGCGAACTGGCCGTCGTCCTCCAGGATCAGGCCCATCGCGACGCCGGCCACGGGGGCCTTCAGCGGCACGCCCGCGTCCATCATCGACAGCGAGCCGCCGCAGACGGAGGCCATCGAGGAGGAGCCGTTGGACTCGGTGATCTCCGAGACCAGGCGGATCGTGTAGGGGAAGTCGGTCGCCGCCGGCAGCACCGCCTGCAGGGCGCGCCAGGCGAGCTTGCCGTGGCCGATCTCACGCCGGCCCGGGGCGCCCATGCGGCCGGTCTCGCCCACCGAGTAGGGGGGGAAGTTGTAGTGCAGCAGGAAGCGCTCGCGCCAGTCGCCCTCGAGCGCGTCGATGATCTGCTCGTCGTCGCCGGTGCCGAGCGTGGTGACGACCAGGGCCTGGGTCTCGCCGCGGGTGAACAGCGACGAGCCGTGGGTGCGGGGCAGCACCCCCACCTCGGCCAGGATCGGACGCACGGTGGTGCGGTCGCGGCCGTCGATGCGGCCGCCGCCGGCGATCACGTCGCCGCGCAGCACCGCGGACTCGAGCTTCTTGAAGCAGTCCTTCAGCGCGGGACCGTCGGCGAGGTCCTCCTCGCTCAGGCCGGCCTTCACCGTCTCGCGCGCGGCGGCGATGGCGTCCTGACGCTCCAGCTTGTCCTTCACGGCGAAGGCGGCGCGCATCGCGTCCTCGCCCAGGCTCTTGACCTTGGCGTAGAGGGCGGAGTTGTCCGGCGGCGTGAAGTCGAACGGGTCCTTGGCGGCCTCCTCGGCCAGGCCGATGATCATGTCGATCACCGGCTGCATCGCCTCGTGGCCGAAGGTCACCGCGCCCAGCATCTCCTCCTCGGAGAGCTCGTAGGCCTCGGACTCGACCATCATCACCGCGTCCTTGGTGCCGGCGACGACGAGGTTCAGGCGCTGGTCGGGGTTCTC
>Ga0310345_10002258_pt1 | contig 19858 bp, 13 predicted proteins | sample HC15DNA20500_MG_FD_204667 | JGI IMG/M metagenome (GOLD analysis project Ga0310345, IMG submission 204667) | Marine microbial communities from station ALOHA, North Pacific Subtropical Gyre - HC15-DNA-20-500_MG | ecosystem: Environmental > Aquatic > Marine > Oceanic | place: Pacific Ocean: North...
GTCGTTTGGTGAGACCGGTGATCTTGGTACCCACTCCACCGAGGTACTTTGCCTTACCGCGAGTTTTCTTGCGATTTCCAGAAGCGGTTCTCGCTCCTGTGATCTGGCAGCGACGCGACATGATCGTAATCCTGTTCCTATACTGGAGAATTGAGCCTTCTCCGGTCAGTCCACATGGTCGAAACGAGGGAGAGTCATCGACCAAACCATCCCATCGGGCCCAAGCGAGGAGGGTAACGACGGGGCCCCCGATGGTCAACCAAACCCTTTTGCCCGACAACCGGTCACAACAGCTTTTCGCCGAGGTACTTGGAGGGTTCCAGAGTGCCGAGAGCGTGGTGATTATCGGTACGGCGTTGATCCCCTGATAGAGCACAATTAAATAGCCGTAAGTCCCGAACTCTGAGTGATTTACAGGAAAGTCAGGCGAGATCTTCAATGATGTCACGATACTCTTGACGATAGAGAATGTGTACGGAGAAGTCCTCTACGGCATCGGGAACGGCACCGATATGACTCCTTCTGCGCATTCTCGCTTCATATCCGATTTTCAACCCCGTTCCGTTCCTGCCTGCTGGACCCCCCGCCATCATCCCACATCATACCAGCCAAGAAAAAAGAGGAGGGCGTGGATGGAAAACACTGAAATGGCTCGCCAAATCGGGACCTGCTGGTTCTTGATCCCCCTGATGGTCATTCTCGGTTGCCAGGGAACCGGAGCCTGGTTGACATCATCTGAAGGAGAAATGGGGCCCGCCGTGGAAAATGGCATCGTGGTCGAACCCTGGGGACAGATCGATGGGACTGCGGTCCATCGATACACCCTCGACAATGGGCGCATGCGGGTTCGACTGACCGACTACGGAGCCACCGTGACCGAATGCCTTGTGCCGGGAAGTCACGGTACATTGACCGACATCGTTCTCGGCTTTGACGCGGTCGATGGATACGTCGACCGCAGTCCCTACTTTGGTTCCATTGTGGGTCGATGCGCGAATCGCATCGCAGGCGGCCGCTTCACTCTCGATGATGCAGAACAGGTGCTGGCCACCAACAATGGAGAACATCATCTGCACGGGGGAGAAAAGGGGTTCGATAAAAAAATCTGGGATGCAAAACCGATCAACACAGAGGATGGGATCGGCGTTGAAATGGTCCTGACCAGTGCTGACGGAGATGAGGGTTATCCTGGTGAAGTGCGGGCGGCAGTGCGTTATATCCTCACCCAGGATGACACGTTGCGCATCGAGATGGCCGCCAGTACCGATCGTGCCACCCCGGTGAATCTGGCTCATCACTCCTACTGGAACCTCGCCGGACATGATTCCGGTACCATCCTCGATCAGCAGTTGATGCTTCAATGCACACGATACACCCCCGCCGAGAACCTCATTCCGACCGGCGAAATCGCCGTGGTTGCAGGGACTCCGCTCGATTTCACCACGGCCAAGAGCATCGGTCAGGATATCGGTCAGTTGCCCGGTGACGGTGCAGATGATCCGGGAGGATTCGACCACAACTTCGTCATCGACGGATTCAGTCTCGCGGAGGCTGGGGCTCTTCGATTTGCCGCACGCGCCGTCGATCCCGCCAGTGGCAGGGCGATGGAGATCTGGACAGACCAGCCGGGGATCCAGTTCTACAGTGGCAACTTTCTCGATGGAGTCGCTGGCAAGAAGGGTGCGGTGTATCAGAAACACGGCGCGTTCTGTCTCGAGAGCCAGCTCTGGCCCGATGCGATCAACAAGCAAGACAACGACGCCTGGCCCTCGGTAGTGCTCCGTCCCGGAGAGATCTACACCCACGTCATGGAACATCGATTCGATCTCGGGGGAGGGGCTTAACTCGTGGTCCGATACCTGCTGGTAGCCATCTCTCTCGTCAACATCGGATCCGGTGCCTGGATGATGTTCGATCCCTATTGGGTGATCGAATGGGTGCTGAATTTCCAGGGGAGTGAGCCCTATACGGGGACCCTCAAACCCGCCTCGCTCGGTGAGTTTCGGGCTCTGAGTGGACTGGTGACGATGCTCGGCGTGGTCACCTTGAGAGCGCTCTGGAGTCCCAATTATGCCTCCTGGTTGCAACCGCTAGCCTGGTGTTTCCTGGGCATCTCACTGGCGCGATTGTCGAGTCTGATCCTCGACGGCTTCTCTATCTACACCGTTGTTGGCGGTATTCTAGAGGCGACCGTTGCATTCTTGCTGGGAGTTCACTCGCAGAGAATGCAACAGGAAATGGACGAAGAAGATGAGGACGAGGATTTTGAGGACGAGGAATACGAGGACGAGGAGGAATCAGCTTGACCGCACCGGATGATAATCTGACCCGTAGAGATGTGCTGAAAAAAGGAGCCACGGCCACCGCGGCTCTGGGCCTGTTTCACATCGTCCCCGCCTACGTTCTCGGAGGCCCCGGTCGAACCCCACCGAGCGAAACGATTACCCACGGAATCATCGGTTGTGGTGGTATCAGCTACAACAAGTCTCACCTGCGCCCGAACCTCTTCCCCGACACTCCCCAGACCCTGGCGATCTGCGATGTCGATTCGGAGCGGCTCGGCGAGGCGCTCAAGTATGTCGGTGAAGGATGCACCCCTTACAGCGACTGGCGGCAGTTGTTGGACCGTTCCGACATCGACGTCATTCATATCTGTACCCCGCCTCACTGGCACGCCCTGATGACGGTAGCCGCGGCCCGAGCGGGCTTCGATGTCTGGTGCGAAAAACCGATGAGTCGAACCATCTACGAGGGCATCCGCATGACCGAGGAGATCGAGCGCGCCGGTGTCATGTTCCGTCTGAACACCTGGTTCCGTTTTCGCAGCTCTCTCTACAATCTCGGTACGGATGCGCAATTGATGAAGAAACTGGTCCTTTCCGGACGTCTTGGCGGACCACTCCGTGTCCGAGTGAGCCCTGATACCGGATTCCCGTGGAAGATGTACTGGACCGGCGACCCAACCCTTCCAACCTCACCAGTGCCACCCCAGCTCGACTACGACGCCTGGCTCGGACCAGCACCCTACAAGCCCTACACCTCGAAACGTACTCATGGCAACTTCCGCGGCTACTGGGATTATGACGGCGGTGGCCTCGCTGACATGGGTCAGCACTATCTCGATCCGGTGCAGTGGTTCCTCGACAAGGATCACACCTCTCCGACCGAGATTTCTGCCATCGCTCCGTGGCCGCAACATCCCGATGCCTGTGGTAAATGGGGCAAGGTGATGATGAAATACGACGACGGCACCGAGCTGATCCTTGAATCGCGCGAGTGGGGAACTATGGATCCGCCAAACCTTCCCTACCTGGAAGGGCCCAACGGTAAGGTATTCCGTGGCATGAGAACGGAACCCGCAGACCTGCTCGAAGGTCTGGCCGAGTTGCCCAATCCACCCCAGGAGGGGCTGACCGATTTCGATGAATCGGTCAAGACCCGGCAACGCTTCGCCCTGCACGAGTCGAACGCGCACCGTTCCTGTTTACTGGTGAACCTGGCCAACATCGCGATACGGACCGGAAGGAAGCTCCGCTTTGATCCGGTCAGTCAAACGTTCCCCGGTGATGAGGAAGCCAACCGGATGGTACGCCAGCCGATGCGAGCTCCGTGGCGAATTTGATCGGTGCGCCAGCGCCGCTCTAGCGATTCAGAGGCCAGGGACGGACCTGGGCCCGCTGTGCCCACTGCTGATAGGTGGTCTGTAGCGCCTGTGCCAGCAGTGGTTTGCTGGCCGCCAGGTCATGCAGCTCGGTTCGATCGGTCACCATGTCGAACAGTTGCCACGGTCGATTGTGGCGAGCGACCAGCTTCCATCTGCCGAGCCGCACCGCCCGGTTCCCCTCGTGCTCCCAGAAAATCGGACGGTCGATGGCTGGTTCGCCACGCAACACCGGCAGCAGGCTAATGCCTTCTAGCGGCAAGGTCGGCACCCCCTCACGCTCCTGCAAAGGTTTCGCACCGGCAGCATCGAGACAGGTTGCGACCAGATCGATGACATGACCCGGTCCGTCGTGAATCACACCCTTGCCCGTCAGGCCTGCCGGCCAGTGCGCGATCAACGGAGAAGAGATCCCGCCCTCGTGGACATGATGCTTGTAGAGAAGAAACGGTGTGTTGGAGGCGTTGGCCCACGGCAAACCGTAACTCTGGTAGGTCACCTCCGGCCCCGGCAGCATTTTCGGGTTGTTGCCGTTTTTCACTTCACGACCATCTCGGGTCTTTTCCGGAATCGTCAGGCTCTTCCAGCCAGAAGTGATCTCTTCGGCACAACCGCCGTTGTCGGCCAGAAACAGCAGCAAGGTGTTTTCCAGCCGACCGCGCGCCTTCAGCGCCGCAACGATGCGACCGATGCCACGATCCAGCTGTTCCACCTGTGCCGCATAGACCTCCATCCGTCGCTCCTGCCACGGATGCTGAGGGGTCTCCTGCCAGCTCTTGATACGAGAATCACGCGGCGACAGATCCCAGGCCGAATCGATCAATCCCATGTCGCGCTGACGTTTGAGGCGCGTTTCGCGCATCGCATCCCAGCCGTCCTGATATCGCCCTTTGACCTTCTCGATGTCAGCGGGCCGAGCGTGGAGAGGCCAGTGAGGAGCGGTATACGCCACATACATGAACATCGGATCGTCGGGGCTCTGGTCGGCATGTTGCTCGATGAAACGCGCGGCTTCTTCGCTGATGGCATCGGTGTAGTGGTAATCACCTTCAGGTGCCGGCAGGTAACTCTCTTGGCGGGTCAATGAAACTGGATCGTAGTAGGAACCACCCCCGTGGATGGTGCCGAAGAAGTGCTGGAAACCACGATCGATGGGCCAGTTGGTCCGTTGCTTCGGCTCGATGCGCTGCTTCGCTTTGCCGAGGTTGTGAGTGACATGCCATTTGCCCGACATGTAGGTGCGATACTGCGCTGCCGTCAGGTGTTCGGCGATGGTCGCTGTGATCGGTGACAGTTCACCTCGATAGCCGGCCGACCCGCCGTTATACACCATGTGACCGACACCAGCCTGGTGAGCATAGAGACCGGTCAACAAGGAGGCGCGCGTCGGACAGCAACGAGCCGTGTTGTAGAACTGTGTCAGACGAACACCCTCGGCCGCCAGTTCATCGAGATGGGGAGTCTTGATCTCGCCGCCGTAACAACCGATATCGGACCAGCCCATGTCATCGGCCATGATGACGACGATGTCGGGACGCGGCGAATCGCCATATCCAACGCTACAGACCAGCCATAGTGAAAACACGATGACGATTCGAAACCCCATGAGCCCTCCTCCGGTGAGCGGATCATCCCCTGGCGATCACCGCTTCGATACGACCAAGCGCCTCATCGAGAATTTCCTCACTGGTGGCGAAGGAGAGTCTTAGATGGCCTTCAGCTGCGGGGCCAAACCACTCGCTCAGACCCGGAACCACGGCAACTCGCGCTTCATCGTGCAGGCGTTCGGCTAGTTCTTGCTCGTCACTTCCTGTCTCTCGGATGTCCGGAAATAACAGATAGGTGCCCTCCGGAGCAGCGCAGGAGAAGCCCGCCAGAGCGTTGAGCCGGGGCACCGCCATCGCACGCATCGCCCGCAGGTGATCCAGAAATCCGGCCAGCCATCGATCGCAGTGCAGGATCGCCGCCTCCGCGGCGACCTGGGAAAGTACCGAGGCGCCGAAGGTGGTGCGAGGGGCTCCCGATGCCTCCAGGACCTTACGATACAGCGACTCGTTTTCGGCGTGGATGAAGCCGATGCGCAATCCCGCCATTCCATAGGTCTTGGAAAATCCAGAGATGGTAATGGTGCGCTCAGCAATCTCCGGAGAAAGAGACGCGATACTGATCAACTCCACATCGCCGAGGATGATCTCGGACCAGACCTCGTCATTGATAATGATCAGGTCATGTTCGATGGCCAACTCGCCGATGCGAAGCAACTCATCCCTTCTCAGCACACGGCCAGTTGGGTTGTGTGGATTGCAGACCAGGATCGCTTTTGTGCGAGCGGAGATTCGCTGTTCCAGTGCACCCTCGGGAATCGCTCCGGTGCCAGGCTCGAGCGGACATCGGACCACATCCGCTCCGGCTCGTTCGGAACAATGAGGCAATAAGAAATCGACCGGATCGAAGGTCAGAGCCTCATCGCCGTGGCTCAACACCGCCTGACAGGCAGCCCAGAGGGCTGAAGCGGCTCCATCGGTGGCGAGAATCCGATCCGGCTCTGCAGCCACTCCTATCGACGTGAGCCTCTTGGCGACCGCGGCACGAAAACCGACAAAGCCTTCGGTCGGACCATATCCGAGCACCCCGTCGGCAACATGAGCGCCAATCGCTTCACGAATCTCGGCAGCGACGGGGAAATCTGGATCTGCAGCGGTTAGTGGAATCACATCTTCATCGACGGTCGCCCAGCGCAGGTTGAAGGCACGCTGACGTAATAACTGCTGGTCGATGTGGAACCGATCAAAGGCTTGAGCTTGAGAATCTGCGGGCACGGATTTGATCTCCTGTTTTCCCGGTCCAGGCCCTCAGGAACAGACGGGGACCTCGAGCTGGCAATGTCGTGAAGGGCGCAGGAATTGCTGCTGCATCCGTCGACCCATCAGCAAGCGTTCCCGCAGGACCGGCCGACGAATACGAGCGAACTCACGAAGGGCGTGATCCATCTCAGCTTCACCGGCGCTGTCATGATCGTCGAGGATGTCGCCGATGGCGAGAGCATCCTCGATCGCCGATCCGGTCCCCTGACTGGTGAAGGTGAGCAATGGGTGAGCCGCATCACCAACGAGCAAGACGTTGTCACGGTGGAAGGTGGGGGAGAGGTCACGATCGGTGGTGCGCCACAGGTGGACCTGGTTCAGATCACTGCGAGAAATGGTTTCTTCGACCTGAACAGGCCAGCGCTGAATCTCGTTCAAAAGCCAGCGTTGCCGCTGTTCCTGCGGCAGTAACGCCTGGGGCCAGCGCCTCGGATCGAGCTGGACGTACCAGATGATCGAATCATCAGAGGCAGGAACCAGGCCGATGGAGATGCCTTCGCCAATACGGATCGTCTTGAGGAAGCGACCTCGCATCGCTTCAGGGACTCGATCTTGCCGGCATATCCCGACCAGTTCCACGGTCCGAACCGGTGTCAACGAAGGACCGGGGATGTGGCATTGGCGAACTTGAGATCGAACTCCATCGGCACCGATGAAGAGATCGGCTTCGACGCGGGTTCCGTCGCTGAAGAGCGCCGCTTTGACGGGACCCTTTGCATCCGCTTCAAAACCGACAAAGGAACTGCCTGTATGAATCGTACCCGGCTGCAGCGCCGTCATGAGACTCTCGACCAGTGCTAATCTTCCAATCCCCGCCACCGCTTGGAGCGGCCGCGACAGGATGGATGAACCCTCTCCATCGAGGATTTCACACTGTTCAATGGGGTGAACACGATCGGATAGATCGATTCCGATCCGTTCGATGCCATCACTAACTGAAGGTGTTAAAAGCAGACCGAAGCCACCGGTAGGGGCGCCCATCCGGCGCTCCCAGATCGAAACGTCATGACCCGACTGCTGTAATCGTAGCGCCGTGGCCAATCCCGCCGTACTTCCTCCGATGACTGCGATCCGCATGGGCTTACCCTGGCTTTCATGCTTGCCTCAATTTGTCTTTCCATCCTATGGATCCGGATCTAGAGCCCTCTGGGACACAGGTTCAGGCACAGAATTAGGACTTAAAACGCAACGATAGGCACAATAGAGCGTTAAAAGGGTGCGGTTAGAATCCTACCGATACCGACAGGGTTGGATCCTCGGCCCCGAGCATGATGAAGGAGACGCTGAAGTTGTCTTTGCGCCAGGTGAGAAGCGGATGCAATTGCCTCCCGTCATACATGAGAGTTCCCTCAAGGTTCGGGCGAATCCCGTAACGGAGACTGGCCGGTATACGCCACTCGGAATTATCCAGGATATGAGCCAGCCCCAGTGAGCCACTGAGTCGCGGCCCCAGCATCTGGGCCGCAGTCAGGGTCACCGCATTGCCATCGACCTCATCCGATGGCCAGGCGGAACTCGTACCGATAACCAGTGCTGGATGTTCCTCGGTGGCATCGAGAATGCGATAATTCATCACTGGATAATATTCTTCGGAATCGACCCCTACCTCGAATCCCACCTGGAGATCCTCGGTGACCCGATGGACCAGGCTGAACTCAAGTTCTTCGCGATTGGTGTCCTCGACCAGAATCGTACGGGTGGTGAAGTTCCAGCCACCTTGTTGTATCTCTCCTGAGCCCCAGACCGAGGCCCCTTCTCCCGGTCAACCCGCTCACATGGGAATCGCGGGACCACGGGCCTGAAAACCATCATCGGTAGCGGCGCAGCCCGAGGCGAGGAGTAACAGCAACCACAGAAGAGAAACGAATGCGTGCTTCTTCATGGGGTGGAGTTTAGCGAATAACAAAAAAGAACCTAGCGCAACGTGGAATTCACCTCAAAGGAGGTCAATTCAACCCATTGGTTGCCCGTTGACCGATCAGGAGTGCCCTCTACCCTGATGGTCCTGGAGAACAAAAGCCGTTCCAACTACCGAATCTTTGCTTCTGCGCCGAATGGAAACCACATGACCACGAATTTTTCACTGCAAGGGCGCATTGCGCTTGTCACCGGTTCCAGCACCGGACTCGGCAAGGCGATGGCCCACTCCCTGGGAGCCGCCGGAGCCCGAGTTGCTATCAACTACCAGCACAATGTCGAACGCGCCGAGGAAACCTTCGCCGGATTCAAGGATTCTGGCCACGAGGGTGCTCTGTTTCGTGGCGATGTCACCGACGAGGCAGAGGTGAACCGACTCACCTCCGAGATCGCCGAGACGCTGGGGCCCATCGATATCGTGGTCGTCAACGCCACACCGGCACAACCTCAGATGCCGATCGAGGAGTACGACTGGGATTTCTACCAGTCGATGATCGACTTCTTCATCAAGAGCCCGTACCTGCTGACGCGTGCCACTCTTCCGCACATGAGGAACCAGAAGTGGGGGCGCATCATCAACATCGCCAGCGAGGTATTCACCCGCGGGCTGTCTCCCTTCAGCGCTTATGTCGCAGCCAAAGGTGGACAGCTGGGCTGGACCCGCAGCATGGCCAATGAGCTGGCTCCGGATGGCATCACCGTCAACGCCATCGCACCCGGCTGGATTCCGGTCGAGCGCCACGAGAACGATGCCGAGGAAGACAAGCAGGCCTATTTCGATGTCATCCCGATGCAGCGCTGGGGCGTTCCCACCGATGTCGGAGGAGCGGCGGTTTTTCTCGCCAGCGACGAGGCCAGTTTCATCACCGGACAGAACATCCACGTCAACGGCGGTGTGTGTCTGCCCTGAACAGATCCATGAGGAGAACCACCATGAGAACTTCTTTCGCCATCATCTGCGTGCTGTTTGCAACCCTGACCGGATGCGTGGCCAAAGTGGAAAAATCGGCCAATGCCGCGCCGAGACTCGCTTTTGTCACCAACGGCGTTGCGGATTTTTGGGTCCTGGCCGGTAAAGGAGTGGAAGACACAGCCTCTAACATCGGAGTCGAAGCTTCCTTCCATATGCCCCCCGATGGCCTGGCCGATCAAAAGCGCATCATCGAGGATCTGATGGTCAAGGGGGTCGACGGCATCGCCGTCAGTCCCATCGATCCCGTCAATCAGACTCCGTTCCTCGACCGCATCGCCGAACAGACCTTGCTGATCACCCACGACTCGGATGCTCCCGAATCCCAACGGATCTGCTTCGTCGGAGTCGACAACTACGAGGCGGGGAGAATGTGCGGAGAACTGGTACAGGAGGCACTGCCAGAGGGGGGCAAAGTCGCCATCTTCGTCGGTCGCCTCGAACAGGACAATGCTCGCCTGCGACGCCAGGGGGTAATCGATCAGATCCTTGGTCGTGAATGGGATTCCAGCCGCTACGACAAACCCGGCGGTGTGGTTTCCGGTAATGGATTCGAGGTGGTGGCGACCCTCACCGATCAATTTGATATGGCCAAGGGCAAGGCCAACGTCGAAGACATCCTTTCGCGCCACGATGACATCGCCGGCTGCATCGGACTGTTTGCCTACAACACACCGCTGATCCTGGAGGCGCTGGAACAGTCGGGACGAATCGGCAAGGTTCAGGTCATCAGTTTCGATGAAGATGAACGGACGCTGCAGGGGATCATCGATGGCACGGTGCACGGCACCATCGTTCAGAATCCCTACGAGTACGGCGCCACCTCGATGCGACTCCTGAAAGCTCTGGCGGCAGGAGATCGATCAGGAATCCCGGAAAATGGAATCCTCAAGGTTCCTGCTCGCACCATCCGCAAAGCAGAGGTCGAATTATTCCGCAAGGACATGCACAAGAAGCTGGGCAAGTGACTCCAGCGTCAGGGGTTATAGAGGCACGATCCGTTTCCAAGCGGTTCGGCGGGGTGGTCGCGCTGGATTCGGTCACCGTGTCGATCCTGCCCGGAGAAATCGTCGCGGTGATCGGCGAAAACGGTGCCGGCAAGAGCACTCTCGTGAAGATCCTGTGCGGCGTTCATCCATGCGATGAAGGCGAAGTTCGCATCGACGAACAGCCGGTTTTTCTTGCCGGTCCCGCGGATGCCTTCGCCCACGGCATCGCACGCATCCCCCAGGAACTGGAACTGTGTGATTCGATGACGGTGGCAGAGAATCTACTACTGGGACGAGAACCGGCCGGTCAATTCGGCTGGGTGGACGAGAACGCCTGTCGCAGCGCGGCTCGCAACGCACTCGAACAGGTAGCACTCGATGTGCCACTCGATATTGCAGTCAGCGAACTTGGCCATGGTCAACGCCAGCTGGTCGCCATCGCTCGCGCTCTCGATGGCCAGGCGAGGGTGTTACTTCTCGATGAGCCCACCGCCACCCTGTCTCCGACGGAAACAAAAGTGCTGCTCGACCGCATCCAGACACTGAAAAAATCCGGAGCTGCCATCGTGTTGATCACCCACCGACTCGGTGAAGTCGAGCAGGTCGCCGACCGCGTGGTAGTGCTTCGAGATGGCCATCATGTGGCCACGCTCGAGGGCGATCAGATCGACCGAGATGAGATGGTGCGGCAGATGGTCGGTCGTGATCTCGAACCTGCAGCGATGGAATCGATACCTCCCGGACAGGTTCGCCTGGCAGTGCAAGGGTTACTCAGCAACAACCATCCCGATCCGATCCACTTCGAGGTCAAGGCCGGCGAGCGAATCGCACTCGCGGGGCTGGTCGGGGCCGGAAGAAGCGAACTGCTGGAAGCGTTGTTTGGCCTGCGAGGGCGTCAGGGACAGGTACAGATCGACCAACAACTGCTCCCTCCCTTGAATCCTGGACACTCCGTCGAGGTTGGCATCGCGCTGGTTCCCGAGGAGCGTGCTTCCCAGGGACTGGCACTCCAGCGCACGGTTGCCGACAACGCGATGTTGCCCGGGCTGTATCGCGAAGCAGGTGCCTTCGGTTGGCTGGCTCCCAACGCTGGTGAAAACACTGCCACCGAAGTTGTGCAAAAACTCGGTGTCCGTCCTGGTCGTACCGACATCGCCGCCGGTGATCTGTCCGGCGGAAACCAACAGAAGGTCGTGATCGGAAAATGGCTAGCGCTCGATCCGGGAGTGTTGCTACTCGATGAACCAACCCGCGGAGTCGATGTCGGTGCACGCGAGGAGATTCACCAGCGACTGCGAGAACTCTCCCGGGAAGGGGTCGCGATCCTGTTTGCCTCCAGCGAGATGGAAGAGGTACTGGCCCTGTCGCACCGGATCATCGTGATGCACGAAGGGCGGATCACAGGTACCCTCACCAGCAGCGAAGCCACCGAGGAAGAGATCCTCGCGCTGGCCACCGGAGGGAGTGCGGCATGAAAAAAGTACTCGGCATTCTGACCGTACTGGTGGTCGTCTCCGTCGTCACCGCATCGATCAGCCCGTCCTTTCTCAGTTCCTACAACATCGAGAACTTGCTGCGACGCAGTGCCTTGTTTGGAATCATCGGAATCGGTGCATCGCTGGTCATCATCACCGGCGGCATCGATCTCTCCATCGGCTCCCTGATCTGCCTCATCGGTTGCCTGACACCGTGGTTCATCACCCAGGTCGGTTTATCGGCGTGGCTGGTGGTGCCGGGCCTGCTGTTACTGGCGGCCGCTCTGGGGTTCACTCACGGCTTGCTGGTGACCAGATTGAAGCTCCAGCCATTTCTCGTAACCCTTTGTGGATTATTCATTTATAGAGGAATCACTCGTGGAATTTTGGCCGACAATACGGTCGGATTTGGTACTGCCGAGAGCGGCTTGCGCACCCTCGGAAACGGCCGTATCCCCATCACCGATGGCTTTGCACTGCCGGCTCCGTTGCTGATTCTCATCGTGGTCGCGGTGCTCGCTGCTCTCCTGCTGAGGCGCACCGTCTGGGGAAGGCACTTGCTGGCGATCGGCAGCAACGAGACCGCCGCACGTCACTGCGGCATCGCCGTCGACCGGGTCAAAATCGGTGCCTATGCCCTGTGTGGATTGCTGAGCGGTATCGGCGGCTTGCTGTTCGTGCTCGATACAGGTTCTGCCCAACCATCCAACTTCGGTAACTTCTACGAACTTTATGCCATCGCCGCGGCGGTGCTGGGCGGATGTTCGCTGCGCGGCGGCGAGGGTACCATCGTCGGCGTGCTGATCGGTGCCACGCTGGTACAGGTTCTCAGAAACTCCATCGTGTTGATCGATGACATACCCGACAACATCGAGTTCGCCGTCATCGGCGCCATCATATTGCTAGCAGTCATCGCCGACGAAGCGGTCCGCCGTACCGTCTCTCGACGCAAAAGTTCATAGAAAAAGGGCTGACGCGGAGTTCCGCGCCAGCCCTTCTCGTCACGTCATCTCAAGTTGTATCACGACACTCTACCCACAGCCGGAGTCATCGCATTCGAGAGGAGGATCGGCAGGGGTGCTATCAGGGGTACAGTCACCGCCTCCGACCGGAGCAGGTCCCTGATTGAAGAGGTAGGCCAACTCGAAGACCGGATCGCTAATATCGATCATGTTGTCGCCGTTGACATCAATCGCGGCGGCGCAATTGATGTGCGTCTGGTTGAACAGATATTGAAGCATCGCAATCGCATCGCCGATGTCGAGGGAACCATCGCCGTTGGGATCACCAACGGTGATGGGCGGATTAGCGGAACCACCCATATCCACCTCGCAACAGGCGGGATCAGTTGGCGCACCCGTCACCAGGATTCCCCTCACGCAGATCTCGCGGATTCCGGTCACCCCGGTGACGGTCGTGAACTCGGTCGTACCCGGGAGGGTCTGAACCACGGTGCCGTTGAGAGTGACCTCGATCGTTGCGTAGACTCCAGGATTCGTCCAGGAGACCACCACGTCACCATTCGATTGATTGGGATCACACGAGATCTCATCAATTCCAGGGGTCGTACCGGTGTCACAGCAAACAGGGACAGAAGGACAATTTTGAAGAAGACCTTCAACGCAAATTTCTCGACCCGCTCCGCCCGTCACCGTGGCGGATGTTGCGGCCCCTGGCAGTGATTGATCAAAAACTCCATTCACGTACACGGAGATCGCGGTGTAGAGGATGGGGTTGGTCCAGGAAACATTTACGGACGTGGTGCCACCGATAGGCTCGCAAATCACATTGACAGGAGGTGGAGTCACTCCGAACACTTCACAACAAACCTGTGGAGCGACCAAACCACCGGCGACGGGTTCGACGCACATCGTCCGTTGCCCGACAATTCCGGTGTAGGAGTAACTGGTATCTGCTCCACCGAGAGTATCGACCACGGTACCGTTGACATAGATGTTGATGCCGTCATAGGTGCCAGTATTGAGCCAGTTGAGGGTCACGATTTCATCGCAGTCGGAGCTACAGTTCAACTCCTGGACCGCCCCCGGAGCGTTATCCTGACGAAACTCCAGTTCGAGGAACCCCTTGCCGGCCTCTTCCTGAGCAAAGCCGCCAACACGTATGTAAATTGTGTCGCCATTGATGATGGGAATGTCCTCAGCAGCGGAGGTGAAACCCACGCAAGGAACATTAAATGGATCGATCCCATCTCCGTTACAACCGATCTGGATCAGACCATCGCAAGCACCGGTGTATACGACGATAGAGGAGTCGAAGTCGACCATGTTGCAGGTGCGCACATTGATCAGACCATCCTCATCGGGGGTGTAGACATACCAAACATCTTTAACCACATCGCCCAGGAACGTGCCTGCACACTGTTCTTGATCGAAGATGTCGCCACTGTTGGTCGCACAGGTGGTATCGAGCCAGTTGAGACCCAGTGTTGCCGGGATGGCATCGATACACTCATCTCCGAGGGTCGGAAACGGAACCAGATCGAGCAATAACTCGCCGTTACCGAAGAAACCGTCATCGAACCCTCCCAGACGAATCAGATACTTGTTCCCTGCCGTCACAGGGAACTCCATCTCGGAGGTGAAGTCGGGACAGTTGGGCGCATCACCATTGCAGGCGATCTGGAACTTCTCGGTACAGGAGAGAGCGAAATACCCGACAAGATCGGTATCGAAGGAAGCGAACCCGCAGGTGCTCACCTTCAACACACCACACTCGTCGGGGGTGTAGGTAAACCAGATGTCTTTTTGCATCAAGCCGAGCTGGTTGGTGGGCGAAGGTGGGCATTGCGCATCGTCATACGGATCGGAGCTGTCGGTGCAATTGGTGGTATCGAACGGATTGAAACCAAGAAACGCGGGAATCGGATCATCGCACTCGTCGCCAGGACAATCCACCAGAGGTGGAATCAGCGGGAAGGGTAATGGCACCGGGATCCAATCAATGATCAGACCGGGATCACTTGACGTCACTAGCGTATTACAGGCGCCGGCCCCGAAGATGCTCAGCAACCCGGAATTGAAATCGTGGGCAGAGGCGCGCAACCAGGTTCTCTGCTGGAAGAAGCTGCTGTTATTGAGTGCATTGGCAATCGTCTGGGCAACGGTGAAGCCACCACCGGCGGTCACCGTCGGGATATCGATACCAACAACGCCGTCCCCGATGGTCACCGTCACGGTCGAGCCGCCGGTTGGCGGCGGAATTCCAGGAACATCGACGGAACCGTGCCAGCTACTGAGCATGAACTTCATGGCATTGAGATTGTCCTCGGGGGTCAATCCGATATTGGCAGCGGGGATCATCAAGGCGAAGGAACCACTGAAGTTGGTGACAAAGACATCCGCAGCATTAAAACCACCGAGAGCTAGCGATGGAGAACCGGGAGCCAGTGAAAAGAACGCCAGATCGGTAGTAATCGGCGTGATCAGATTTCCGTTCACATCGAGGGGTGGTTCCTGACCGGGCAAGAGGAGAGGTGGCGCTCCCGGTGCCCAGGTACGAAATGTCATCATCACCAGCGCATCCAGTTCATCGCCTTCTACGCCGGAAGCCGGATCTCCACTGATCAGACCGATATCGAGGTCACCGCTGCCATAGATGGCGGGACCAATCCCCGGCGCAAAGACCAGCACGTCATCGGCGGAAATGCTCGGATCGGGCGGGCCAGGCCGCAGGTTTGGGACAGCCGCACCAATCGAGGGGGATGTGGCAGTGATCGAGTAAAAGACGGGTCTCAAGGGATCGGGATAGCCAGCAGATGCGAAACTAGGCGGAAAATTGTCGAGTGCATCCAGATCATCCAGAGGGGCCAGCACCAGATCGGTGTTCGGCACCACCAGAGAATTGGTACCCGGGCCACCGAGACCTATTCCGGCGAACTCTGACGATGACTGGTAAGGGGTCGGGGCGCTCGCCGCAGCTCGTACTGCTGTTCCCGCAGCACCCGGCGATCCCGGCGCGACCGAGAAGATCACATTCCTACCAGGATCGGTCACGCTCACTCCGTAGCACAAGGCGTCGACATTGTCCCTGGGGCTGACTTCCAGTCCGGGTATAGGCACGGGGGCACCACGTCCGTAAATGGTCCCGACACTCAGAAAGGCCGCGGAACCGAAATCGACCGAGAAGGACGGGTTCTGCCTCGACTCCATTTCTGGAATCTGGGGGTTCGGCACCACGGTGCCCACTTCTAAACCGGTAGCGGGATTGAAAAAGGTCACATCATTTTCAAATTCGAATCTCCAGTTGGCGATCGGCAATGTGCTGGCATCTTCGACGATAACGATCACCGGATCCTGTGCCTCTATTGGAACAAGGCCCCCGGGGGGTGCCAGGGTACCGACCAGATACAGTTCAATGGTGGCGGTTGCAGCGGAAGGATTCTGTGGATTCGAACTTCTCTCGATCAATCCCTGAGAAGTGCGCTCCGGGTTGGCTCCCAACAAGACGGTGCCCAATTGCGGATTAAATCCAATAAGATCAAGGGCCACGATTTCCAATTCGATTTGTTCGTTTCCGTTGGCGTCTATTTGTGGATCTGTGCGGCTAACGGAAAGTAATCCTCTACAATCAATGGGAAAACTTGCCCCGGTGGCATTCTGCAAAGTGAGCGCCGCCCGCACTTCCACGTTGTCGACACTACCTTCGGGAAAAACAACTGCTCCACCAGGTTGCGCCAAGAGCAGATGTGGGCTCAAAAACGCCGCCACAAAAAGCAACAACCCCAGGAATACCGGGGCAAGGCGATGGAGCTGAGAAATAGACACGGGGAAATCGGTCACGGGATGGAATCGCATCGAACACCTCCTGCGAAATATTGAGCTCGAATATTCAGACGATTGAGCCGATATTCTGGATCTTATCGGTACCAATACAAGGGGTCGAATCCCTCTCCTGAAGACAACTTCTTGTGGTGTCAACAGCCGTGGAACTACGGTTAGCACACTTTTAAGAGAGTACGGACCTTTCCGTGACCGATTTCTCCAGGTATCAAGGTAGCCAACAAAAGCCCTCTCATCCGACAACAATGGGTCCCGCGGAGGTCCTCCATGAAACTCGACATGACCATGTGCCTGACCACTCTGTTGCTGCTGTTGCTGCCGATGACGGCGAACAGTCAGGATGCGTCCGCCGACGAGAACCCCGCCCTCACTCTCCTGACTCAATTGCAGGGAACCGACGCGCAGGGCAAACAAGTGGTCCTCGCATCAGCTCTGGCAGAAAACGGCGCACAGATCCGTGCAGTGCTTTCCCAGGTCAAAGATCGCACTCAGGTCGAAGGGGATCTGAAGGAAAAAAACGTGATCCTTCAGCAAGATGCAAACGCCAGGAGTGCTCTCTCCGGGCTTGTCATGCTGGCCGCCGCTCCCGGTCGTGAAGCACAGAGCTCGGCACTGGCAAAAATCTTGTCGGCGATGGTCGAAGAGACTCATCCCGAAGGGGTCGAGAGGTTTCTGACCCGGATGCTGGGAGATCTTGGAAATCCCATCGGCGTGGCTCCCATGCGAGAAGCTGTCAGCTCCGACCAGAATTGGTCCGATGAATCAATTCGTAGCATCGGCTCCATCCCGGGGGCAGCGGCTCAGCAAGCTCTCATCGAAATCCTGCGGAACGGACCCACCCGCTGGAAACCTGCGGCCGCCAGTGCCCTGGCATTGCGAGGCGAAACCGATGGCGTGGTTCCAACGTTGATCCAGTCGCTGGAAGAGGAAGACCCGGCCACCGTGGAAGCGGCTCTCGATGCCCTGGTCGGTCTCGGATCACCGCAAGCGATGAAACCGTTGGTCGATCGGTTGGTCGCCGCCCCGGAAAACAATAGGGGCAGAGTCGCCGATCAGATTCTGGAACTCGCTGAGCGGATGGAAGAGAACCGATACGAGTCTTATAGTGTCAACCTGATCAATGCCTTGCTTTACAGCAAAGGCGTGCCTGAGAATCGGCGGACGATCGCCAAAAAGATTCTCCAGCGTTGCGTGGCCTGGAAGTCCTTGTTTGACGGCAAGAGTTCAACGGGCTGGATCGGCCAAACCGATGGATATCAATTCGTAGACGGAGAGATTCGCTGCGAACCGGGCAATGGCGGTAACATCTACACTGCAGAGGAATATTCCGACTTTATTCTGAGGTTTGAATTCAAGCTGTCGCCGGGGGCCAACAATGGTCTCGGTCTTCGAGCCCCAGCCGAAGGAAACGCCGCATTCCAGGGAATGGAAGCGCAAATCATCGATAATAGCGCCGAGAAGTATGCCGCCCTGAAGCCATATCAGTTGCATGGCAGCATCTACGGAGTGATCCCCGCGATACGCGGGCATCTTCTCCCTGTTGGGCAATGGAACTTTCAGCAGGTCCGCTGTGATGGCCGAAGAGTCACCGTCGCCCTCAACGGACATGTCATCGTCGATGCAGATCTCGACGTTGCCAGTCGCGGAGGAACCCTGGATGGAGCCGACCACCCGGGTCTGAAGCGAACATCTGGACACATCGGATTCCTCGGACACGGCAGTGCCGTAGCGTTCCGTAATTTACGTCTACGTTCTCTGTCCGGAGATTGAAAAGACATGAGATAATCAGAGAGCCCCGCACCAAACCGGTACGGGGCTCTCTTTGCTAAATATATCACTACTAAATCAAGGACAACTATTGGTCTGACCGCAATCGAGGTCGTCAAATACCGGATCTGAACCACACTGCGGATATGGAAGTGCGGGAGAAGCCCCACCGGCGAACAAGTAACTCAAGGCACAAATAGGATCGGAAACGTCGACAGCTCCGTCATCGTTCCAGTCCGCTGCGTCGTGACAAGCCATCACTCCGCCACTGAAGATTCCCTGAAGGGTATCGATCGCATCGGCGAGATCTATCGCTCCATCCAGATTCATATCACCCCGTAGGAAATGGGGAATCTGTCCGGGGAAACTTCCCCGACGAATGAAACCGCCAGCAGATTTCAATTCCACACCTTGATAGAAAGGAGTGATTACGTATCCGGTGACACTCGGTCGGAAAATCGGATCCTCGAAAGAGGTAACATCGCCACTCAGCACAATCATTTGCGTTCCGAAAAAACCGCCGTGGTCAATTTCCAGAGAAATCATGCTCAATGTAGTGTTCGTGTTCCAGGAAAGGGATACGCCTTCTGACGTTTCAAAACAGGCAACTTCAGTAATTGGATCATCGGTACCACCGAGAGGTCCTGCCGCACTACCGTCTCCATTGAGAAAACCTAAAACCGGTCCCATCGCAGCAGTTCGGCCGCCAGCACCAACACAAGGAAGCGTAACCATATTGTCGGCAGATTCATTGGGGTGAAGACCACCTTCTTCGACAATAGACGTATCCCCGATCGCACCGTTAGGAAAACGCAACTCCGGATGATCGAAAGGAGCTCGCTCCCAGCGAACACGTTCATCGGTCAAGGATTTGAGGAACGCGACCATCGCCATCTGCCTTGGTAGCTTGTTACGCAACTTACCGATGGGATCTATGTAGGTACTGACAGAATCCGGATTCACATGGCCAAAATCGCCACCACGCGTGTAGAACTGAACGACCTGAAGTAGAGTCGCAGCGCTGCCATTGTGGAAATAGGGACCATTGAGCTCGACACAGCGAAGACCCGGTGTCTTAAAGGCGCCAGTGTTCTTATCGGGTCCCACCTCGAGTTCAGGATCGATCACCCCACTGGGAAGTGCGGCAGTGTTTCCTGAAAGCCAAGCATTGGTCCAGGTCATACTCCCAACGTTGGCGCGGCCAGCATCTTCGCTGCTGGGACGTAATCCAATGTTGAAGAAACCCTTATCACCGATACCGTCGTCTCCATTGGTATCGACTTCGACCACCGGTCCTTCACCGACACCGTTATCAACATTGAGTTCTCCCCAGGTGGCAGAACTCAGAAGCGGCCCGGTATGACATTGAGAGCACTCGGTACCCCCGCTGTAAAAAGCATCGAGACCATTTTCTTC
>Ga0310345_10002260_pt1 | contig 19849 bp, 29 predicted proteins | sample HC15DNA20500_MG_FD_204667 | JGI IMG/M metagenome (GOLD analysis project Ga0310345, IMG submission 204667) | Marine microbial communities from station ALOHA, North Pacific Subtropical Gyre - HC15-DNA-20-500_MG | ecosystem: Environmental > Aquatic > Marine > Oceanic | place: Pacific Ocean: North...
AGTTTGTAAAACCTTTCTCTTTTATCTCTTTATTAGTTTTATAATCTGTAATGTTTACTCTACCATTAACAATTGTTACTAAATCAGCTTGACCACATATTTTTGCTGATTTTAAGTATGCAAAGTGTTCAGGATATACTCCATCCTCTAATTTCTGCTCTGGAGCTATTTTAACACCATTGCCATCAGTTATAGGTCTTATGATGGGTACTTCTACCCCTTCACGTTCTATCGTCTTAAAATCAAGCATCCCTTCTTCTCTTTGATCATGATACCAATTACCTAATTTAATAGCACGATCTGTTTCTTTTTTCCAAATATCAGTAACTTCCTTAGGTTTAAGACCATACCATTTTGAACGTTTATTCTTACAAGACTTCTTAGCTTGTGCTTTTGCATTAAACTTAGGTTTAAATTTACTTATGAAGGTTGTAACACTAGTCCAGATTATTTTATCTTTTTCAAGATTCTCATCTAAACTTTCATATACGTGTCCATTTTCTTTAAATATTACAGCCATAATTATTACTTTTTAATTTTTACAATCCAACTTGAGTCTTCAAATACTTCTACTTCATCTTTATTAAATACTTCACCTACAGCCTTAACAACATCTGTATAACCTTCAGATTCTAAATAATCATGTCCTCCCAAATGTCCACCAACTTTTACCTTACTTTTCCAGTTATTAATATCTTCTATTATTGCTTCATAGTGATGTGCTGAATCAATATAAATAAAATCAAAAAATTCATCTTCATATATATCCACAGCATCTTTACTCCACTCAGTAATCTTAATTATATTATCTCTTCTTTTTTCCATTTCTATAAAAGCTGGTTGAAATATAATATCAACACAATGAACTTCTTTGCAGGTTAAAGCAAATAATTCAGATGAAGCACCTTCAAATGAACCTATTTCACACATAATAGTATCTTTATTTAAATATTTATCAATCAGTTCTTTTAATCCAAATAATCTATTTACTCTCATACCATCTCTCAACCAATCATCAGTAAAGAAGCTTATTCTAAGTTTATTTAATACTTCTTCAGGACTCAATCTTTTTATCTTGTTTATCTAAATTCTTTAGTAACATGCTTTCTTGTTCAGCATCCATTATTACATCCCATTTCTTTTCATCTCCTTTAAGTGGGCAATCAGTTGACATTGATCTAAGTTTAAGATCTAAACTACATCCGCATTTTCCACAACAAGGTTTAGTACCAGGTAATGCACATTTTGTACCTTTAATATCTAAATGTGGACATGTCTTACATTGTTTCCATCTATAATTAGCAATATCTTCAATATAAGATCTCTTAAACATCTTATTCTTAATACCTTCATATACTTGATCAATATTTTTTACGGCATTTAATATTTTATTTATTCTCATTTCTCCATTGGTTTTTTTCTTCTTGCTCTCTAGATATTCTATCTGAAGCTTTAATCATTTTATCTAATTTACTTTTAAGGGGTAGATGATCATGATAACCTTTATATGTTATCTTTTCCATATTACCTAACATATCCTTATGTCTTTTAATTGCTCTATCTAATCTACCTTTCCTAGTTATAAATGTTCCAAGATTAGGGAGTAAGATTCTAGAATAATTTAAATTTTCTAATTCTCTTCTAACCTTATCATAAAAGAATCTAATTAAATCATCAACTAAATCAGGATGTACTTCACATTCTTTAGCAATTTCTTCATAGAAATCTTTATAACTTTTAGGAGATAGGTGTATTTTACCTTCTTCTATATTCATTACTAGTCTACTCCAAGTATTTTAAAATCTAAGAATATATTACCCGTTGTTTGTACTTTCATATCAGGATTGATTGTAATATTCTTTTTATCTTTAATAACCAGATTCTTCTTCTTTGCTTTTTGAATAGCATTTCTACAAGATTGCGGACTTTTAAAAATATTCTTTTTTGAAATAGATTTACAGAATGTTGTTACTTCAGAACTTCCTAATTTAGCTAGTTCAGTTAAACATAAAAGATCAGACGAACTAATTTGAATGTTATTTAAGAAACAAAAAGTGATGATTTGATACTTAATAGCACCGTCTCTCTCTATTTTAATTCTTTTATCAACTTTATTTACGATAGCCATGATGTAGGTATATCATCAGATTCTAATAATGTATATGTAAAATTATTACTCCATATATCTCTAGCTTTTCTACATATTTTCATGAACTTAGTCCAATCATCATTAGCTGCAATTACTTGACATCCTGCTGACCATTTATCTACTTGAGTAGATTTTTTACCAGCATATTTAGTTGCTCTATGAATATTAATACCAAATAAACCTGTATCTGTATTTTCAGTATTCTTATTATAAACATCATCTCTATTATTATCACGATAAACAGTAACAGGGTTCTGTTGACCTAATGCTTCATATCTACCTTGATGTTTTCTAATCTTATGTGAACTTCTATATTGTCCAGGTTTTAATATAGCACATCCTACATTCTTCATCATTGGATGATCCATCCAGTGAGTTCCAGGATCAGTGGTACAATCAAATTCATGATATTGCCAATTATCATCTTCATCCTTATAGGATATAGTTATTTTATCATCAAATCTGTTTGTTACCTTATTAGCTGTTGCACTATTTCTAATTCCTATAATATTAACGTTGTACGAACCAGACTCAAAGAATTTATAATTCTTATGAGCCATGGCACGTTTTATCTTTTCAATATTATACATTTGTTTTCTGCTTAAGTGTTCTCTTAGGAGGTGCTATGTCACCATTAGCATCCCAATCACTCCCGGCTTGTGATTGTGAGTTTGTGGATTGTTTGGTTGTTACAGTAGCAGGCATAGTATCAGGTTGTTGTGACTCTGCCATTGCTTGTGATAAGAACATTTGAGATTGAACTCTTTCTGCTCTAGCAACTTCAATATCCTTTAGAATTGTTTCATATTCTAATTGAACTTTGAGATGTACCATGCTTTCTTTGTACCAAGCAGTAACTTCTGCTCTTTTAGCATCCATTTTTGCTTTTGATGCCTTTTCTTCCGTATTTAGAGTTGGATTCTCTTTGATTTTCTTTGCCATTTCTATTGGTTTTAAAGATTAATATATTACAAAGATACAAAAAAAGTTTAAATAAATAAAGTTTAAAGTAATTTATTTTTTTGTTCTTCTGACAAATTTATTGAAAATCTTATTGATTCCTTGAGTAGAAATCTCTTTTTTCTTTTGTTTATTGGTTTTTATTATATCTCTAATTTTTGCACATTTCTCATATTCTTCTGTTTCAGTGAAATAGCCCATCATATTTATTAAATCATCTCTTTTAATATTTGAATCAGGATTGTGTGCTATTAAGAACTGTCCTGTCTCTTCTATGATATTTTCAAATGTCAATTTACCTGTTATAATATGATATGAATTTCTAAAAGCTGTATCTAATAGCTTTCTCTCAGCTTCTATTCTATCTATTTCTGACATTTGATTAAAACCTTCAATTGGATCTTTCATATATTACTTTTTGGTTGCAAAGTTATAAATAAATATATATAACTTCCTAATTATTATTCAATTATTTTATTCTACCTCCGTATTTCTTTAACTTAAGCATTTCTTCTATATGTAAATCTAAAGGTTGTGATGTCATTCCATACTTTTCTATTTGAGCAGGTGTTAATAGAAATTCTTTATCTGAAGTTCTTGGAAAGCGTCTTAAATCATTTATATAATTTTGAAAATAATGTGATTCTAAATTCTTTTGAGGAACATCAACTCTATAAACATGACCAGGTTTACCTCTATACATTATATTCTTAGAATAACTTATTGGATTACTAGGACCTACTCCCCAATAACTTCCTTGATTACCAAAACCATATTTAAAAGCATCTTGTTGCGAAATATCATCAGTATATCTATAAAGACTTATTTTATTTCCAGGATCAAATTGTTTTTTATATGCATTTAATAAATTAGGATTTTTATCAAATAGAGACATATTCCGCTTATTATATTGTTTAATAAATTCCTCACTTTTAAATGGATACTTTGGTAATTTTACAGTCTCATCAAATAAATATCCACCTTCTAAATCTTTCCAACCCTGATTTTTGACATTTGTTAGAAAATCAGTTGATCTATCTGCATCTCTTACTACACCAGCACTATTTACTTGTTGTGTATTTACTTTTGGAATCTTTACCTTTGGAACATTGAATCTTGGTGTATTTTTTATACCAAGTAATCCTAATGCATCTATACCTATATTACCAAGACCTCCCCAAGAAGGATCTTTTATAAAATCATATGTATCAGGTCCAATGTGCGTACCACCATAAGCAATTCCTGATGCATTAAATATATTACCTAGTGTTAGACCTTCTATACCTCCTATTGCTGAACTCGTATAAGGTAATGCTGCATTATATGTTGCTGTACCCGCTGTTGCTAAACCACCATATAGAGACGGACCCCATAGTGGTGATGTAAGAACTGCTGCTGCTATTGGAACATCTCTGTATAACGCATCTTCCCCTCTTTCATAATCACTTCTTAATTGGCTACCATCATCAATTATTGCATTAGTTAATGTAGCATCATTACCAGATTTATCTCTCCAATCTAAAATTCTTTGAGTATATGGAGTACCATTTGTATAAAATTTACCTACAGGATTACCATCTTTATCAGCATAAAATATTAGATTATCATTAGTTTCAGGATCTATTTCTCTAGCGTCATTTCCAAAATTGTATGAAGGTTTATAAGTTCTATTATTAGGTGTACCAGTATAATAATTATAAGCTCCACTAAGAAGTCCAAGACCATCTCCTTCAATTCTTCTACCAAATCTACTTACACCAAATTTATTCCATTCTTGGTCAAATAATGCCCTTTCTTTTGCATTAAAAGGATTAAAATAATGTCCAGTACCTCTCATATTTGGATCCCAACTATCAGGAGTAGCATAAAATTCCTCTTCTTCTAAAGTAAATTCAGTATTTATATTATCTATAGTGTTACCATGTTTTGTAGAGTTATACTTTTCAATATCCTCTGCCATCATAACTGATGCTATTTCAGGATCTTTATATATAGTGTTATAATATTTTTCTTGTTGAGATTTAGACCACCCCATAACCTGATTTACAGGAAATGGCAGTTTTGCACTTGAACTTTCCCAAGCAGAATATGGTCTTGAACTAAGTCCATCTTCATTTTCATAAAATTGATCTACTTCATTTGGTCCATATTTTGTTGAAAGTCTTTGATATTCATTAAAACTTATAGGTTCTAGATTCTTCTCACTATTATCATTATTCATCTGCATATTCATTAAATATGTTTCATAAGCATCATCAACATTGAACTGACCTTTATCTTGATATTTTGGTATTTCTATCTCTGCACCTAATTTAAAATATGTTAGATCATTATGTTTAAGAATATCTTTAAGATTTGTTCCATACATAGCTTCTAATCTCTTACCAGTATCACCTTTAACTATTGTATGTTTAACTACTTCACCTCCTTCTTTATAATCTATCCAAAAAGGTTTCTCTCCAGGACTATTTATGTTAAATGGATGCTTAGGTGTATCAAAATATTTTTTGAATATACCTCTATCATCCCATTTATAATCTCCTATCATTCTGTCTAAATCTAATTTTTCTGCTTTTTTTAGTTGATCAGTTAGTGACTTTATGAGATCATCATTACCTGATTGCAATGTTGGTCCTACCCATTTCTTTTCATCATACAGATTATATGTTGGTGGTACATTATTAAGTTGTTTATTATATGCAATTAATTGATTAGTATTTATTCTTTGTACCTGTAATAAATCTTCTGGGATTGGTTTATTTGGATTATTTAATTTAAACTTTTTAATATCAGCAACAATTTTTATTTTACCTTGTTGTAACGTATTTATTTTGTTTGTAAGATAGTTTTGTTTAACAAGAAATTCTATATCATTCTGTAAAAGATTTTGCCTTGCAGCATTTGCATTATTTTCTATCCAAGTTCTAGTTTTTGGATTGTATGTATGTGTTGTTGATTGACCTTTATACTTACTATTTTTTAGTTTATTAAATAATCCACGAGCATAGGGAACTGCTTTATTAAGTGCTGCTCCACCTGCTACTGTAATTGCCATATTTTCTGGAGAAGAAAAAGAATTAACTGCAGTTTCACCAAGCCACAAAGTACCATCCAGTAAAGGTTTACTGACATTTTTCCAAAGGATATCAGTCTCATAAAAATCTATTTGTTTTCTAACTTTATCTGGAGTAGGAGCCCAAATACCTTTTAAATAATCATGTTTATTTTGTTCATAAAAATACATAGTTTGTTCATCACTCCAATTTTTAACTTTACTAAGATCTAAATTTCCAAATTTATCTAAAGTATTATCCCACTCTTCATTAAATACTTTGTTATCATCTCTATTTTTTATTTCTATTTTTTTCTCTTCCTCATTTTTAAATAAACCTAATTCATCTGCAATTTCTACAGTTGGAGAATTTGCAATAAGTTGTTTTCTATTTTTCTCTGCTATTTTTTTATCTTCTTTAGTTGATGTAGATGTAACTACTTGTTGATTTATAGGTGTAGTTTGACTCATAAATATATTACCATCTGCATCTATTTCAGCACTATTTTGAGCTTTTGGTAATTCACCTCCTTCTTTAAATTTCACTTTTATTGCTAATTCAGGTACTTCTACTTTCCAGGTTAAAAAATTTTCAAGTGATTGAGTACCAGTTTCTGTATAATTTAAATAATCTTTAGCATTTGCACCCACATTTGTTGCTGTAGCTCTTTGTTTTATTCCTGCCTTATCTAACATTTTATTTACATTCTTAACTATTTCATCAGCTTCTGTTTTAGTTACCAGCCCAGCATTATTCACGTCTATTTTTGCCATATTTTTTGACATCATATTTAGTTGTACAGTACGGTCACTAGGTACATATGAAAATTTTCCATGTTTAATTTGATTTGTCATGAGTTTATAACTATCTAAACTTAAAGATCCGTTTGGTGCTGTTTTAATAATAGCTCCTTTTGGTACATATTCTGATAAATATTTTATAGCTTGTCCTGCATCCATACGATTTGGCATAGACATATCTAAATGATAAACCCCGTTCTCTGACTTTACTAATTGCATGAAACCATTATCTATATCTTTAGATTTTGTTACGGATCCCTTTTTAGTAATTTGTACGTTCCACGAATTATTAGGTATTGATTGATTACCACGTACTTTTATATTAAAATGACCATTATGGTAATTATACAACCGATCTCTTGCTGGTATGTTTCCTTCCATTACTACTTCATTATAGCCAGATTTATTTACTACTTTTAATTGATCATCAAATGAGGTTTTTATTTGTCCATGTTTATTAAAGGTTGTAGCTCTTAGAACAGGTGTCTTGGTAGGAGAAACCGCAGATGTATAAAGCTTATTTGCTTTTGTAAGATTACCAAGTCCCCTATAACCAGCTACTCCTCCTCCAAAAATACCTAATCCATCCATTGCAACATCAAAACCAGTACTCAAAGATGGATCATCTATAAATTCTTTAACATCTTCTGGACCATGTGTTATTCCATGATATGCTCCCCAATAACCTAAAGCATCAAATAAACTTGTTCCTGCAACACCACCTATAAGATCTGTAGATCCCCAACTTAATAGTGTAGGTCCAGCAACTGCTCCCATATATAGTGCTCCTGGTGCATATGTTATAGGATTTTTATATACTTCTTGCATACTATTTGCAACCCATTTCTTACGTTGGTCTTTTGATAATCCCTTTACTATTTTTTTATCTGCTTTTGATAAGTTATCAAATATGACTTCTTGTTCATCACTATAATTACCGGTACTTCCAAATCCTGTTGTTAACTTTGCAAACTCTTCAGTATCCATCACATGTTGTGTTGCAGTGAGTTGTTTTTTTGTTGGTTTATTTAATTCAATCATTTGTCCTGTATTAGGACTATATCCCCAATTACCAGTATTAATTAGTTTCATCATTCTATTGTTCTCCTCATGATTTATATCTAAATCTATAAAATTAATTCCATCACCTTGTGTTTGATCTAAGGTTAATAATCCATCTTTATTTAATTTTCTTCCATAATAATGTGTAGTTTGATCAAAACCTGCTTTTTCTAATTCTATATCAAGAGCATCTTGAGTAAAGAAATATGATGGGCCAGACTGATTTGTACGTAGTGGAAGTCTAGTATCATAAACCCAACCTTTAGACATTGCTTGATCATATGCTTTTCTTCCTCTCTCATCTTTTATAAAAGCAGGATATTCTCCTTTAGTCTGAAACTTAGGTATTGAACCACCGTACTTAGACATACCTGCAGGCATCCCTGTACTAAGATCAGCCACATTATTCATAATCTCTATCAGATCCTCTTTTTCAATCTTTTTATTATATTCACCTGTTTTAGGATCATACTCATCATTACCAAAAAATTGTTTAACATTACTATCTGCATTTCTATACTCATCACTATTTATATATTCTTGTACTTTATTATAATCATCATCTGTAAACGTTTTTCCAGAAAATGCATCAAATATACCTTTATTTTTTAAGTCTTTTTGAGCTATCTTATATCTTGTGTATACTTCTGAGTCATCTGTTAAATAATCACCTGAAGAAACATTCTTCCACTTTCTATATGCTTTCCTAGTAGGTTTTGGACCACCATGTCCTTGCGCTATCCAATCTTTATACGATATGTTTGATCTATCTTCACTAAATGTTTTAGATCTAGTTAATAATTCTGAAGCATAAGGTGTTATTCCTTCTACATTATTTAACATTGCATGTCCTAATTCATGTTGTCTAAGATTAGTAAAATCATATCCAGTTGGTATATTCAACCTTCTACCTCCTATATTTTCTCCATAATATATTCTTGGATATTCTTGAGCTCTCCATTTATCAGACATTAGATTAAATTCATCAGATATACCATGACCTGGTATAGATACACCTGCAACATTACGAAAATAATTTTTATTCAGACTAAGTTTATCCATAAAACTTTCTGCATTATAATGAATAGGTCTCCCTAAAAATTCTTTAGTATTAGCTAACTGATTTATTCTAAAATCTTTGGTGTACTTATTATATATACCATCCGTTGTTTCATCTTCATTTCCGTATCCTACATCATAACCTAATTCAATATTCTTTTGTATTTCATTTGCATGTCTTATATCCCATCCTTTAGATAAAAGATCTGCATTTAAATAATCTCTAGCATCAGATTCTCTATCAAGTACTAAATTTTTACCTTCAACATCTGTATATGTATTTCCACTACCTGCATCTATTACTTCACTCTTTTTATATTGAAACTTAGGTAAATCTCCACCAAACCTCCACTCATATGGTTCATATGGATGCATCTTACCAGTCCATCCACTTATAGTTCCTTTACCATTTTTTTTCCAATCTTCAATATAGTTTTTTAAATTATCAAATTTTTCCTGCCCTAAACCTTTTAATAGTTCTTTTTCATTATACTTATTCCATATCCTTACATTATTCTGAAATTCTAATTCAGCTCTATCCCATGTTATATAATTCCACATTGTTGGACTAAAGAGACTACCAAGTCCTTTATCATTACCATATGACCATGTCTTCATATCACTTATCTCTCCTTTAGTTTGAAACTTTGATAAGTCTCCTCCAAACTTCCGTTTTATTTTAGTTGGGTTAGTTCTTCTAAAAACTCTGAATGGATCTTTATTTTCTCCATCTTCATCTACAAAAATATCACTTATTAATGATGGAGCATCTCCTGATCCATCACCAAAATATTGACCATTCCCAACATAAACACCCATATGGTAAGGTGCATTACCAGTAGGAGTGCCAGTAGGAACAATCTGGTATTTAGACCAGTCCCTATCATAATATTGTAGAACATCACCTTCTATAAGATCATTCACATCTTTTATATCTACTTTTTTATAACCATAATCTTTATAATTATCTAAAAATTCTTCATTAGTATAAACATTTTCTGGTATTCCTGATTCATATCCAGACCATTTATATACATTCTTTACAGCTTCTACACATGAATTATTATAAAAACAATCTTTGAATGGCCCAGCTACCCAATCTATAATAGTTTCTTTTGTTCCTAAAGGTGGTCTCCATATATCAACTTCATGTTCAACTAATTCATTAGCCTGATCTGTTAATACCTTACCTTGGTTATATAATGCCTCAGTTCTATAATTATCTGCATTTAATGCATGAAACTCCTGAATATCAGCTCGTGTAGGATATGTCTCATTATTTCCATCATCAATACCCCCAAAACCAGATGGGATAATTACTTCCCCTGTATTCTGAAATCTTGGTAACTGTCCACCTGTTTTTTTCATACTACCGTAAAATGAATTAGGACCCTGTCTGTCACTAGAACCATATATGCCTGAATACATTGTACTAACATCTGAATCTATTTCATCATCAGACTTATCTATATTAGGATCATCTTTTAGAGTCTGATTAAATTTAAGATTTGCATCAAGTAAACTATAAGCAGCACTTCCTACACCTAATATATTAGCTGCTGTACTTCCAATATATGGTGCTATTGATGTTATCCCTGCTCTCTTTGCACCTGTATTAAAAATATCACTTCCCTTATTATATATATCTTTTGTTGTATTCCATATCGTTTCCAAAGTATTTTGGGCTTTAGGTAAACTCCCCCCTCTTCTAAGTTGATTCATTTCTTCACCGCCTTGACCTTCACCGTTACCACTCATTTCTTTTACGAGATCAAGATAACGTTCTACATTACTATTTTTTAACTTCCTCATATAATAATATACGGAAAAACCAAAACATATCCAACCTAACTGCGTCCAGATTTTACACCCCTGGGTACACCTGAGCACATAAAACATGTCCGTAATGGTAATTTTTGTATGTGTTAGGTTTTGGTGGGGCCCCTATCATCTGCTCCCCCGCTAAAAATTGGACAGTGGGTACCTCCCTATGACATTGTCTAGTAGTTTACTATCTTAGGGAATAATCAAAAATAAATGTAATGAGTGTATACTTTATTAAGTGTCTTAAAAAAACTATCTTGGTGTCTGACACACCACCATCATCTGGTGATAGAGAAACAGTTGGTATGATAGACAATGTTTGGACTGGAAGAAGTAGTGATTCCGGTAGATTAGGGTTAATTATCTGTACTCCAAAGGAGTTTGAATTTGGTACAGAGTTATCTGAGTTTGAAATGTCTGATGATGTTATCAAACCTAATCCAAAGTCTAAGAAGAAATATGACAGACCAATCTACTACGTAGACCCTAAGTAGTAATCTGTTAACTTGATTGAGGAAACCTTCTGGGTTTCTTCTTTGTCTGAAATATCTGAAATTATAGGTACTATATCAACCAAACCTCACCTGAGTTGAAGGTCACTCACTAAAGTCCTGACGGATTATTAGTCAAACCTTCCTCATTTTGGTTGTTTTTTTCTCTTTTAAACAGATATATGGTATAAATACTGGATCACTATCATCCTTTCATGTTTATTCCTATTTATTTTACAAATTTCACAAAAAAAGTGTTGTGTTCAATGGTTTTTCTCAATGAGTCATCATCATTACCACATATTACCACTTATTACCACATTAATGTACAAATAGTACATATAAAGGATATAGCTAACATGAGAGATGAATACAGTTTACACAAAAACTACCTAGCTGGTGTTGAGAGTTACTAGGGACTGTATTCTCTTATGTTCTCTCTCTCTATATAGAATGAGCATATTAGTAACCCAAATCTTAAAAATAATAATATGTATACAAATATATTTGAAAAAGACCTACAAAAGCTTGTCAAAGAGCTAAAAGCAAAGAATAAAGAATTAGAAAGACAGAATGTAGCATTAACTAAGATACTTAAGACTGGTACTGTAAAACTTACTAGTATTGAGTCAAACTTTAAAGAAGATGAATTAAATGAAGACTTTAATGCTCAGTCAGACTATTATGAACAAGAAGAAAATCAAATTTGGTAACATAAACCTTTAACTCACTTAAATTATAATTATGAAAACAATTTTTCACTCAATTATTATTACATTATTATCAGCATTCATGTTAGGATGTGTATTCGTAATAATAGGATTAATACTAAACTTCTGGAATGAAGATATGTTTAGTGCAGGATTAGCATTTGTATCATCTCTATTATTTGGTACAATAGCATACTTTGGTCTAACAGAATTAATATCACATCACAAAGATTATATTAATAAGTATTAAGATCCATTAGTAAAGAAACTTGGTAGAACACGAAATAATAAGTGTTGAAGGTTCAATTCCTTCCTTTACTACTCATAGTAGGAGATATTCCCTTTAAAATATAGTAAGCTGAATGACTAATGACTCAGCTGGGAATACACTACTATACTCTAATAATAAATAAAAGTAAAGATATGTTTAAAGATAATAGTAAATTAAAAGATATAAATTGGGTACGTGTGATATTATTTGTAGGATTAATAATATTTTTATCATCATGTTCACCTAAACTTACACCTCATCAAGTAGAAATAGATTATGAATTAGAGAAAGCATATTTAGAGTATAGTTATCAAAGAGATTCATTAATCATAGAATTCTATAAGAAATGAAGACATATTTAATTAAACCAGACATATTCTATCCAATTTATAAACACTACTTAGAAATGAGAGTATTTTATAAGAGAAAAGGTGATATGATTGAGGTAAAACCAACTAATAAGTCAACAGAAAGATTAGTAAAAGAATTATTTGACATTAAAGATTAAAGTTATGAAGTTAAATAAGAAACAGAAGAGAGGTGTACGTAGACAAGTGGACATTGACCTTGGTGTTAATGCTCCTTCTACTAGTATACATAAGAATAAGAAGAAGTATAACCGTAATGTTAAACATAAAAAGAAAGAAGATGACAAATAAATCAATAGGTATAGCAGTTGTATTAACAATAGCATTGATAATTGTATTAGTAGGAGTATTATCATCAGATAAAAATGATAACACTGAAAATATTATATATAATACTTCTCCTCATATGGATACAATAGAAGTAATTATAGAATATGATGGAGATAGAGAAATCAGATGGTATACATTAGATACTTGTTATGGCAGAAAATAAATGGTGGATCATTGAAACTTTCTTAAATAAAGATAAAATAGATACAGTTGGTAAACCAAAATCTAACTGGAGAGAGAAGGTATATCCAAAACCTAGAATATGGATAACAAAAGAAACATTAAAGAATAAAGGGAATGGTAAATAAACAATTAGAAATTGGTAAAAGGTATTCAGCTATACCAAGAAAGATGTCTTATTTTAATATGAGACATAAAATCCCATTAGAAAATAGAAATTTTATTGTTACTATAATTAATACTGTGGAAGATGAGTTAGGTAAAGATTGGTATAACAAATTAACAACATTAGTATCCACTTTTATAATTAGATTAGAGTTAAGTAATACTAGATCATGGATTGATCACAAAATTAATAAAGAAAAAGAACAATGTTATATAGTTTCAATAGAAAATAATAAGAATGAAGTTATGTATGAAATAATGCTTGACTCAGAAATAATAAGAATAAAAAGAAAATAATAAAATGAATAAAAATTATATCAAAAAAGTAATGGGAGTATTATTTCCATTACTTACAACAGTACTAGCATACTATGCAATAACAACAATAACAGAAGAAGGAAAAGGATTTTATTTATTCATGGGGATATTAGTATCATCATCATGGTATGTAGGATATTTATTATTGGATCAATGTAAACATTGTAAATGGCATATAACATTATATCTTGATTGGATATTTACACCAATAGGTTTAATAAGAGCATCATCAACAGAATTGATTCTTATGTTACCTTTTATAGCAATAGAGTTTGAAGTAAAAGAACTTAATACTAACCGTTTCACTTTTAAAAATTCATTATGGTAAATAGTTTTATAAATAAAAATACAAAGTATCCAATATATAAAGACAAATATTTTACACCTATTTGTAAAGGTGCTCCTTTTAAAGGTAATACTATAAATATTATTCAGAAGAATGATGTAAAAGGAAAACAACATGCTGAATTACAGATCATAAACACTTATTATTCAGGATGTGTTAGACAGGTCTATAATAACAAAGATAATAAAACTTATACTACTTATAATATCTTTCCTAATCATACAAAATGGTATACTAAAAAAATGGAAGATATAAAGCATCATCTTTATCTTGAAATTCCTAATAGTAAAATTACTATAGAGTGTGCTCCTTATCATTTAGTACTTAAAACTGATGTTGAACATAAAGGTATGTACTTTGAAGGTAATATAGATAATATATCTAGATTGAAAGAATTAAATGAAATATTAAAAGATTTCAAAAAGATATTAAAAGTTAATACAATAGCAGATATTGTATCTACTATTAAAGGATCAAGAGAAATTATAGATAATGGTGGTCAAACATTAAGTGTACCACATCTAGATTTTAAGAAGTACTTTAAGTTAAAACGAGACAAGTGAGGAGGTGAGTGAATCACCTCAGGTGAGTGGGATTTATAGAAGAGACTTAGCAAGGACAACTACTAGGTCTCTTCTTTTATCTCTTTTTATTAAACTAAAACAAGTATTATGACAAGCACTTTAGATTTTGAAATGTTGGATGACTCACAAGTTCCTCCAACAATTAAACCAATGATAAAGATACATGATTTATTAGTAAGAGGATGGAGACAAGACAAAGAAGTTAAATTACCAAAACTTATAGATAAATTAGAACAAGGTATAACACAACAAGTTGAAGAGTTAGTTAGGATAGAAGACCAAACACAATTTGTTAGTATAAGATTAGTTGAAGTTCTTAATAGTATAAGAAAATTAATTGATGAACCAACTAATAATAATATGAGAGAAGAACTAATTAAATTATTAGATAAAAGTTGTGACAAATTAGAAGATAAATATGGCAGAGATAGATGAACATACAGTTAGACAAATAATAAATAATAATATAAGAGAACAGATTAATAAGAAATTAGTAACAGATTTTCTTATAAATAATCTGACAGACTCACAAGTATCTATACTATTAAGATTATTATTAATAGAAGAAGAATATATACCATATAAAAAAAGAAATATAATTTATTATCAACCAAGTAAATATGATAAAGGAACTTTTGGTAATGAAGATAAGCTTATAGATCTAAGTATAATGACTTATGATGGATATTTATATGCAAAAATTCTTGACTCAGATAATTATGGTGATGATTTTAATCCTTATCATCATAAATTTAAAGTAAGTGTATTAGGACATGATGAAAAGGGTAACATCATATGTATAGATGCAACAATAGATGCTAAAGAAATAAAAATTATAGATGATTCTAAGCTAATTAAGTATGCAAATACAATATTTAAAGATTTAAATATTATACGTTAGCTATATATCTCCTATATATTTTTATATAAGTAATTAGTATACAACATAATAGGTAATTGTTTTATTACTTTTGTTTTTATTAACAAAAAAATAACACACAATGCTATATCAATTACCTAGTGGTAGAACTATAGAAATATCTGTAGAACAATACCTTGACATGACAGATGATGAACTTAGAGAATTAGATTGTTTAGGTTCAACTCACACAATGGAAATTAATAATCCTTTCTTTGGATCATACACAGGAAAAAGAAAACAGTATAATAAGATTCATGATGAACATAATCTTATAGATATGCCTGAACAAATTAAAAGAAATGATAAATATTTTCATAACAATGATGATAAGTAACAATTTTATAAACCAATTAAATAATAAACATGGCAAAAAAAGAAAACCAAGTAACAATTGTATCTGATGAATTAAATAATAAAATCAGAATCAGTAAGAACAATGCAGAATATGCTCACGTATTATTACGTCAAGACAAAACTATAATAGGAAGTAATGGATGGATCAACACAAGAATATTACATACATTATTACACGGTAAAGTTGAAGCAATAAAAGATTTAGGTATATCTAAAATGAAATATTTACCAGGACAAATTATAGTTACAGAACAATTAACTCCTTTCAATGAAGAAGATTCTGATCAAGATTATAAGTATGCAGGTAAAACAGGAGTAGTATGTTGTGTTGATGGTCAACCTATATATAGAAAATGTTTCTATGATGCTACAGGTCTTAAAGAAGATGAGTTAATAGCTCATACAAATGGAGATGACATAAGAAAAGCAAATAATAGTACAGCAGATGATATACTAGCTAAATATCCTACAGTAGATCCTAAACAAGTGGATCTAGAAGATGCAATATCTGAAGTAGAAGAAGAAAAGAGTATGATTTCACATGAAGAATTAAAAGAAACAATAGAAGAAGAAGATGAAATAGTACTTGAAGATCAAGGAGTTGAAGTAGAAGACAATGTAATAGAAGAAGAAGTTGAAGAAGAAGTAAAATTTGATCTGTAATACAATAGGGAGTTAAGAGCTCTGGGTATATATAGAGGAGAATAATAAGTATCCAATTATATATATCCTATTAATATAGAGGGGACAGTTGCAAAATTGTTCCCTCTTATATTATATATACAATCACACAAATTATTCACTCACCTTAAAACACTTAAAAGAAAATGTTTACAGAAGAACAATTAGAAAAATTAAATACACAAAGAGAAAGAAATAGATATGAATATCTAGGATTATTATCAGAATATCAAATAGTAAGTGGTAAGTTAGTTCAAAAAATAATATATACGGAATTAAATACACAACAGTTACACTTATATAAGAGAGTATTGCATGGTTTAAATGCATTTACATCAGAAGAATTAGAGAAGATGCATTGGGATAAGAAGAGAAGAATTAAGAAGGTATGGAAACGTGCACAAAATGTTATAAATGCTTTAAAACAAAAGATTTGTAACAAGAGATCTAATGAAATTCTTAGTATCTTTACATCAAGTAAATTAGCTAAACAAATAATGAGTGTACCTGTTGAAGAAGTTGACCAACGTTTCATAAATAAAATGTCATTTAGAACATTAGGTGTAAAACCAGAGGACCTTATAGTAAAATTCTATACAGAAGGATTGTTACCTAAAAATTATTTTGAGTTACAATGAAAGCTAAACGCAAACTGTGTGTTGGCTGTGGAAAAGAGCAGTTCATCTGGAAGTCTGAAGGTAGGTATAAATATTGTAAGGCATGTTGGCTAACTAAGGTCCCAACTAAACCTATCAAACGTACACCGCTCAAACCATCTCAAAAACCAATGAGACATAAGTCTTCTAAGATGACTGCTCTTGACACAGTTTATTCTAAATTAAGAGTAAACTATTTAGAACAATACCCTTTGTGTTGTGCATCATTACCAAAATGTACAAAAAATTCTACTGATATACATCATAAAAAAGGTAGAGATAAGTATCATAATGATCCAACTACTTGGTTATCAGTATGTAGGACATGTCATGATTGGATTGAGACACATCCAACAGAAGCAATAGAATTAGGTTTATCAATAAAAAGAAATTAAAATGGCTAGAGAAAAAGCAATAGAGATTTGCAAAAACATAAAGAAAACATTAAGTAAAGAAATAAATAAAACATGTACTAAGTTTTCAAATTCAATGTTTAATAAACCAATAGTAAAAGTATCTGTATTAAAGAAACAGATGGAAAAAATAATGAAGAAACATAATATTAATAAAGAAGAATTATAATGCATATACCAAAAAGTATACTAAAAAAATTAAAACTCCGTAAGGAAGAAGATATAAAGATAGAAGCTGAAGAGCTAGAAGAGACTAGAGCTATAGAAAATACTGAAAGATTTAAAAAATCTATGGAAGTTGTAGATAAAGTAGGTAAATCAATAGGAGAAATGAGAGAGTGGGCACCATATTGTAGTGATCCTAAATTTTATAATCCTTTTCCTATAAGTATATTAGCATGTAGTAAAGAACAAATGTTACAATTACTTATACATGCATATGGTACAGCTCAATATCTTAAAGATGAATTAGATAAGATGACTTTAGGATATTATCAAGAAACTTTTCAGCATGATAAATTTGATGAATTAAAAAAGAAGTTAGATGGGAAGGAATGACGTACAACAAGAAGCATTAGATATTGCTACAAATAATAATAGGTGTGGTTTGGGTATTAGCATGGGTGTTGGAAAAACTAGGATAGGGATCCAACACCTACAAGCTAACTATAATCCTTTTGTAAAAGCTTTAGTAGTTATACCAAAGTTATCTGTAAAAGATTCATGGATAAAAGAATTACAGAAAATGGATTTAGAACCATTAGAAAATCATCTAGTATTTACTACATATTTATCTATTAATAAACATAATCCAAATGATTATGATGTGGTATACTTAGATGAATGTCATAGTCTTCTAGATAATCATGAACCTTTTCTATCTTCATTTACAGGAAAGATATTAGGACTTACTGGTACACCACCTATAAGAAAAGGAAGTGAGAAATATAGAATGGTACAAAAGTACTGTCCTATTAAGTATGAATTTAGTGTTGATGAAGCATCTGATACTAAGATACTTAATCAATATCAAATTGTTATACATGAGTTACACTTATCTAAAGTATATACATTACCCAAAAAGAATAAAGAAACAGGTGGTGTATGGTATACATCAGAGTATAATGATTATCAATACTCAACAATGAGATTAGGTGATGCACAAACACCAGCACAAAAAAAGTTTTCATCTATAATGAGAATGAAATCTATGATGGACTATATAACTAAAGAAGACTATACTAAATCTCTCTTAAAGAATATGGGTCAGAAATGTATTGTCTTTGCTAATACACAGAAACAAGCAGATAGAATATGTAAACATAGTTATCATTCAAAGAATAAAGATTCAAAAGATAACTTAGAAATGTTTGCTGATGGTAGAATAGATAAACTTTCATGTGTATTACAATTGAGTGAAGGTGTTAGTATACCAGGTCTTAAACAAGGTATCATTATGCATTCATATGGTAATGAAAGAAAATCTTCTCAACGTATAGGAAGATTACTAAGACTTAGTCCTGATCAAACAGCAACATGTCATATCTTATGTTATATGAATACACAAGATGAGAAATGGGTTAAGTCAGCACTATCTGGATTTGATCAAAATAAAATTAAATATTATAACCCTTTAAATAATTAATCATGGGAAAAATGAAAGAACTATTTATCAAACAAATGAATGAAGAAATGGAAAATGGATATCATGATAAGTTAGCAGAGAGTTATTATGGTCATGAACCTGAACCAACTAGTATAGATATATTATGTCCTAATTGTATGAAAGAAAAGTTAATGTTTACTACAGTAAATGATATAAGATGTGATATAGGTTGTGGTCAAGAATTTGTATTAGTAGATGCTAATACAGTAAAATTTAAATGATATGGCAATAGGAATAGTAATAATAGTAAGTATATATTTGGTATTTAGATTTATATTTTGGATAATAGAAAAATTTGAAGATAATGAGTAAAGAATTAAGAGATACATATGACGTAGAAATAGACGGATGTGATATAGAATTTGAATATACATATGAACTTGGTGAAAAAGAAACACGTGATGATCCAGGTACAGGTACATCAGTAGATATAAAGCATGCATGGATGAACTTAAGTATGCATAAAACTGGAGGCTATGCAAAGGTA
>Ga0310345_10002261_pt1 | contig 19829 bp, 14 predicted proteins | sample HC15DNA20500_MG_FD_204667 | JGI IMG/M metagenome (GOLD analysis project Ga0310345, IMG submission 204667) | Marine microbial communities from station ALOHA, North Pacific Subtropical Gyre - HC15-DNA-20-500_MG | ecosystem: Environmental > Aquatic > Marine > Oceanic | place: Pacific Ocean: North...
TCTCCAGACCATTCTCTAATGCACCGGCTTGCGATTCGGTCAGCAGTCGCTGTCCGCATAATCCGCTCAAAGATATAAAAGCTGCCTTTCCGCTTCCGGCCCCAATGTGGCCAGCGTCCGCGCAAGCATTCTTGCCTACGCGAGCCCCTTAGTCACGAGTGAAAATGCGCTGATCACCGGTAGGGCATTGCGGGTGATCGCTTGGCAATTGCATTTCCCGCTCCCAGTGGTCAAAAATCATTTCTATTGTTGCATGGGCCCAGCCTCGGCCCATGCTGACGAGGGCTTGACGCACGTCGGCATGCTCAAGCAGATCCATCCTGCCGTTCACTATTGCGGCTGCCGTATGTTCGTGCTGCGACAGATTCAAGTCGCCATTGTTGAGACGCTCTGACGCTTGCCCGATTGTATCGAAATCATATTCTGTCAGTCGGACCACGCGATTATTCATATCGTCTATCACTTGCTTCATCATCACACTGCGTCCTCTCTTTTGTTAAGCTAGTCAGGATATCGGTTCGATTAGTCAGGCCGCCTCGCCCAATTTTATCAATTCGACGCATACATTGTTGACCCTGCGCTTTATCGCTTTTCGCACCGATGCGAGCCGGGCTCGGTCTGTACTGGCGAATTCGGCGAGCGCCCTCCCACACAGGCCATGGTCAATGCCGTTGACGACACTTTCGATCTCTGGCGAGCCCGCCACGACGTCGTCGAAAGCTTGTCGCCAGGCGGCAGCGCGTTCAGCGATTTCGCAAGCTTCGTCCGGCGCCAACGGCGACACCACCAGGTCGAGTTCGTTCCAATGACGGGCTTCGTCCCTCTCTCGCCTGGCAATGATGGCGCTTGCGATCGAACGCATGACCGCCATCAAGAAATACTCCATCTTGAGTCCAGCAGGGCATCTGCGTGAGGTTAGCGTCCGTAGGATCGCTTCCTGCAGAATGTCTTCCGCGTCGACGCCGGCGGTGAAAGCGCGAAATCGCGCCATTCGCATGAGCTTTGAATTTGCCCGAAAATCGATCGTCGCAATTGCTGCGCGAACCTGCGGCTTCGTGAGATACGAGCGTGTCGCGCCATTCGATGATGTATGCGCGCCGCTGCCGGAATTCGGACAGCTGTTTGTCAATTTTTTGATTTGGTTGCCGTTGCCGGCGGATGCCTTTGCCATAGGTTTCCTCGCTGGGCGAGCGAGACCACGGGTGTGGGCAGCAGTGTTGAAAATGTCATTTCGCGACCTCGAGCGCCAGTCGAACGCGCACGAATTTGTGCGGGTTCACAGGGTTAGCGCGACTCGAATTTAGGTCTCCGGCTCGGGGTTCTGTCCCGGCACGCTGCATCGCGACACTGCTTTGCCATGAAACGATTTAAGAAATTGTTACCGTCGCCTTCCCGTATCAGCGGAACTCAATTGTTCTTTGCGCCGGACCGGAGATGTCTGAATTTCTCCAGTCCGGCGCATATGTAGGCTGAAGGCTCAAGCCGCGTTGTCGAAACCCTCGGCGATTTTCCCGTGTAGGCTCCCAATATACGTTCGCAACTCGCCAGCCAGTCCATGGTCCGGACGTCGTCGCAAGAACCCCTCGACCAGCGTTACGATAGCAGGTTCAAGCCGTAGGCCATTCATGCCCTGGGCAACCAACCATCCGATCTTTGCGATGGCGAGCAGAAGACAGTCCAGTTCGACATGATCGCGCAGGTTCCGCCAGGCTCCATCGCTGGCCGGGCGCGGGACAGTGGACTTCGCCGCGACAAGATCGAACGGCACGTTCATTCGCAGCAAGAGCTGGCTGAGATGGGTCCAGGTTCTACCTCCCCCTTTCATCATCAGGCCGAGATCGAGATGCGGCCGAGGGCCTTTTCGGCCAGGCTGGTCGACGAGCTGCGGTGGCAGCCGCAATCCGTGCGCTATGCTAGCGTGCAGCAGGATCGGCACGTCGGTGGCCAACCCACCATAGGTGATAACGGGCTTGTCGTCGTTCGCCCGCAGGTAATCGAAGACCCTGGTGACCACGCCAGCCTCGTCAGCCCAGTCCCGCTCGCACCAGCTGCCAATCTCACCAGTACTCACCCGTCCCTCTTCGTCGATCGTGAACTGGAACGCAGCTGCAGCCATGACACGCTTCACCGCGACCGCGTGACGATTGGAGTCAGGATCCATGGCCTGATGTAATTTGTAGAGGTCCTTGTCCCAGAAGAATTCCGCGTCGAGCGCGATATACGTTTTTGCCATTCCGCTTTTCCTTTCACTTAGTGTTGGCATCATCACGCTTCGTCAGAAGGGGAGCGGGCGCGCCCGCTCGAGCGCTCGCCATGCCTGCCATGCCGCGGCGAGCGATGTCCGCTGGTGCGGCGAACATTGCGACCACAGGAAGGCTGCCCATAAGCACTGCGCTTCGTCCGGCGCCTTGCGCGATCGTGACAGCATGTTCGATCCGGGACCGGCACGCTCGATCCGGTATGCGGCAGCAGTCTCTTCCAGCACGCTGTTTGCGCATTCGAGCGGGAGAATATCGAGGTCCGGACGATCTCGCTGAAGCAGTTGCAGGTCAGCCGGCGGCAGCGGTCCTCCGGCGGCGAATGCGTGCCGCAGGTAGTGCCGCGACGTGCGCGACGCCCGCGCGATCAATGTCGCATTGGTCGGAATGCGTTTGGCTAGCCCTGCGAGAATATCGGCCCGGTTCGCTGTCCGATCGAACACACGGTGATCGACAGCGAACCTTGCTCCGCCCTCGTGTTCACGGGTCACGCTGAAGATGGCGGTCGAACGAATAGCGGATCGCGGGCTGCTTTCGCCGGGATCGCGGATGATCGCGAGCGAGCACAGCACCCGTGGATGGCGCCTATGGGAATGGGGCATGCTGAAAATCCTGTTCTGAAAAACGAGACAGGCGGCGTCTCCCGTTGGAGACGCCGCCTGCTTGGTGTTTATGATTGGTATGAAGCCGGTCAGGCCATGAAGTCGGCGAAGGCCCGTGCATCGGTAAAGAGACCGAAATAGCCGGCTTCCCACTGCTCAGGATCGACATCGACCGTGCTCATGGCAGTGCGGATGTCCTGCCATGCACGTCCGACGCCGCGCTCGACCTTCGCACGAGATGGCACGGCGCACGATCGCAGCAGGCACCGCTTATCGAGGCGGAAGGCATGGCGACGATCGGTGGTGACCAGAATGATCGGCTTGCTACGACTCAGGCAGCACGGCTCGACCTGCATGATCTGCGCGCCATCCCTCGTCCGGTAAATCAGCGCGAGGCCCCCGCAGATGCTGGTCTGGTCATTGGCGAACAGCGCCATCAGTGAGTCTTGCCTTGCTTGCATCGCCGCCCTTGCGACCATCTCAAGCGCGGGTTCGGATGGATAGTCCATGGTGCCGATTGTCAGCGCATCGGTGCCAGCGCCAGGATCGGTGGGCAGACCCAGCGCTTGCGACAGGGCATAGGTCAACTGCTGGCGGGGGCATGCCCCGCCGATATCAAGATCGATCATTCGTAATTCCTTGTTGTGTGGTTTGCGGCCTATTGGCCGGAGCCTTTTTCCGTTCAGCCGGATGGCTCACGTTCCTTGCCTTCTTGAGGTCTATGCCCCTCAGGCCGGGGTCCAGGTCGTATGGAAGCGATAGCGTTCGCTTGCGGGCAGCGGGACGATCACCGGGTCTTTTCCGATGGTCGACATGTACCAGTCGAGCTCGGCCTGGTAGGCTTCGGCGCGCACGTGTTTGTGCCAGACGTCGTGCAAACGCCCCCAAGCCCAACGGTAACGCTGCTCACGCAGATCGTCCTTGTAACCGTATGGTGCTCCCTGCGCTTCGAATCTCCACGCTGGAGCGTCCATTGCCGCCAGAGTCTTGGCCATCACGGTCTCGCCGTCTTCGCAGACGTGGTCGAGCAGCTCGACAAGGGCTAGGACATCGTCCTTCGCGCGATGAGCGTTCGGCATGTAGTAGCCCGCCTGCATTAAAACGTACCCCTGCGGCCCGGGCTCAAACCCCGCCTTGCGCCACGGTACGTCTGTCATGACGCAGCCCCACGGCACAGCCACGTGCCGCCCGATCATTTTCTCCAGGTGCGGCCTGTCGAAAGCGGCATTGAAAGCCACAGCGCCATCGCACGATGCCAGCATATCGGCGACTTGATTCTCGTCGATTGATCGTCCGGCCAGATCCTGGTTGGTGAGGCCGGTCAGTTCGACGATCTCTGCTGACAGTGGGCGGCATGGGTCTACCAGCCCGCTCCTGACGGCTTCTACTGCGACGATGCGGCCAATATCGTTCACCTGGACGATCGCGGCGCACAGTTCGATGATCTGGTGGCGCTCCACCGCAAGGCCGCTGGTTTCGCAGTCGATCACAGCGATCCGGCGGACGTCTTCGCTTCTCGGTGCCGTGAGGGGCCAGTCGGACCGGGCGCGGACCGGGCGCAGGATACGCCTCTTGCCGGGACGCGCTTCGTCGTTGCCGGACTCAGCTGGCTGGTTTTTGAACTTGTTCATGTTTTCACCTCGTGTCACGAGGCTGGCCGAAGGACTTTTTCCTTCTCTAACCAACCTCGGACAGCGGGCTGGACGGCAGGGCTTTTCCTGCTGTGGTGGCATGCGAGGGCATCACTCGCGAGAGATTACGTGCCTCTACCGAAATCCATTTGGATGGCTAATTGCTGCTTGCGCGCCCACTCCTTCTCTTCAGCCATTGCTCGTTCCCGATCCCGGCGCGTCGCCAACGCGGTTTCGACAGCACGGTTGATAAGGGGCGTCCGCTCCCAGCGCTTCCACAATTCCTTGACTCGAGCATCCGCCAAGTCGGCGTTGATTGCTGCGTCGATTTCTGAACGGTTGGCATAGTTCGACTGCACGACAAGCTTAGTCAGCTCTTCTCGCTCGGCCTCTTGCCTTGCATACCACCGCGCGAATTGCTCGGTGTATCCGCCGTTCGCAGCAGCCGCCTTGAACGCGCGTGAGGTTTTGGTGCTAAGTATTTCGAACTTACCATCAGACTTGCGCAGCAGGTAGAAGGGGTTCTTCGCCATTTGCCTTCGATCTGCGTTGGACAGGCCGAGCGATTGCATGGCTTGCGACGGATCATCGGCGGCGGACTGCGGATCTGGCGGTCCGGCTCGCGTCTCCTCGTCCTGCTTCGCCGTCACTGTCGAATCGGTGCTGCGTCCGTCGCCGGTTTGCGACAGGCTGGGCGCGTCCAGAGGAACTCCGAAGCTCGGCGCGAATACGAAGGAACCAGCCGTAGCCGATGCCTCCGTCTCAGTATGACTGGTGCTCTTTGGTGCGGCCGCTAGCCAGGCCCCCTCCTCTGCCGCCGCGTCAACTGCTTTGGTCTTTTGCGATTTGAGCGCCGCGGCTGTCACTTCCGCTGCGTCCGGAACCGGTTCAGAAATTGGGCTCATAGCCGCATCTTTCCGGATCCTGACTGGCGGTATGGACTCAGCCCGTGATGGGGATTCAGGCTCTACATCGCCGTTTCCTACGCTCGCCTTCACCACAGGAGAATGAGCGTCCATCTCCACACGCTTAAGTTTCATCAGCGCGCGGCGCTCTTCGGCCGTGCGCGCGAGGAATCGGCATGGCAGGTCGGCGGCATCTGCAACGCGTTTATCTAGCGTAACGACGAGGGCTACCTTGCCATCGCTGCCATGCGCCCTCGCGATGTCGAATGGGATTGCATTTCGACGCAGCTTATCGATTAGCTTATGAGCGTTGCGATTATCGTGAGGGGCGCTGCGCATATTCCGGGATGCAGAATGTACAGCTGCCATCGGTTTAGATGGTGTGACGTTTTCGCCGGGCGCTGCGACCAGGGTGGACGGTGCAGCCCTAACATTCGTTTCAGTCTTGCGATCTTGGGCGGCAGGAACGGGGCCGGGAGCAGGCTCGAGCGCAACCGTCGGCTGCGCCACTGCAACCTCTACTTCGCTGAGCCAGGAACTGTAATCAGCGAACAATATGCTCGCGCACTGGGCATGCTCCTGCGCATCTTCCATCAAATCATGTGTGCGCTTGAATTCCTCTGCCGGCAGCTTCTTCGGATGGTCATTCCCGCGCTCGTTATCGGCAGCGATCCTCTGGGCGGCGTGGAAATGGATATGGTTGGGCCGCGACAGCAGCCGCTCTTTAAGCATGGCTGCGGCTTTGCTGACGAAGCGAAGGGTCTGGTCCGGAGCATCCTGGGGCAGCATTCCCGAGGGATATTGTTTGTGCAGTCCGCGCACCTGATAATCCCACTGGCGCTGCTCGTTCTCGTTCCCGTCGAGCGTCGGATGGCCCTGTTTCTCGAGCCAGTTCTTCTTGGGACCCAAATGGACATCAGATTCTTTGTCGATGCCCAGGTCTGCCAGCTTTCCGGGATAGAACTCGGTCTCGCTGCCTACCGCACGCAGCTCCGCGTTGACGATGGCTGCGTGGCATTTTCTTAGATTCGGAATCCAGCTTTCGCTCCGCGTGTCCTCGTGCACGTTGCGGACGAAGGGGCGCGTTGTCTTTCGCTTGCCGCTAGGAGTCTGATATTCGAACACGATGTCTGGCTCCCACATGCCTTCCCATTCCGGTTGAGGGTTTGCAGCCGCCTCTCGCCAGATCTCGATCTGCCGCTTCACCTTGCCGGTTTTGGGGTAAGGTTTCCCTTTCGCAGCGTAATCCGCCTTGCTCTTCTCGTAAGCGTCCAAGAGCGATTGGGGCACAGCAGGGGGGGAAGCGCGGGAGAACTTCCGCATAGGCCGAGCATGATAATCTAAATGGAAATGGTCATTCAGCGGATTATTGTTCTCGTCCGCTTCATGGAAGACGTTCACGAAAGGCAAGTCACGTTTACGAAATTCCTGACTGAACTTCTCCAGCACACGGCGCTTTGCTGATGCATCCAGTTCCTTGGGTATCTCGCCCACGATACGGCGCTGAAGTTCCGGGGCGCTCCCGGCAAAATATCTGACCTGAGCTGCGCGAGCCCGCCGTTTCTTTCTATTTGCGTCCTCCACCGTAGCGCGCTCATGCCATCCACAAGCGCGCAGCGTGATGAGGGTTGCCTCAATATCGTTCGGCTCGACGTCGAACCACTTCTTCTCCCCCGCGAAGATTTGCTCGCGCACCTTGGCTGGCAAGGAATTGTGCCGCAGTACATTCTGCCAGAACGCGTCTTCCGGGACTGGGCGAAGTTTGAGCCACGCTGCTTTTTCCTCCCCCGCGGCCCTTATCGACGTTTCGGTGACGGTCTTCCACGCCAGGGCATATTCGCCGATGTCGCCGAGGTTCGAGATTATCATCGGTCCGTGATCGTCCGTCGGCACCGCCTCCCTCACGACGTAGTCGGTACGATCTTGACCTACCTGGGCAACGAGCGCTTCAAGGCCCGGTACCTTGTTCTCGTCCTTCACATAATGGTCATGCTGAATGACGGAGGCGATCGCTTTGTTGGTCGATCCGCTGACGGTTTCGTGCGCAAAGTGGAAAGTGCGCTTGCCATTCGCAATTTGATAAGTCCGCGGACGAGAAACCGGGGGCGCGAAGCGCGGGCCTGACGCCTTGCCAGGCTCTCTGCCCCAGATTGTGCGGGCGGGACCGCGCCGGTCGACGCCTCCGACCCTCCCGGTGATCTCAATGTCCTTCGACATTCCGTCGCTGAAGTAATTTTTTTGCGCGAGAATGCGCGCATCGGTTTTGATACGGCTGCCGAGTTCGACGCGACCGGATGTGCCGCGAAACTGATAAAGATCGCTCGCCCTTAGGTTTGGCCCGCGCATAAGGCGATTGCAATCGATCTCCAATGTCTGGAGATGCCCGAGGGCCCGCGCCGCAAGATCTCGCTTTGCCGAAATATCCATAACCGAAAGTATGGTTAGATCTCGGAACCAGAACCATCCGCTAAATGGCGGTTTTTAGTTGCGTATGCGGAAATGTGGCTTACACTTGCAGATACGCAAATGAGAGCAGTTCGCAACTGGCTCTGTTTTTACTTTTGCCATTGGACGCAAGCATACAGGTCCCAAGCGCCAGTCGGACCTTTATGCCCTATTGCGCCTAAAAATTAGGGCAGTCAGCCCTTGCCGACCCTCGAACTGCAGTGAGGCGGTTGGTTTGCTCGAAATCCCGAAAACTATGTAAGAGCATCGGGACGATGGTCACGCTGCTAAAGAAGGGTTTATGCGAGAGCATCGGGACGATGGTCACGCTGCTAAAGAAGGGTTTATGCGAGAGCATCGGGTCTTCGGACACGTGTTTCGGGCCGGCATATCACAAGCAGGATATCCTCCGGTCAGCCGACCGGAGGCGTCGGAACATCGTCATGACCTGTCGATTTGCAGAAGATCCGTCCGCGTCGGCACGAATTTCTGCCGCTCAGGCAGCCATTGCCGGGCGACGTCGTTATCGATGCCGCCACGCCCTTTGATGCCTGCTTTGGCGAGAGAGTTCCGCGCGGCGACTTCGGTCATCTGGGCGAGGTAAGCAAGCTCTCGCACCGACAGCAGCGACTCAGGCTGAAATTCGAACTTCCAACGCGCGAACGCGGTGCTAATGGTCACGAGCAACGCATTGTCCGCGTCTGCCATTGGGGATAGTGTACTGATCGTACCGGAGGACCCACCGTCCATGAGTGAGCGGAGATCGTCCCGCGTGTCGAGATGGAAGGCCTCGGGCTGCCCGGTTTGGAAAGCCCAGTCGTAGCCCGCCTCGATCAAGGGGGTAGAGCGGAAGCGGGAGAGGTCGACCTCCGAAGGATCCGCGTCGTTGGATGGCGTGAATCCCAGAAAAGCCTCGGCCGCATCGTAACTTCCCCAGCGGGCGATCATGGCTGCCTTTGCGACCAAGGCCTTGCGCAGGTCATGCATGACTTCGTCACGCGAAAACGGCGTTAGGAGACCTTCAGCCGGGATATCCTCAGGGGAAGGCTCATCGACGTTGCTAAGGGTCAGCTTTCTTGCGCTGATCAACGAGGGAGGCGTACCATCACCTGCTGACATACGGATGGAAAAGCCCCTGCGCACGAGCCGCAATGCCTCGTCATAATCCGTGGTCAGGACCGCATTCTTGCGGTGATGCAGTTCGCTCCCGAAGGCCGGATCACCGAGAACGAAATGGCCCTGCTTGTCGCGATAGGGGCGCTCGGTCTTGCCGGTCTTGGGGTTTTTGCGGGTAATGATGGTGGCCAAGGTTCCGGTTCCAAGAATGCGCCAGCATATTACATGCACATTGCGATGGGCATATCACTTGCTAGTATCACGGAATGCTCTGTGCAAAATAATTCACCGTCAAGCCAACTGATAGCGCCTCACAATCCGAAGCAACGCGTAGCAGTTTGAGATGCCTATCGGAGATCGTCGAGAAACTCGCTGCCGGGCGCGATACCGGTTACAAGCAATTGGTCACGCGCACGCGTGCATGCCACGTAGAGCAAGTGTCGCTCCGTTTCGTACACGCTTTCCATCTCGGCGACATCGCCGATCGAGGCCAGCCGCTGTGGATCCGGAATTACGTCCTCGTCGCAAGCCATCACCGCTACCGCTCGAAACTCCAGCCCCTTCGCATCATGCATGACAGCTACAATGGGTGGCTCTGAATCGGCGGATGCGGCAACAGCGTTTTCGGCAACCTTTCGAGCGCGATCAAGCTGATCGGGGTTGCGAACCAGCAACGCAATTTGCTTCGCAGGGATACCTGAGGTCATGCACCGTTGAAGCCAACTGCACACAAATTCCGCTTCGGCTTCGGTGTCGTCCAACAGTCGGACTTCCGGAACGGGACCATCGAAGATCGACACCGTGCCACGGCGACCTTCCTCAACGCCGTCCAGATCAGTAATCGCAGGCGGGAGCAAACGATCGGCCATTGCCCTAATTTGGTGCGACGTGCGGTAGTTTACCCGCAACGAATGGCTGCGGCCCCGAATGTCGAGGCCCAGCTTCGCCCAACTGAAGGGCAGCCGGAATATGCGCTGCCCGATATCGCCAGCGAGAAAGAGGGCATCGTCTCGCCCATTGCCTATCGCGGCCAAGAGGCGAACCTGTGCGACGGTGAGATCCTGCGCTTCGTCGACGACGACATGTTCGAAGGGAATTGTGCCGCCGTCCTGAAGCCACCCCGTCAAGCGGTCATAAATCATAGCGCGGGTTACCAAGCCACGCTCGGCCATCCGGGTTCGGATGTGGTCGAATACGGCCCATGCGGCCTCCCGCTGCTTCGGACCCAATCGGGTTCGTCGACCTATACGGGGAAGTGTGGCGTAACTCTCTGGGTCGGTTACGCCCCAGGCATCGACCAGCTCCTGCCATTCTTCCAGCAGGAATTGCGGTGTAAGGTCGCCACCAAGGCCTGCCGATACGGCTTCCTCAATCAGCTCCCGTATCTGGCCATGGTCGACAAGATCAGGGTCGCCGAACTGCTGGCAATACAGCTCCACCGCTGCTTCATCGAGCGGCCGGACCGTAACGCGCTCCCGTATCTCGGGAACAGCATGCGTCTGGATTTCGAGCTTTGCGGACAGAGCTCGCGCAAGCTCTGGGGAGAAGGTGGTCAGGAGAACGCGCTCGGTCTCGCTCTGCTCTGCAAGATGCACGGCGCGATGGAGTGCCACGATGGTCTTACCCGTTCCCGCTGATCCGGTAACGCGGGTCGGGCCGGTCACCTTTCGGCGCACGAGTTCACGCTGCGCCGGGTGCAGGAAGACTGCCCATTTCTCGAAAGGAGCATCGAGCGCCGCGGTGAGTTCGTCGACATTGTCGAATACGCGGAAGCGCCGCTGTGCGTCGGGATGGGCGTAGGGATCGGCGCCCGGTTCGGCCGGGGTGACGATATGATCCTCAAGCTTCCCCCCCGTCGCAAAATCATAAAGGGCTTCCGCAGCCTCCGCCGGAAGTCGCTCGAACAGAGTATCGATCTCAGCTTCCGGCATCTCTTGCACATGGCTCAGCCATTCTCGCGGCACGCCGACATCGAGGAGCTGGTCGTCCGTCAACGACCAGAAGGGCTGGACCACTTCTCCAGGGGTTTCCGTCGCGCTGGAATGGTCACCGTATTCAGGCTCGGCCTTCTCCTGCCCCTCAATCACCTCCACAATTTGCATAGCGCCGGATCGTTCGTGGGGAATGAACTTGCGCCGTTCCGCCCAACGGTAGGCATCGTTGTGGTGGCCGACATAGGCGAGCAGGTTGTCGTCGCGGTCACGCCGCAGGATAATTCTTAGGTCCCGCGATACACGCGCCGACCAGACCTTGTCGTCTCCTGCCCTGGTCAGGCGTTCCAGGCTGAGCCCGGTGCCCTTAGGGTCCATCATCAGGTCGACGGTCGTTATCTTGACCTGCTTCTGCTCCTGATGTGTAAGCTTGGCGAGCGCATCGGCGAAGGTGGAGGCGTAGAGAAGGGTCATCGACCGCCTTTTAAGCCTTCGACTGCCTAGTGGCAGAGTCGTTGGATTTGTAAGCTGCCTGTCGCGCCTGTTCGGCCAGGCGGAGTTCGTCCTCAAGGCGTTTCAAGTCCTTGCGCGCATTTATCAACTCCGTCTCCACCCGCTTTAAAATCTTGTCTGATTGCGAACGCCACTGCTTGATCGAGAGGCCTGCTTGGCGGGCTTCTTGAAGTGTCAGATGGCCGGCAAATTTAGGGTGCTTCCGCTTTATCTTCCGCTTTCCCGCCTTCGTTTTGGCGCCAATTTTCTTGCCGATGCCAACAAACGAACCGTGGACACCAGCCCATCCTGACCCACCAACCCGCCGTCGACCCGCCATCCCTTAGACCTCCAGCACCTTCATCACCTCGTCGCCGAGGTGGTTCACCACCTTCACGGCGACACGCCCGTCCTTCGGCTTTGCAAAGGGCCGTGAACGCACGCGATTGAGGCTATCCCAGGCTTCCTGATCCACCTCCGCCTTCAGCGTCGTCTTCAGCGCCTTGTAGGGGTCGTTCGCGCCGGGGAAGTAGGCGTGCCGGACGAAGAAGCTTTCGTAGTTGTAGTCGGTGTCGATGAACCACACGGCGATATCGTTGGCATCGCCGCTTGCGATCTGGCCGCCCTTATACATATCGACGCCCATCACCTCGATGCTGACCATGCCCTCGCCGTTTTCATTGGCGCCTTCGTCGTGCACTTGAATGTCAGGCTCGCCGAATACGGTGAACAGGTTGCCCGCGCCCGTATTCGCAAGGTCGGGCATATGCAGGTCGGGATTGATGCGCGCCTGTAGGACGGTGAGCGGCCCCATCTTGGTGACCTCGCCCGCATGGGCATCGAAGTTGAAGGCAGCCGCTATCAGGATGTCGAAGCCATTTTCCTGTGCCTCGCGTGCTGCGGCGACGACCTGCGGACGCGTGATGGTGCCGTATTCGGGGCCGACGAAGATGGCAGCACGACGGGTCGGACCGGCACCGGTTTCCTCTTCGTCCTCGGCTTCGGTTAGCGATTTCTGCCGCACGGTCCCTTCGGCGACGATCCATTCGCCGGGCCAAAGCTTCATGCTTTCGAAGACGAGTTTGTCGTCCCGGGCGCGTTGCTGAACGCCCGAACGCTTGAGGTTCTCCAGCACCATCTCGGCGAAGTCGGCGCGTTCGCCGCTTTCGCCTTTCTTCGCCCTGCCCTCGGCCGCTTCGATCTCGTCGAAGAAGCTGTCGTCCACGTCCACGGCGGGGACGCGGTGGGGTGAGAGGCTCTCGACCGTAAAGGGCCCTGCCACGCGGACGCGGGACTTGTCCTCGTAGGGCTGGTCGTAGAGATATTCGGTGTCCGCCTTGGCGGCGATGCTGGCGTCGATTTCCTGCTGGCGCTCGATGCGCAGCTTCCACCATTCGGCGTGCAGTTCCTCCGCGCGCGGGTCGTTCCATGGGTCGACGGGGTGTTCGGGCAGCGTATCTAGCTTGTAGTCGCGGCCCAGTTCCTCGTTGAGGGTGTTCAGCCACTTCGTGCGGGTCGCGTCGCTGGCGCTTTCGTTGCGCGCTTTCTCCAGCGCCTGTGCTGCCTTGTCGGGCCAAGGCGAGCCGGCTTCGCGCGGCATGGTCCATTCCTCGAACGGCGGGAGGTCGGGGTCGGAGCCATCGCGGCCACGCAGCGCGTTGATCTCGGCGCGCAACGGTTCGAGCTTTTCCTGATACTCCTCCCAGATCGTGTCGATCTCGGCATTGTTGGCGATGCTTTTCAGCGTGATGTGCGGCACGCGCTTGTAGACGAAGCCCTGGCGGATGCGGCCTTGGGTGGGCGTGTCGCGCGGCGGGGTGCGAGTGATCTCGCCTTCCTTCACCTGCCCCTCGCGGCTGTCGGCGAGCAGATACCAGGGATAGCGCGCCCCCATGATCCGCGCCCGGGCGAGCGCGAGCGCGACCCGGCTCGTGTCGATCGTGATCCACCGCCGCCCCCACTGCTCGGCGACATAGGCGGTGGTGCCGGACCCGCAGGTGGGATCAAGCACCAGATCGCCGGGATCGGTGGTCATCAGGATACAGCGTTTGATAACTTCGGCAGCAGTCTGAACTACATAGGTCTTCGCCCCGACAAATCCGCGCTCCCCGGTCCCAAGCCAGATATTGTGCATCGGATACACGGGGTAATCGTCCAAGAACCTCTTGTATTCTAGGCGATTCCCGAAATGGACAATACGATTGGCTTCTATTAGCCGTTGGAAACCAAGCTGATTGGTTTTCCAAAACCCAGCCCGCGGAACGAAATCTTGTCCGTGGAAGGTCACGGGAAAGCGGGATTTGTCACCGCCACTTTGCGAAACCAAAGGTGTGCCATCAAGTGGACGATCTTCGGCAGGAATCAGTTTTGGGCTATCGATCTCTAAGCGAGATAGGGACCGAATTTCGAAGAAACCGTTTTCGGCGAAAGTGTATCCCGTTGCGCCAGCTTCTCCGACAGCTTTCTCGAAAAGCAATTGCCGGTATTTGCCATTCGGTTTGTTCTTGCTGAACCAGATAATGTAGTCGGTGACGCCAGAAATGTAGTCGCTTGTCGAGCCCTGCGTTTTCTCAACGATTATGTCGCTTACGAAATTCTCTTCCCCGAACACCTCGTCCATCAGCGCGCGCACGCGGTGGACGTTCTCGTCGCCGATCTGGACGAAGACGCTGCCGCTCTCGGTCAGCAGGTCGCGGGCCACGGTCAGGCGGTCGCGCAGATAGGTGAGGTAGGAGTGGATGCCGTCCGCCCAGGTGTCGCGGAAGGCCTTCACCTGCTCGGGCTCGCGCGTCAGGTGGTCGGCCTTGCCGTCCTTCACGTCGCGACTGGTGGTGGACCACTGGAAGTTGGAGTTGAACTTGATGCCATAGGGCGGGTCGATATAGATGCACTGCACCTGGCCCTTCAGCCCCTCGCGCTCGGCCAGCGATGCCATCACCTTCAGCCCGTCGCCCAGGATCATGCGGTTCGACCAGTGCTGGTCATGCGCGTAGAACTCGGTCCGCGCTTCCGGATCGACGCCGTTGAAATCGGCGAACAGGTCCGGCGCGTCGTCGGCATCGTCGCGCTGGCTGGCGCGCTTCAGATCCTCGATCAGCGCCTTGGGGTGGATCTTCTCCTGGATATAGAGCGGCGGCGCCTCGACCACGAGGTCCGACCAGTCCGCCACATCCTTCCCCCGCCACACCAGCTGCGGATCGAGATCGCGATTGCGCCGCTCGTAAGCGACCTCGATCGGGCGCTTCGTTTCGGCATCGACAAAGGTTTCAAGCTCCGCCGTGGGCGCGTTCTTGCGGGTCGCCTCGTCATGCGTGAGCGTTTCGACGCGGAGGGGTTTCTTGGCCATCAGGCTTGTTCCTCAAGGGCGAGGTGCCGCTGAGCTGCGACCTCGTATTTGTTTGTCTGTTGGGCGAGCCATGCGGCCGCGGCTTCGATATCGGCAGGGTTGGACCAGTCGACCTCGCGGTTCGCAAGGAACGGGAAGTTCGCATCTCCCAGTTCCGGCCCGAGCTCGGCAGTCAGACCGACAGCTGCGGCCTCGAGACGGGGCAAGGTGATTTCTCCACCCTTCCCCCGTTCTCCGCGTATGAACAGGCCCACGCCGTAGTCCGATACGTAACGCGAGATGACGACCCCAGCCTCGCGGACAGGACGCCACCGCGTGCCCCCACCAGCGCCTGCCTTGAGGTCGCTCTCCACGCGCGGATCGATCTCGGCATAGGCTGGCCAAAAGAGCTCGCGCCGCTCTGCCGCCTCGCCCGAGACTGAGGACCGCACTGCGCGCGCCTTCGACTGCAGTTGCTTGTCCCAACTGTTGGGCTTCTCAAGCACTTCGAATAAGGGGGCCAGCGGACTGTCGGCGATCTGCACCACGCGCAGCTTCACGGCGAAGAAGGAGAACGTCTCGTCGGTATGCTGGTTGAGCCAGCGAATGGCCGAGAGGTGCTCCTCGCGGAAATTCGGGGCCAGCCAAACCACTACGTGGGCGTCGAGGCCGGCCAGATACGTCATGACCTGACCGAGGTGGGTATGATCGGAAGCCTCGAGCTGGTTTTCGATCAATACGACCGACCCGTCCGCCGGGTTTGTGGCGAGTATGTCCGCCGAGTAACGGCCATTGCGAACTTCCCGACCGGTCAACTCGAGCGGAATACCAAGAGCATTGGAGAGACGATCGAGGTTATCGGCAAGCCATGGGGTGAAGTCATGCGCTTCATGACCCCAAGCTGAGCGTGCTTCGATATCGACGAGAGTGCCGAAGGATACAGAGGGGTCTGTCACGCGGCTCCCTCCTCGGTCGCTACCTTACTGATCCATTCGGTGATCACGCCTTCGAACTCGGTCTGGATCGTCCACTTGTCAGTGAACTCGGCAAAGGCCCAGCGCCCCATGGTTCCAAGGTTGTTCACCCCGGGCACCCAGTAGGTCGCCATTGTGTCTGCCTTGTCCTTGGCGTCCTCATTTCGAAACCCCTTGATCTCGACCACGAGGTTGAGCGGATCGTCCGCCCCTTTTCCATCGTCGATTTGCAGGATGAAATCCGGTCGATATCGGCGAGCCTCGCCGCCAGCGCGATACGGCACTTCGAAGCCGAGGTTGTGGTTCTTGACCCATGCCAGCACGCGCGGATGCGCATCGGCGACGCGGCAGAACTCCAGTTCCCAGTCGCTGTCCGCAATCGCGTAATTTATATGGCATTTTGCGCCGGTCTCGTATCGGTCCTGGCTTGTATTGAAACCCACATGCCGGGTTGAACCTTCCCGGTTGTAAGGATCGAGCATCGCGATCACACGGTTGCCGCCTTCGGCCCCGCGGGTAATGGCCGCCATGATCCGATCGGCCACACGGTCCGCAATGTCGTAATAGAGCAGCTGCGCTTGCTGCGTATTGCCCTTGCAAACGAGATGCTCGCTCATCCAGCGGCGCACGATCTTGCGCATTTCCATGATGAGCGCCGGGTTCGGAACCTCACCATCCTCGGTGAGACGGCGCCGGACGATGCGATCCGCGAGGCGTAACTGAATCGTTGCCGGGCGAGTATCCGCGAGATGGTCAAGGTTCATCTCGGCCTCTTCACCCACAATCCCCGAGTTCACCGTCTGGGCTGCCCCGACGAGGTCAGGGGTCAGTTCCAGCGTCGAGTCATCGGTGAATTCGGCCCGAAGAGTGTCGCGCGGCAATTCCGTCCGATATCCTTCGACCCTTGGGAAGCGGATTTCGACGTCGTCGCGCTCCGGGCTGATCGCCTCAACACGCACCATCGGCGGTGGTGGTTTGATCGTGGCATTCTGGGGCTGCGCGGTGAAGTCGAAGGGTATGCCGAAGATATCGGCATATTCGACGTCAAAGCGGTCTTCGTCGTTCAACCGATAGGAAACGCGCCGCAGAGCGCGACCGATAACCTGCTCGCACAGGAGCTGCGTGCCGAACGCGCGAACGCCGAGAACGTGAGTGACCGTATTCGCGTCCCAGCCTTCGGTCAGCATTGATACCGATACGACGCACCGTATAGCTTCGCCCAGCTGGCCGGGACGACCGACGGTGTTCATCACTTCGCGCAGGATAGCGGTATCGTCGATTTTCTCGGCAGCTGCCCTGTCGCCGGTGCGCTGGACTAGCTCGTCCTTGAAGCGGGCAATTTCCGGCTCCGCCGCAGCTTTGAATTCGGCACTAATCGCCTCGCCGCTTTCGATTTGCTGGCTGTCGATCAGCAAGGTCCGCATCTTCGGCAGGGCAACGCCGTCCGGATCGAAATTGCGGAACAGCTTGCACGCGCCCGCCAACAGGCGCTTGTTGCCGTCCTTGTCCTCGATCTCGTATCCGGCGATGTAATCGTGCACCAGCTTGCTGGTGGCCGTGTTGTTGCAGACGACGATGAAAACCGGCTCGACTCCGAGGCCGTGATCCTTCCAGGTATCAAAGGTCTTCTCGTAATGCCCGTAAAGCGCGTCGATCGCGGACAAAAGTTCATTCGGAAGCTTTTGCGGGTCATCGAAACCCGACTTGGCACGCCCCTTCTTTGGTAGCTTCGTCCCGATGTGCTCCCACAGGTTCCGGAACATCGGCGTGTTGCCGCCCTCGACATTGTCCATGATAGGCACGCGTGGCAGTTTGACGATCCCGCACTCGATAGCATCCATGAGCGAGAAATCGCTCATGACCCAGCCGAAGAGCGAGCCTTCGCGGTAGCCGGATCCTCGTAGGAAGAAGGGCGTCGCCGACAGGTCGTAGACCATGTTGAGGCCGAGCGTCCGCTTCACCGCTTCCAGCCCGCTAATCCACAGGCGGGCCGCTTCATTGGCTTCCTTGGCCTCCGCCTTTTCGTCGCCCTTGAGCGCCTTTTCCTCTTCCGGCGACAGCGGGCGTTCGCGATAGCAGTGATGCGCTTCGTCGTTGAGCACCACAACATTCTTCATGCCCATCAGAGGCCCAGCCACCCGCCGGAGCATGGACCCATCGCTTTCCTGCTTGGGCTCGGTCGCCAGAGCAGCCTGCTGGACCTTGTTGAGACTCACCTCGTCCTTCTTCTTGAAGGAATGGTAGTTGGTGATGACAATCTTGGCTTGCCCGAGGTCGCGGAGCATATCCTCAGGCACGATGTGGCGAGTGCTGTAATAGCTCTCGGGATCGTTCGGCTGCAGGACGCGCAGCCGGTCCTTGATGGTGATGCCAGGAGCGACGACCAGAAAACCCTTGGAGAATCGCTTGGTGTTGGGATGGCGAACGGCGTTGAGCGTATGCCATGCGATAAGCATCGCCATGACTGTCGTTTTGCCGGCACCCGTCGCCAGCTTCAGCGCCATACGGACCAGATCCGGGTTCGATGCCTCGTTGGCCGCGAAGAGATGCTCCCAGTAGCGCTGCGCGGTAGCGAGCTTCGCCTTGCGCCCTTTATGCTCGGGCTTGCCCGCCACTTCGGTCAGCCAGATCACGGTCTCGACCGCCTCGATCTGGCAGAAGAACGGAGGGAGCGGCATTTCGCCGGAGCGCCAATGGCGCAAGAGACGCGCGGTTGTAGGCGTTACCTGCCACTGGCTTTCTGGAAGCTCCCGCCACGTGTCGACGGCCTGTCGGATACCGTTAATGATCTCTGTCGGATCATAGATGTCGCCGAGCGCGTCCGCGAAAATGTCAGCCTGCGCTGCGCTCTTGCCGCGCGTCGCTCTGGGCTTGGGTATGGGTGTCGTAAGGTCGCTCCGGCGACGACCACTCTCGACTACACCTGTGGGTTGGCCTCCATCGCCCAACTGCCAATGCCGTTCTGGGCGCCGATAGGGCGAATTGAGTATTGGCGAATCGAAAAATGCCTCGGTACTCACAACACCCCACCCCGTTCTTGGCATCTATTGCGCTTTGCGAATCTCTGTTTGGAGACAGCGCTCTAAGCCCACTAACTGCCTCTACCCGATAAAAAAATCGACCCCTACCGCCCCGCTTTCCATAGGCGTGTGCCGAGGCCTCGGTCTCCGCGCGGGTCAGGGACGGCCTTTGACGGGTCAAAAGGAAGGCTTCGAATTGACCATGCCTTCGAGCACACTTTTGCTCACGCTGTGGGGTAACATGGAACGGATAAATTTATTCTCGCACTGTGCCACAGATTGTGCCACAAATTGTGCCACACGCTCTGTTCGAGATCGTGAAAATGGCTGTTTTCTGGGCTTCTTCAGAGGCGGTCGAAAAAAGGTCGGGAATCCTCTCTCCCCGACCAGTTTTCCGCGCTACGCGAGTGTTTCGGGCGAATGTCCTGGGCATTCGCGGCCGGATCGCTCCAGGCTCCATGGGCGGGAGGAGATCGCGATGACCACCCCCGCCATCCTGTTCGTCTGCCTCGGCAATATCTGCCGCTCTCCGCTTGCGGAGGCGGCGTTTCGCGAGGCCGCGGCGCGCGCGGGCCTCGCTGTCGCGGCCGACAGCGCCGGGACAGCGGACTACCACGTCGGCGAGCCGCCCGACCCCCGCAGCATCGCCACGGCAAAACGGCACGGGATCGACATCGCGCACTATCGCGGGCGCCAGCTGGCGGTGGAGGATTTCGACCGGTTCGACTGGATCGTCGGCATGGACCGCTCGAACATGCGCGATATCGAACGCCTGCGGCCGTCGGACAGCAGGGCGAAAGTCGCGATGTTCATGGACCTGGTGCCCGGACGCGAAGGCGCCGAAGTCGCCGACCCCTGGCACGGCGGCGAGGACAACTTCGTCCGCACCTGGGAAGACGTGAGCCGCGGGGCCGAAGCGCTGGTGGCGCTGCTGCGCTAGCCTCCGCGCAGGAGCTGGACGCCCCAGTCGCGCTCGAACAGATAGAGCAGGACGCGCGCAGCAGAGCCGCGTTCACCCTCCAGACCGCCGTCGCGTTCCATCAGGAGCCGCGCGTCGTCGTGCGCGAGCGGCAGGAGGCGCTGGATCTGGTCGAGCGTGGCGACGCGGAACGGCGTATCGCCCGACTGGC
>Ga0310345_10002262_pt1 | contig 19818 bp, 20 predicted proteins | sample HC15DNA20500_MG_FD_204667 | JGI IMG/M metagenome (GOLD analysis project Ga0310345, IMG submission 204667) | Marine microbial communities from station ALOHA, North Pacific Subtropical Gyre - HC15-DNA-20-500_MG | ecosystem: Environmental > Aquatic > Marine > Oceanic | place: Pacific Ocean: North...
CCATGGAGGCCGCGTTCCACAGCGACTTCCAACCTGATCTCGAAGACTACGATTACCCCGGCCGCTTCACCGAGCGCGCCCGCGGCAAGCACCTGTCGCAACGCGCCCTGGAGCGCCACCGCCACGATTACGAACTGGCCGAAGGCGAGAGCGACAAGCCGCAGCTGGCGAGTGGGCATTTCCTCCCGCTCGGCGAACACCCGCGCAGCGACTGGAACCAGCTCTGGCTGCTTACCGAAGTGCTGCACGAAGGCAAGCAGCCGCAGGTGTTGGAGGAGTCAGTCACCAATCATGTCGATAATGGCGACGGTTTCGTCCAAGGCTACCGTAACCGCTTCAGCGCCACGCCCTGGGACATCCCTTACCGCCCTGCCCTCAGCCACCCGAAACCCAAGGTGCTCGGCAGCCAGACCGCCGTGGTCACCGGCCCTGCCGGCGAAGAGATCCACTGCGACGAGTACGGACGGGTGAAAGTCCAGTTCCACTGGGATCGCGAAGGCCAGGCCGACGACAAGACCAGCTGCTGGCTGCGCGTCTCCTCCAGCTGGGCTGGCGACCGCTACGGCGGCATCGCCATCCCGCGGGTCGGCATGGAAGTACTGGTGACGTTCCTCGAAGGCGATCCCGACCAGCCGCTGGTGACCGGCTGCCTGTACCACAAGGAGCATCAGGTCCCCTACGACCTGCCGGCCAACAAGACCCGCACGGTGTTCAAGACCCTGAGCAGCCCGGGCGTTGCCGGCTACAACGAACTGCGCATTGAAGACCGCAAGGGCCAGGAGCAGATCTATATCCACGCCCAGCGCGACTGGGACGAGAACATCGAGCACGACCAGAAGATCCGCGTCGGCCACGAACGCCACGAGACCGTCGAAGCCAACAGCTACAGCGAGTTCAAGGCCGAAGAACACCGCACCACCCACGCCGACCGCAAGACCGAAGTCCGCGCCAACGACCACCTCACCGTCGGCAACAGCCAGCACCTGAAGATCGGCACCGGCCAGTTCGTCGAGGCGGGCAGTGAAATCCACTACTACGCCGGCAGCAAGGTCGTCATCGACGCTGGAATTGAACTCACCGCCTCAGGCGGCGGCAGTTTCCTCAAGCTCGACCCCAGCGGGGTGACGCTGAGCGGTGCGACGATCCGGATGAATTCGGGTGGCGCTGCCGGAAAGGGCTCGGGGCTGAAGATTCTGGCGCCGGAAATGCCATGGCTGGCAACCAGCGCCGTTGCCGGCAGCCTCACCTCGCCTGCCATGATCAACATGTCGCGGCAACTCAAACAGGCCGCGGCCGCCAAGCTGCTGTTGGTCAAGCAGTGCGGAATGCAAGCCGATGGCTCATGCCACTTGGAGGTTTGCCCATGCGGCAAGAACGCGAGCACGGCCTGATGCAGGCTGTAGAAGAACCGGACATCGAGCGAGACGACCTCTACCTGCTGCTCGATAGTGCTGCATTACCGGTTCTGCAGATCATCTACCAGCACGACGACGAACCCCACCTGGAGCTGCTGTACCGAGGCACGCGCCATGGATCCATGCTGGAATGCAGCCCCGTGCTGTACAGCCTCGCGGGGCAGCATCTGATGTGGCAGAACCGGGAGCGCTGGCAATCAGCAGGGCTGCTGTTGGAAAGCGCGGCGAGCATCGATGATCTGGCGAACCATTTGCGCAGCCTTCTCAGCGTCAGATTGCCCTCCAGTGAACTGGCATTCTGCAGGTTCTACGACCCGGCCTTGAGCGAGCGCTTCTTCGACAGCCTCACGCAGGAAGAGCTGGGCGCTTGGCTCGGCCCGATCAGCGGCATCAGACTGACCACCGAGCAGAGCGAATGGCGAGGTTTCACCACAAACCAGATTTCTCTCGGCAGAACTGCTGACGACGAGGGCTGGTTTACGCTCCGTCCCGAGCACCTCGCTCATTGGCAACAACAGGAGCGACAGCGATTCATCCAGCGCCTGATCAGCCATTTTTCTGCAGACAACTTTCATGAAAAGTCCATCCCGGAGGTGGAAGCGGTCGTCAAGCAGCGCGTGCACGAAGCCGAGGCATTCGGTATCGAGGCCGAACGGCACCTGTTCGCTTACGTTGAATTAGCGCTGCAGTTTCCCGGTGTCATCGACAGCCCCGAGGTTCGAACGGCGCTGACCAACAAGGAAGAAGCTGCCGAGCACCGGCTGGCTCGAATCGAAGCCAGCCTGCTTGGACTGCATGGATAAAGCGAATGGAATACACGATACAGAGGGGCGACACCCTGACTCGGATCGCCAGCGATCACGACACCACCGTCAGCAGCCTGTTACGCCTGAATCCGCAGATTGAAAACCCCAACCAGATCCAGGCTGGCCAGGTCTTGCGCATGCCCGCGTCGAGCAGCCCGGCACGCCCCGGCTGCACCCCGGGACAGATCATGCAGGACAGCCAATGCAGCGGGGCTGCATTCGACGTCGCCTTCTACTGGAACGAAGAAGTGCAGAGCCGCCAGGCGATCTATGAGGCGATCTACGGACGTGAAATGCACTTCCTCCAGCGCTCGTTGTTCCAGCGTAACAACGAGCATCTCAACGAAACGGTCCTGCCTGGCGAGATCGTTATCATCTCCAACATGCCGCGCACCGACGCCGACCGAAAACGCCTGGAAGACCTCAGGGAACAGGCGCGACTCGCAAGTGAAGGCATTCAACAGCTGTCACCCGCCGAAGCCATGACGGTCAAGCGGCATTTGGAAGTTCTGGACTACGTCTCGCTGGAAACCGTCGCATCCCACCAGAGCACCGCGCTGGGTGTACTCAGTGCCGCAGCCGGACGCCAGCTAGGGGACGTCAGGAGCACGCTGGAAAAGATCAACGTCGCGTATGTCGACGAGCTCAGCCGCACCGGAAACCCCAACCGATTCTCGCCGGAGTTCTATGCGAAGCGTCAGCAGCTATTCGGCCAGCTGAATCATTCTCTTGGCCGCCTGACCCTTTCAACTGTCAATATCCGTAATTACGACAGCATCAAGACCACGCTCGGCCTATCGACCAAATCGATCCTGCATAACGCTTCTGCGATTACTGAAAGAGGCGAAGTTCCGCAGCTTGGGCAACGCATCAATACGGTTTCGAATTGGGCGAAGGGCGCTAGCCGCTTAGGCTATTTGGGCATCGCCATCGACGGAGGCGTTCGATTGAATGCGATTCAAGAAGCCTGCACTGTGGGCAATGACCAAGCCTGTACCCAAACTAGCTTCAAGCAGGTAACCGGATTCTTTGGCAGTGCGGGCGGGGGTGCCGTAGGAGGTTTCGCAGGTGCCAAAGTAGCGACTGCCGTGGTGGGAGGAATTGCACTTGCGTTCGGTGTCACGATTGGAGCTCCTGTCCTCGCAGTGATCGCAATCGCTGGCGCCGCTGCCGGCGCCTATTACGGAGGGTCTGAAGGCGGCAGCTTTGGCGAAGAGGTGGGCACTATTATTTATCGGGGAATTTACTGATATGAACGAAGCCTCGGTGCTTGAGCGAATCTTCTATCTCGGGTGGCTGCTACTATTCGTAACCGGAGGCATTAATGGCATTTATATCTGCTTCCACGGAATTCGTCGGCTCGACCCGTACTTCTCTCGCCTGCCCAATGTCAAGTGGGAATCCTATAGTCCATTTGATACGTTCTGCCGAATGCACCGATATAGTTTTCTTTACGCATTCGGTGTGACTCGACCAAAGGTAAGCCGCCCTATAACTGCTTGGCTTTACTTCACCTGCATAACACTTACCGTATACTGGATCAGCATGTTTATCGGCTTCCTTCGCCATCAATTCGATATAAATATTATTTCCTGATTGCAAACTGCATCGACTGCAATCCTTTTCGGGCCTATAAATAAGCCAACTGGCAATGAGCGGGGTGTAGTGGCGTTCAAGCTCCACCGCTCACTAACCGTTCGGCAGACAAAAGCGCACAAGCGATGAACGGGCAGGGATTAAGCCGCGCGAAGTGACAAAATGACATCACAGCTACGGGTGCAGCCCTTCCGATCCGATGATCAAGAGTCACTTTCATGTCCGCCAATCGCCGCTACTCCATCATCCTCGACCACACCGGCCAAGTCCTGCTCGAGCAGGCCTCACTTGAGCAGGTCGAGGCGTTCTGGGACGCCAATGATGCCCTTTACTTCGGCCTGCGCATCGAAGACGCCCAGAGCGATCACGCTCGCGTGTTCGTCACCGATGAGATTCCCGAAGATGAAGACGTCGTGCCTGCCTGAGGTGGCGATCAAGGTCGGTGCTAGCGAATTCCCCACAGGTGATCGAGCGAAAGCCGGCCGGCGCCTCGACCTATCAGCAGTAGCAGCAGCGCCGCCCAGCTCAGGTGAGTCGACCAGGCGTCCGGGTAGACGAACAGCTGGATAACCAGCGTCATCAGCAGCAGCGCCAGCGCCGACAGCCGCGTGAGCAGGCCGAGCACCAGCAGCAGCGGGAAAAGATGCTCGGCATAGGTCGCCAGGTGCGCCGCGATGGACGGCGGCAGCAAAGGCAATGCGTATTCGCTGCGAAAAAGCTCGAACGTGCCGGGAGTGATGTCCAGCACGCCGCTCACCTTGGTGCGCCCGGAGAGCAGGAAGATCGCCGCGATGGCCAACCGTGCCGCCAGGTTCAGCAGCGAATCGTTGAGCAGCTGCTGTAATCGCTGCGCGACCGCGTTCCATTGTTGACGCAAACGCAGCGGCTGGTTGTGCATGGCGTTCATGACGGTTTCCTCATGTGGATGGGGTCGTCGGCACCAGCGCAGCGAACGCGCCCGCCGCCAGCAGCCGGCCGAGCAGGTCGTTGAAGTCGAGTTGCGGCTGAATCGCCAGCGCCAGTTCCGATGCCTGTTCCAGCGACCGGCCAGCGGCACAGGCATCGAGAAATGCACAGCCGGCGTGTTCGAGTGGCTGCCAGCCGATACGCCCGGCGCTTCGGCTCAGCAGTACCCCCTCGCCTTGCCAGACCAGTTCTGCCGACACCACGCGCCCGTCGCGGGTGCAACTCCAGATACTGAAAACCGGTAGTTCGGCGAACCACCGCCAACGCAGCGCATCGCGTGGAACGAGCGTCTGCCGGGCCAGTTGCTCCGGGGTTTGTGTCGTCAAGCCAGCAAGGGCGAGAACGGGCTGCTCCATGGCGCTGAATACCTCGAGCCAGAGCCGATCCAACTGCGCGACACCAGACAGATAGGGCAGCTCCCGCGCCGGTTCGAAGCCCTGCAGGAACGCCGGAAAATCATCACCGTACTCAAGCAACGGGCCACTGCGCGGCGGCATCTGGCGCGCGTACAGCGTCGCGGCGGCGGCAAACCACTCCTCCCCCACTAGTCGTTCGACGGTAGGAAAATTGGCGCGCAGCGCATCGACACAGCCTTTGGCCAGAGTGTTGCGGTACACGGCGAAACCCGGCTGCCCGACCAGCGCAGCGACCTCGCCCGCCGCACTATCGGGCGCGCCGGTCAGCGCCGCGACGAAGGCGTCCTGAAATGCCCCGAGCGAGCCGCTCATTGCCAGGCCCTCACTTCATCGAGCACCCGCTGGGCGCGGGTGCGCTCGGCCAGCAGCGTCTCGAAGGCGGGCAGCTTGTCGTCACGCTCGATCAGCGTCGGGCGCGGGCCGATGCGCTCGATTAGGTGCCGATAGAGCGTCCAGACCGCCGCGTCCACCGGTGCATCGTGGGAGTCGATCAGCAGCGAAGACGCGTCATCCCGGCTGTGCCCGGCCAGGTGGATCTCCATGATCGGCGCGGCCGGAAAACGCCGCAGGTAGGCGGCCGCATCGAAAACCAGGTTGTGCGCGCTGACCTGCACGTTGTTGACGTCCAGCAGCAGGCCGCAGCCGGTGCGCTGGCTGAGCTCGGCGAGAAAATCGATCTCGTCCCACTCATGTTGCTCGAAGCGCAGGTAATGGCTGGGATTCTCGATGGCGATGCGCTGCCCAAGCACCTCCTGGGTCCGCTCGATGTTCGCCGCGATTCGCCGCAGCGCCGCCGTTGTCCGCGGGAATGGCAGCAGGTCGGGATGGTAGTTGCCGCGCCAGCTCGACCAGGCCAGGTGTTCGGAGATCAGCGCCGGCCGCACACGCTCGGCCAGCGCCTTGAGTCGCTGCAGGTGCGTCTCGTCCGGCGCACAGTCGGCAGCCAGCGAGAGCGACACACCGTGCAGCGACAGCGGGTGCCGCGCCCCTATCGCCTCCAGCCAGTCGAGCCGCGGCCCGCCGCCGACCATGTAGTTTTCCGGATGAACCTCGAACCACAACCCATCCGCCACGCAGGCGCAGGCGTCCGAGTAATGCTCGGGTTTGAGCCCTAGTCCTGCTCCGAGAATCTGCACGGCCGGCACGCTACGCTCAGCGTTCGACCGGCGTCAGCGAGCCCATTCCCTTGGGCGTCTCGATCGAGGTGCAGGTACCGGCGGGCACCAGTTTCCAGGCGTTGCCCTGGTAATCGCGCTTGGAACTGCCGGCGCAGCTGGTGCCGGCACCGGCCTTGCAGTCGTTCTGTCCGGCCAGCGCGACGCCGTAGCATTTTTCCATGTCGCCTTTGTCGTTCTCGCCTGCCTGAGCGCCCGCGGCGATCGAAGCCAGGGCAATGGCGGCAGCCGCAAGGTTGAGAGTCTTCATATTGGATTCTCCGCAATCGTTGAGTGGCCATCGACGGATCTGCAGATGGCTCCTGAGGTAATTCGCTGCGTCGGTCGTGGTGGTTACAGCCAGCGAAAAATTATTTTGAGATTTCCTCGCGACGTCCCTACCGTGACCCTGGCCGACGGGCGGCGGACATTTCGCGGTTCCACCTGTAACCAGAGCAGCCGATGGAACGAACTACCTCTCAGAAGACACTCCAGGCCCGCGAGAACGAGCTGCGCGCGCTGCTGCTGCGCGGGCTCGATGGCGATGCGAGGGCCTACCGGGCATTTCTCGATCAGCTCGGCGGCCATCTGCGCGGTTTTCTGCGACGCCGTCTGGCGCAGTCGAGCGAGCTGGAGGACGTTCTGCAAGAAGTACTGCTGGCGGTGCACAATGCGCGGCAGACCTATCGCGCCGAGCAGCCGCTGACGGTCTGGGTGCAGGCGATCTGTCGCTACAAGCTGGCCGACCACTACCGCGCCCGTGGCCGTCAGGCCGCGCAGACCGACTGGCTGGACGAGGCCGACGAGCTGCTCGCCGTAAAGGACAATGAGCAGGCCGAGGCCCGCCGTGATCTGGGCAAGCTGCTCCAGCAGCTGCCGCCACGCCAGCGGCTACCTATCGTTCACGTCAAACTGGAGGGCCGCTCGGTGGAAGAAACTGCGCGTCTGACCGGGCTTTCCAGCTCGGCGATCAAGGTCGGCATCCATCGCGGGCTCAAGGCCCTGGCGGCGAAGATTCGAGGTGGCGCATGAAAACCGATGACCTGATTGCTCTGCTCGCCAACGAGGTTGCGCCGGTGGACCGGCACGTCGTTGCCAAGCGCTTTGCTATCGCGCTGCTGTGCGGGCTGGCCGGCGCGCTGTTGCTGATCGTGACCGCGTACGGCATTCGCGCCGACCTGGCGGTGATCGCCACCACGCCGCTGTTCTGGGCCAAGCTGGCACTGCCGGCGACCCTGCTCGCCAGCGCGCTGTTGCTGACCACGCGCATGGCCCGCCCCGGCACGCAGGTGGGTCGCAGCTGGGTACTGCTGGCCGCACCGGCGGTGATCGTCTGGGTTGCCGCTCTGGCGATCCTGATCACCGCACCGGCCGACGCGCGCATGCCGCTGCTGCTAGGCAGCACCTGGCGCGAGTGCCTGGTGAACATCGTGCTGTTGTCGATCCCCGCCTTCATCGCCGCGCTCTGGGCATTGCGCGGGCTGGCGCCGACGCGTCCGCGCCTGGCCGGCGCCGCTGCCGGTCTGCTCGCTGGCAGCATCGCGGCGCTCGCCTACAGCCTGCATTGCCCGGAGATGGCAGTGCCGTTCTGGGCGCTCTGGTACCTGCTCGGCATGTTGCTGCCCGGCGTGCTCGGTGCACTGCTTGGGCCGCGCCTGCTGCGCTGGTGAGGCGCCGCAGTGCGCCCTCGTCCGGCATAATCGTCGACCCGCCCGCGGAGCCGAAGCCATGCAGATCGACGAAGAACTGACCCTGAAGAAGCTGGAAGTGTTTCTGGCCTTCATGCGCAGCGGCAATCTGGGCAAGGCCGCGGTGGAGCTGAACACCAGCAACGTCAGCGTGCACCGCGCCATCCATTCTCTGGAAAGCGCGCTGCGCTGCCCGCTGTTCAAGCACGAGGGGCGCAACCTGATCCCGCTGGAAAGCGCCTACGTGCTGGAAGAGCGCGCCCAGCAGCTGGTCAAGGACGTGCTCGAGACGGTGCGCCAGACCCGCGAAGCCGCCGGCTTCTCGGCCGAGCGTTTCAAGCTCGGCGCGCTGTATTCGCTGACGGTGAAGACCGTGCCGCAGCTGATCATGGGTCTGAAACTGCGCCGCAGCGAACTCAACATCGACCTGATCCTCGGCTCCAACGTCGACCTGCTCTACAAGCTGAAGAACATGGAGCTGGACGCCATTCTGGTGTCGCTCAACGAGAGCGTGGCCGATCCGGACTGTGCCCAGGTGCAGCTGTTTTCCGACGACATCTTCCTCGCCGCGCCAGCCGACTCGCCCTTCGCCAACCAGAGCGAGGTGGACCTCAGCGACCTGCGCGACGCCACCTTCATCACCCTGTCCCAGGGCTTCGCCACCCATCAGGACGGCAACCGGGTGTTCCAGCTGGCGGGTTTCGAGCCGAAGGTGGCGATGCAGGTGAACGACATCTTCACCCTGCTGAGCATGGTCAATTCTGGGGTCGGCTACGCGCTGCTGCCGGGGCGCGTAGGCATGGTCTACGAATCGCGGGTGCGACTGATCCCGCTGCAGGCGCGTTATCACCTGCAACAGCACATCGGCGTGGTGTTCCTCAAGGCCAAGGAGCGCGACCCCAACCTGCTGGCGCTGCTCGCCGAATGCCGGATGTACGCCCGGCGCGCGCTGGAGCAGAGCGAGGATGCCAAGTCTGAAAGGACGTAGGGTGGAAAACCCGCGCAGCGGTTTTCCACGCGTCGGCATATGGCCAGCCGATCGGGATGATCGGCGCCGCAAGGTGGAAGAGGCTTCGCCGTCTTCCACCCTACGACTGCATGGCTAGGCGACGGCTGTCTGCCCAGACGCGACCGGAGCCGGCCGGCCCAGGCTTTGCGCCACCACGTCACCGACCATATCCGCGGTGATCGCGCTCAGCGTCCAGCCCAGGTGCCCGTGGCCGGTGTTGTAGAACACGCAGGGCGAGCTGCCGCGGCCGACCTTGGGCATCATGTTCGGCATCATCGGGCGCAGGCCGGCCCAGGGCACCACGCTGCGGGTGTTGACGCCTGGAAAACACTGGTTGACCCACTCCACCAGCGGGCGGATGCGATCGGCGCGGATGTCACGGTTGTAGCCGTTGAACTCGGCGGTGCCGGCGACGCGGAAGCGGTCGTCACCGAGGCGGCTGCTGACCAGCTTGGTTTCGTCGTCCAGCAGGCTGACGGTCGGTGCCGAGGCGCGGCTGATCTCGTCGCTCAGATTGACAGTGATCGAGTAGCCCTTGACCGGGTAGATGTTCACCCGGTCGCCGAGCTGGGCTGCCAGTGCACGGCTGGCGGTGCCGGCGCAGACCACCAGGCCGTCGAACTCCAGCCGCTCGTCACCGCCAACGCCAGCGAGGATCACGCTGGCACGGTTGCCGTCGCTGGCCACCGACTTCACGTCGGCACCGTAGCGGCAGCGCACGCCGAGGCGTTCGATTGCCGTGGCCAGACCATAGGTGAACTTGTGGATGTCACCGGTGGAATCGCACTCGGTGTAGTAGCCGCCGTAATAGGTGCCGGCCAGGGTCGGCTCGATGGCACGCATCTCTTCCGGCGTCACGCTGCGCCGCGGCAGGCCGCCTTCGGCGAGCAGGCGTGAAACCTCAGCGGCATGATCGAAGCCGGCCTTGTCGCGGTAGATGTGCAGGATGCCCTTCTTCTTCAGGTCGAAGTCGATGCCTTCGGCTTCGGCCCAGGCGAACAGGTGCTCGCGCGCGGCAATGGCAAGGCGTGCGGTTTCGATGGTGTTCTGCCGGTAATTGGGGATCGAGCCGATGAACTCGGCGAACCAGGAGAGCTTGTGCCAGCTGGGCTTGGGATTGACCAGCAGCGGCGCGTCGCTCTTGAGCATCCACTTGAGGCCCTTGACGATCGTCGACCAGTGGTTCCAGACCTCGGCATTGGAGGCCGACAGCTGGCCGCCGTTGGCGAACGAGGTTTCCATCGCCGCGTAGCGGTGCTTTTCCAGCAGGGTAACGGAGAAGCCGCGCTTGGCCAGGGCATAGGCGGTGGTGACGCCGGTGATGCCGCCACCGATGACTGCGATTGTTTTCATTGTTGCGCTCCAGAACGTCGAGGGGTCATAGCCCGTGCGCCCAACGCGCGGCGGGCGCCCCCTCTGTTCTGGACCTGAGAGATTCACGAGCGCGTGACGCGGCTCGCTTGCTCCTTCGGTGCGCCCGGCGACGAAAACCGGGCGGCTCTTCAGAGTTTCAGCGGTGATAGCGGTCCTTTTGCCTGAGAGTTTCCGGGGCGGTTGCTCCTTCGGCGCTGCCATGCGGCAGTCTCTCCCGCAATCACATCGATCCGCGTCGACCGCCAGCTGCGGCAAATCGTCACGCAATCGCAGGAGACACCCTGCCAGAAAAACCTACCGCTGTAACCCCCGACGTTGGGCCGAGGAGACGAGAGGCCGGGTGAAGGGCGCAGCAGCTCGCACCCCGCACCGGCTGTGCGGATCGCTTCAGACCTGGAAGCGCGCGGTCAGCTCCTGCAGCTCGCTGCCCAGCCGCGCCAGCTGCACCGTCGAGGCCGCGGTCTGCTGTGCAGCGGCGGCCGACTGCTCGGCCACATCGCGCACGCTGAGCACGCTGCGGTTGATGTCTTCGGCCACCGAACTCTGCTCTTCGGACGCCGTGGCGATCTGCATGTTCATCGCCTGGATGGTCGAGATCGTGCGGGTAATGGCCTGCAGCTCGTCGCCGACATCACGCGCCAGCCTGACCGTCTCATCGGCCAGGCCGCGGCTGCTATCCATCAGCGAGGAGGCATGCAGCGCGCCCTTCTGCAGGTTGCCGATCAGCTCCTCGATCTGTGCCGTGGACTGCTGGGTGCGCAACGCCAGGCCGCGCACCTCGTCGGCCACAACGGCGAAACCGCGACCGGCGTCACCAGCGCGGGCGGCTTCGATGGCGGCATTGAGGGCGAGCAGGTTGGTCTGTTCGGCAATGCCGTTGATCACGGTGAGCACGGTGCTGATGCCCGCCGTTTCCTGGTTCAGCTGCGCCATTGCCTCGGCCGACAGCCCGACCTGGGAGGACAGGCGGTCTATCTGCGTCAGGGCCCGCTGCACCACCACATCACCCTGCGCCGCCTGGCGGTCGGCATGCTGCGCGGCGCTGGACGCCTCGTCGGCATTGCGCGCCACCTCCTGCACGGTCGCGGCCATCTCGTGCATGGCGGTGGCGACCTGATCGGTTTCCAGGCGCTGGCTCTGGATGCCCGCGCTGGTCTGTTCGGTCACCGCCGAAAGCTCCTCTGCCGCGCTGGCCAGCTGGCCGGTGATGCCGCTCATGCGGCCGATCAGGTCACGCAGATTGTCACGGGTGCGGTCCAGCGCATCGAGCAGTTGGCCGAACTCGTCGCTGCGCTGCTGCCGCGGCTGCTCGGTCATGTCGCCGGCACCGATGCGCGCGGCAATCGCCACGGCCTGTGCCAGCGGTTGCGTCAGCTGACGCACGATGAGCCAGCTGATCAGCGATCCCAGCGCCACCGCCAGCAGCGTGATCGCCAGCAGCAGCGCCTTCTTCTGCCCGGCTTCGGCGCTGCGCTTGTCGGTCTGGACCTGCACGATTTCGCTGGTGTTGCGGTAGATGCTGTCGAAGATGCTCTGCATTTCTTCGCGTGCCTGCGCCTGGGCGGCGACGATCGGCGGCAACTGCCCGAACTGGCGGATATAGGTCGCGACCGAATCACGCAGAGGTTGCAGGTCGACGCCGGGGGTGCCGGCCAGCTGGGCATCCAGCCTGTCCACCGCCGCCTGCAGCGTGCTGAACTGTTGCTGCAATTGCTGCAGCGACTGCTCGGTCTCGGTCATCAGATAGCCGCGCACCATGAAGCGCACCATGCGGTTGTGCTTGGAGACCTCACCGGCCTGCAGGCCGATGGCTGCGCTGCGCGGATCCTCATGCATGACCGGTGCGTCCGGCGTGCCGGCCCAGCGTGCCTCCAGCTCGGCGATCAGTGCGTCGGACGCGTTGCCGGCGGCGACCCAGCTGCTGCGCGTCTTCACCTTGCGTTCCCAGAGTCCGGCCAGCTCGAGAAAGCGCTGGCGGTAATGCTGGGCCTCACTGGCGATCACCTCCAGGCGCTGCAGGTCCTGCGGATCGCTGAATTCAGCCTTCTGTTGCTGCACCAGTTCGACGACCCGCGCCACGGACCGTTCGACCGCCTCGACATGCCTGGGATCGCCGCGGGTCTCGAAGGCGACCTGGGCGTAACGGATGCGATTGGCCTCGTCGAGCAATTTGGCTGCGCTCTGCGCCTTGTCGCTGCGAGAGATCAGTGCATCCATGCCATAGATACCGATCAGTGTGACGGCGATGGTCAGGGCCAGAACGGCGGCGAAGCCAAGGGCCAGTTTGTGGCTGACCTTGAGAGAGTTCATCTATCGACATTCCTTGATGAACGCAAACGCGCCCTGGAGGGCGCGCTGCGTATGGCTGGGAACTACAGCGGGATCGGCTCAGCCCAACAGCCCGCGCATGACGAAGAACAGCAGCGACGGCCCGAGCAGGCAGCCCAGCGCGGTGTAGAACGCGGCGGTCAGGCAACCGTAGGGCACCAGCTTCGGATCGGTGGCCGCCAGGCCGCCGGCCACGCCGCTGGAGGTGCCGATCAGGCCGCCGAAGATCACCGCCGAGCGCGGGTTGTTCAGGCCGATCAGCGGGGCGACGAAGGGCGTGGCCACCATCACCAGGATCGCCTTTACCAGGCCGGCGGCGATCGACAGCGCCATCACCTCGGAGCTGGCGCCGATCGCCGCGCCGGTGACCGGGCCGACGATGTAGGTCACCGCACCGGTGCCGATGGTGGTGAGGCTGACCGCATCGGTGTAGCCGAAGGCGATGGCCACTGCGACACCGGCGATGAACGAGGAGAACACCCCGACGAACAGCGCCAGCACGCCCACCATCCCGGCGCGCTTGAGCTCTTCGACGCTGACGCCGAAGCCGGTGGCGACGATGGCGAAGTCACGCAGCATGGCGCCGCCGAGCAGGCCGATGCCGGAGAACAGGGCGATATCGACCAGGCCCTTCTGCCCGCCGGTGACCACGCCGCCGATGTAGGAGAGCAACAGGCCGATGAGGATGGCGACTGCCGAGCCGTGCAGGCGGCCCTTGGTGAGCTTGTCGGACAGCCAGTAGGACAGCCACATGGTTGCGCCGATGAGGGCGAAGCCGCTGATCATGCCGTAGCCGGTGACCACTTTCATGAGCGATTCGTACATGGCCATTACCCCCGTGCGCTGCTGGTGGTGGGCTTGGCGGTGGCAACCGGCTCGGCCTCAGACTTTTTTCGGCCGATGCGGTCCAGCACCGGGACCAGGGCGAAGGCCAATACCACCGCGGCGATGCCGGCGAGAATCGCCATCGGGCCGCCGGACAGCGCGCCGTAGACGTTCTGCTGCGCGGCCATGGCGACCACGATCGGGATGTAGACGGCGCTCCAGAACTTCACGCCCTGTTCGGTTTCCGGCTTGAACAGGCCGCGGTTCTTCAGGTAACTGCCGACGAGGATGAGCAGCACCATGGCGATGCCGACGCCACCGACGTTGGCCGGTACGCCGATCAGCTTGCCGAGCAGCTCGCCGACGAAGATGCCGGTGAGGGTACACAAGGCCAGGAAGGCCACACCAAAGATGATCATTGTTCTTGTCCTTTTGGTTGCGCCGGCCTGCAGAGGGCGTGGCGCGTGTTGTCGAGGTCGTTGTTGTTATCCATCGATCAGCCGCGAGTAAGGCTTGCTCGCGCTGAATGTGCACGCGGTCTATCGGCTCTGGCTGCCCTCCTGACGCAGCAAGGCGTCCAGTGTGTCGAGCCGGGCGCCGTCGAAGGCGGCCAGCGTACCCTGTTCGAAAACCCGCCGCGCCAGGCCGGTGAGCACCTGGCCCGGGGGCAGTTCGATCTGCAGGCGCACCCCACGCTCATAGGCGGTGCGCAGGGTGCCGTGCCAGTCGACGACGCGGCACATGTTGAAGGCGAGGTCGTCGCGCAGGCGCTCGCTATCGAATATCGGGCGTGCGGACGAGCTGCTCAGATAGCGAATTTGCGGAGCGCGCAGGCTGACGCCGGCGAAGGCTTCGGCCAGCTCACGCGCCGGCTGCTCAAGCAACGCGCAGTGCGACGGCACGCTCATCGCCAGACGCCGCGCACAGGAGGCACCGAGGGCCTTGGCGCGGGCGGCGACCGCGGCCATGGCGGCATCGCTGCCGGCGATGACGAGCTGGTTGTCGGCGTTGATATTGGCCAAGTAGGCGGGTGCCTTGGCCTCCGCCAACAGGCCTTCGACCGTTCCCAGCGGCAGGCCGAGGATGGCGGTCATGCCGTAGCCCTGCGGGTAGGCCCGCTGCATCAGCTCGCCACGCAGCGAGACCAGGCGCACCGCGTCGCGATAGTCCAGCGCCCCGGCGACCACCGCCGCGGCGTAGGCACCGATGGACAGCCCGGCGACGTAGTCCGGTCGCTGGCCATCGCGCATCAGCAGCCGCGCTCCGGCGACCCCGGCGATCAGCAGGCAGAGCTGCACGGCACGGGTCGATTGCAACGCCTCGGCCGAATCGAGCAGCCGCGCATCCTCGCCCAGCACCGCACTGGCCTGCGCCAGGCATTCGAGCACTTCGGGCTCCTGCGGCAGACGCTGGAGCATGCCGGGCTTCTGCGCGCCCTGGCCGGGAAAGGCGAACAGGCTGCTCATGCCGCACGCTCCGTGGCCCAGGGATCGACGACCAGCCGGGGGCCCTCCGCAGCCTTGACCAGCACCCGCGCGGCACCACCGGCCCATTCGCCGAGCGCCACACCACCCAGCGGGGTTTCCAGTTGCAGGTCGACGCGGCAGGCGCGACCTTCCAGCAGCTGCAACAGCGGGCGCGCCTCGCTGCGTGGCAGCGGGCGCTCGGCTCTGAGCAGTAGATCCAGATCGCTGTCCGGGTGCGCCGTCGGCAGCCCGGTGGCGAGCTGAAAACCCGCCGAGCCGGTGACGCCCCAGGCGTGGCCCAGCGCATCGAGCAAGGGGCGTAGCTCGGCCAGCACGCGAAACACCGGCAGATCCTCACTGGCCTGACGAGCGAGCAGATCTTCCGGTGCCAACCGATGGGCGATCGCCTCGATCGGCATCAGCGCGGCCAGGCGTTGATCACGCGTCGCCCCGCGCAACCCGACCGCAACCAGGCCGGCGGCCACACGCGCACGCCGCACCACCACCGGCTGGCCAGCGGCGAGCACAGTGATCGCCCAGGCCGGCGCATCGGCCGGTAACTGCTCGGGACGCATACCCCAGAGCAGGTCGTGGGGGCGGGGAGTGTCGTGCATCTACAGCCTCCTCGTGATTGTTGTTGTCGAGTCGCTGATCGCTGTGGCGAATAGGGCCGCGTCAGGTGTTCGCTACCACTGCGCGCGCAGCAGCTCGCGCACCCGCGACGACGCCTCGCGGTTCGGCGCACCGAGGCGGCCGCGCAGGTCGCTGCTGTCACCAATGTCCGCCACAGCCTTGTTCAGGCAGTCGCGCACACGCGCCAGATCATCCGCCGAGGGCTGCTCGATGCTGTCCACCGAGAGGGTTTCCCAGAGCAGGCCGAGGGTCGCGTAGTTGTCGATGTCGTAAGCCATCGGCGGCACCGATTCGGCCAGGGCTTCCAGCTCCTCGACGCTGCGCAGGGTGATGCGCGCCGCGGCGGCCTTGCCCATGGCATGCACCATCACGCCCGGATCGCGCAGGGCGATGATCCGCTGGGCCTGATAGCCGTGGGCGAGAAAGGCGCCGGACATGGCCTTGCCCACCAGCAGCGCGATCACCGGGTGCCCGGCCAGCCGTGCGCGGGCATAGCCGTCCACCGCACCGGCCAGCGCCTGGTGAATGCCCAGCGCCTCCTCGCGGCGGCCATAGGCCTGGCTCGGCACATCGACCACGGCGACCAGCACACGCTTGTCCGCCTTGTCGCGATCGGCCGCGATCACCTCGTCCAGCGCCTGGCCCAGGGCCCAGCCTTCGAGCAGGCCGACCTCGCCATTGCGCGCGCGCGGGAAGGGATTCTCGGCATCCGGCACCACGGCGATATAGCGGGCGGCGCGCTCACCGAGCGTGCCGTCGACCACCTTCACCGAGGCCGGATAGCCCGCCAGTGCCTGGCCGCCGGCCAGGGCTTGCAACCAGTTCAGTCCACGGCTCATTGGGCATCTCCTTCGTAGAGGGCACGCACGGCGGCGGCATCGAGCTGCGTGCGGGTGTCGACGTCGGCCAGGCGCTGGAGGTACCAGGCGTGGCGGCGGCTGCGCGGCTGCAGCGGCTTGCCGAGGGCGAACAGTTCGTGCAGTTGCGCGCGGATGGCGTCGGTGTCGTCGGCCACGTAGGCGTCCACTAGCCCCGAGGCATAGCGCTGCTCGCCGCCGGTCAGGCTCCAGATGAACGGGCGGTCGCGCGAGTCGTACTCGTCGAGGCCGGCTTCCTGCTCGATCACCTGCGGGCCGTTGAGGCCGACGCGGGCCTCACGGGTGACGACCAGGTAGCTGCACAGCCCGGCGGCGATGGACATGCCGCCGAAGCAGCCGACGGAACCGGCGACCACGCCGATCACCGGCTGGTAGTCGCGCAGCTCGACGATGGCCGCCTGGATCTCGGCGATGGCGGCCAGGCCCAGGTTGGCTTCCTGCAGACGCACGCCGCCGGTTTCCAGCAGGAGCACGGCGCGGGTCGGGATGCCGTTGCGGTTGTCTTCGGCAGCCAGCTCCAGCGCGCCAGCGATTTTCGCGCCGCCGACCTCGCCCATGCTGCCGCCCTGGAAGGCGCCTTCGATGGCGGCGATCACCGCTGGCTGGCCGTCAATGCTGCCCTTGGCGACCACCACGCCATCGTCGGCCTGGGTGACGATGCCCTGCTTCGGCAGCCAGGGCGAGGTGACGCGATCAAACGGATCGAGCAGTTCGAGGAAGCTGCCCTCGTCCAGCAGTGCGCGGGCACGCTGGCGGGCACCGAGTTCGACGAAGCTGCGCGACTCGAGTAAACGGGCCACGGTGTTAGCGGACACATCAGTCATGGCCGACCTCCTCCAGTCCCTGCTCCAGGCGCAGACGCACTACGCCGGGTGTGGCCCCAAAATCGTGAATATCAATGTTCAATGCCGGCGGCGTCTGCTCGCGGAACATCCGCTCGAACAGGCTCTTCCAGCGTTGCTCGGCACCATTGACCGAGGTGACTACCTGGATCGCCAGCTTGCCGGCCTGGCCGGGTTCCAGCAGCACTTCCAGATCGCCCGAGCCGACCACGCCGACCAGGGCCTTGCCGCGGGCGGGTTGCCCGGCGGCGAATTCGAAAGACAGGGTTTCCATGTTCAGTTGCTCCCAGTCGGCGCCGGCGCATGCGGCGCCAGACGGTCGAGGAAAAGGGTGGCGGCCAGGAGGTCGGCGGCGCCCCCCGGCGAGGCGTTGAGGGCGAGCATGTCGCGATCGAGCAGGCGCAGCTGGCGACGACCGGCGAGGTTGGCGGCACCACCGGCTTCGAGCACGGCGCGGGCACCGGCCTGCATGCGGGTCAGCCCTTCAAGACCGGCGCGATGCAGCACGCAGGTGTCGGTCAGGCTGCTCATGATCGCCAGCAGTGCATCGAGCCTGGCGTTCTGCTCGCCGGCGCCGGCGCGGCGACTGGCCAGGAGTTGCGGCAAGCCGTGCTCGATGACCGCGGGAAAGCCGTGCTGCGCCTGTTCGCGGGCGCCGAGCACGCCGTAGCGACGGCAGACCCGCGCGCCATGGCTGTCCGGGTTGTGCGGCGCGGCCGGGTCGTCCAGCCGCGCCAGGGCGGCCGCGCTGGCGGCGATCCCGCCGGCCGCAGCGCCGCTTTCCAGCATGGTCGCCGCGCTGAGCAGCCCCAGCGCCCAGATCGCGCCGCGATGGGTGTTGACCCCGGCGGTGACGCGCAACATCTCCGCTTCGCCGTCGCGGCCCAGCTGGCCGAGGGTTTCACGCAGCGCCTGGCTGACCCGGCCTTCGCTCCGCGCGGCATCGGCCATGGCGGCGAAGGCCGGCCAAAGCGACTGCGCCGAGGCGTGCATCAGCCCCAGGTGCAGATCGCTGTGCGCGCCACTGCCGCGCCGGTCGACCAGCCCCGGCTTGGGCGACAGGTCAGCCTCGTCGACCAGCGCCTGCACCGCCAGATCGGCCAGGCGCTCGGCCGCGGTCGGCGCCTGTCGTGCAATGAGTGCGCTCATCACCAGCTCCTGAACTTGGCAGGCGGGTTGTAGAGGCCGCCGGACCACTCCACCAGCTCGGCGATGCTCTTGGCGGCGAGCAGCTCGCGGGTGGCGTCGTTGCGGCGGATGCCGAGGTCTTCCGGCAGGGCGATCAGCCCTTCGCGGCGCATGCGCTCGGTGTCCTTCGGGTTGTGCCGCAGGCCGATGCTGGTGACGCCGGCCACCGCGGCGATCATCGCCTGGCGTTCCTCCAGCGAGCGGGCCTTGTACAGGTAGGCGATGCCTTCCTCGGTGAGCAGATGGGTGACGTCGTCGCCGTAGATCATGATCGGCGCCAGCGGCATGCCGCTCTTCTTCGCCACCTCCACCGCGTCGAGCTGCTCGACGAAGGTGGGTTTGCCGCCTTCCTGGAAGGTCTCGACCATCTGCACCACGAGCTTCTTGCCGCGCTCGAGCATGGTCACCGGGGCCTCGCCGCCGGGCATGGCCATGTCCAGCCAGGCCGGAGTCGGATGGCGGCGACCGCGCGGGTCGTGGCCCATGTTCGGCGCACCGCCGAAACCGGCCAGGCGGCCGCGGGTGACGGTGGAGGAATGCCCATCACCATCGACCTGCAGCGTGGCGCCGATGAACAGGTCCACGGCGTACTGCCCGGCCAGCTGGCACATCATGCGGTTCGAGCGCATCGAGCCATCGCGGCCGGTGAAGAACACGTCCGGGCGCTGGGCGATGTAGTTCTCCATGCCCAGTTCGGTGCCGAAGCAATGCACGCTTTCCACCCAGCCAGTCTCGATCGCCGGGATCAGCGTCGGGTGCGGGTTGAGCGTCCAGTTGCGGCAGATCTTGCCTTTCAGGCCGAGGGATTCGCCGTAGGTCGGCAGGATCAGCTCGATGGCCGCGGTGTTGAAACCGATGCCGTGGTTGTGCGACTGCACGTTGTGTTTTTGGTAGATGCCGCGGATCGCCATCATCGCCATCAGCACGTGCACCGGCTTGATGTGGCGCGGGTCGCGGGTGAACAGCGGCTCGATGTAGAACGGCTTGTCCGCCACCACGACGAAATCGACCCAGCTCGCCGGGATGTCCACGCGCGGCAGCTCGTCGACGATCTCGTTGACCTGGACGATGACGATGCCATCGCTGAAGGCGGTCGGCTCGACCAGCGCCGGGGTGTCTTCGGTGCTGGGGCCGGTGTAGATGTTGCCGTGGCGGTCGGCCTGAAAGCCGGCCACCAGCGCGACGTTGGGGATCAGGTCCACCAACAGGCGCGAATAGAGTTCGATGTAGGTGT
>Ga0310345_10002263_pt1 | contig 19816 bp, 22 predicted proteins | sample HC15DNA20500_MG_FD_204667 | JGI IMG/M metagenome (GOLD analysis project Ga0310345, IMG submission 204667) | Marine microbial communities from station ALOHA, North Pacific Subtropical Gyre - HC15-DNA-20-500_MG | ecosystem: Environmental > Aquatic > Marine > Oceanic | place: Pacific Ocean: North...
AGGGCATCTCGCGGGGTTCCGTACTCGACCTCGCTAACCAACTCCAGATCGTGCACACGGAGGAGGAGTTACAGCCCTACGACCTGTACACTGCCGACGAGGCCTTCTTCTGCAGCACCAGCCACTGCGTGCTGCCGATGACGGTGGCGGACAAACGAGTCATTGGCGACGGAACGCCCGGTCCCATCACCCAGCAGTTGCTGGCCGCATGGAGTGAGATGGTCGGGGTTGACATCGTGGACCAGGCAGTCCAAGCAGCCCGTGGATAAGACGAGCGTAACGGAGGACGAAAATATGCCCAACAAGGTGTTGATGACCGGTGCAGCAGGCTACATCGCCAGCCAGATGCTGCCGACTTTCCGGGAGCAGTACGAGACGGTGCTGCTCGACGTCAAGGACACAAACCGACGGGGTGAACGCGTCGAAGGCGTCCAGGTCGCCGACCTCATAGATCCCGATCGCACAAAGTACGAGCACCACTTCGAGGGTGTGGACGCTGTTGTGCATCTGGGCCACCGGGGACGGGCGGGAGACCCGATCGACCACTTTTTCACCGAGAAGAACAACGTTGAGATGGTCTACAACATCCTCCGGACCGCCTACGACGCCGGAGTGCCGCGCGTCGCCATTGCCAGCTCCAACCACGCCGCCGACTGGTACGAGCACACGCTGATCCACGAGCGGAAGATGGAGATGCTCGAACCATCCAGGCTCCCGCTCTCGGACAACTTCTACGGCTGGGCGAAGGCGAGCTATGAGCACCTGGGGTTCCTGTTCGCGTGCGGTGCGATGGGCTTCAAGGATGACAGCGGCAGAGAGCAGCACACCGGCGGGATGGCTAACACGACTCGCAAAATGGGCGTGGTCTACGTGAGGATCGGGGCACCCAGGGACATAGAAGTCGACAGCTACGACAATGACCCCTCGTGGTACAAGAGGGACCTCGGCGCCTACATCAGCCCACGGGACATAACTCAGCTCTTCCAACGCGCCATCGAGGCGCCCAACATCGAGAACGAGCACGGGGTGCCCTGGCAGGTGGTCTACGGCATCAGCAACAACACCCGCGCCTTCTGGTCGCTGTCCAACGCCCGAGAGGTGCTGGGATACGAGCCGCTGGACGACTCCGAGGTTAAGTACGCCACCGACATCCGGCGGTTCCTTATGGGCGACGGCACATGCGGCGGCGCAGGGAGGGTCGGCGGCGGCGGCTAAGTAGGCGTCGTCGCCCACCTTGTAAGCCGCTTTTCCCGCGTACCTCATGAAGCCGGGGACATGGGTAACACATTTGGCGTTACCCATGTCCCCGGTCCATCTGTGACGATGTATCCGCTGTGCCCCCTCTCAAACTCCCCCCTGCGAGGGGGAGAGGCACTACCTCCTCCCCCAATTGGGGAGGATTGAGGAGGGGGACGTCCCGTCAAGTTTAACTCCAGTAGCGCGGGACGTTGTCCTCCGCTTTGGTCATCATCTCAATGACGGCGGGCTGGCCCTTGTCGTTGGCAGCGATGCCGCGCTTGATGGCCGCGCCTACCTGGTCCGGCGCACTCACCTGCTCGGAGTATGCGCCCAGCCCCTCGGCCACCTTGGCGTAGTCTCCGCCGAGCCGGTCGCTTCCCCAATGCTCCGATGCATAAGGCATGCTCTGGTTGTAATGCGTCATCACACCGTTGTTGAGGATCACCGTCAGGATAGGGATCTCGGCTCTAACCGCGGTCTCCACGTCCATGCCCGCCATACCGAAGGCGGCGTCCCCCATTATGTTGATGACCTGTTTCTCCGGAGCAGCTAGCTTGGCACCCAAGGAGAGGCCGTACCCATAGCCTAGCTGGGTCGACTTCCCCCAGCCCATGTAGCCTCGCGGAGTAACCGGCTCCCAGAAGGGCACTAGCTGCTCTCGCGGGTACCCGGAGTCGTGCGTGATGATAGTGTTCGACACGTCCACGGCCTTCGCCAGCTCGCTTATCACCCGGTACGGACTTATGGGCACTTCGTCCGAGGCAAGTTTAGGACCCCACTCGGCCATCCAGGACTGCTTGATCTTGGCTATCTCGTCGGCAACTCCATGAACGTCGCCCCGGCCGTGCTCCCCGACCTGACTCTTGACTTCTTCGATCATCTGACGCAGCACTACCTTGGCGTCGCCGACAGCCCCAAAGCTGATCCGGTAGTCCTTGTTAAGATCTTCGGCGCAGTTGGTGAGCTGGGCCAGCGTGACCCCCTTCGGCATTGGTGCGTTGAAGTTGGAGAGCGTGAAACTGGTGCCCGCGCCGAGCACGAAGTCCGCCTTCTTGAGAAACTCAGATACCATGAGCGTTCCCGAGGAGGCGCCGGTGCCCAGCGCAAGTCTGTGGGTCTCCGGGAAGGCGCTTTTGCCCGCCAGAGTGCTCATGACGGGCACGTTGGTCAGCTCGGCCAGCTCGACGAGCTCGTCGGAGGCTTCGGCATAGAGCACCCCCTGACCGGCGTTTATCACCGGGTTCGACGCCTTGAGGAGAGCGGTGACGAGGTCCCGTACATCCTCTGGGGCCGCTCCTGAGCGGAACGCTTTGACCGGCGTATAGTCGAAAGCGTCATCGGGGATATCCTCAGCGACAACGTCCCGCGGAAGCTCGAGCATCACCGGCCCGGGACGACCGTGCCTTAGCTGGCTGAACGCCATCCCCATCATCTCCGGTATTCGGCTTGACAGATTGATGTTGCCAAGCCATTTGGTGATTCCACCGTAGTTCTTGTGCGATTCAAAGTTCGGGTGGACGTCCGTGCGCCCCCGAGGTTGCCCACCTGGAAGTAGCAGAATGGGCACGGAGTCCGCGAAGGCCTGGGCCACGCCCCCGAACGCGTTCTCGGCGCCGGGCCCGGTCTGCATGCTGAAGACGCCTATACTCTTGCCGTTCTTTGTGCGACTGAATCCGTCGGCCATGTTGACGCCGGCCCGCTCCTGCCGGGAGAGGATCGGTCTGATTCCCTCCTTCGCCACCGCGTCGATCAGTGACTGGGCAGGGAAACAGGCCATCCACTCGACACCTTCTGCCTTCAGGATCTTTGCTACAACTGTGTCGCCTTTCATCTTTTACTCCTACCGAACATTCTTGGCGGTTCGTCTGCCCTATCGTTGCCTGATGAATTTCTGGACGCGCTGGCCCGCCAGCACCTCCCCAATATAGATGTCGCCGTGGGAGTCAATGGCGATTCCGTGCGGCGCCACGAACTCTCCTGCTTTGTGGCTGCTCTCCCCACCCCATCTCGCCAGCACATTACCGTCACCGTCCACGATCGTTAGGCGGTGCTGCAGCTCCGCTACGTATACTTCGCCATCGGGGCCGAATGCAACGTCGGTCGGCTGGCGGAAGCCCGTCCACATGGCCAGATATCTCCCCTCCTGGTCGAATATCTGAATCCGATGATTCTCGCGGTCGCATACCAGCACCCTGCCGTCATTGGTGAGACCGACCCCGTGGGGTAGGTGGAAGTCCAGCGGGTTTGCCTCGCCGGGCTCGCCCCAAGAGTCGACCAGCGCGCCACTGGCGTCGTATTTGTGCAAACGGCAGTTTCCGTAGCCGTCGGACACGAACATGTCGCCCGACTCGGTGACAGCGACGGCCGTGGGCAGGTTGAACGGCCCTGCGGCCTGCTGGACCACTCTGTCCTGGGTGTCGTATCCGGTGTCGGACGGATGGTCGCGGGTGCCCAGCGTCAGCAGCAGCTTCTCATCGGGGGAGAACTTCTGTACAACGTGGGCGTCACGGTCCGTTGCGTAGATGTTGCCGTCAGGACCAATATGGACGCCGTGGGGGTTGCTGAACTTCTGGTCCCAGGACTTGATGAAGCTCCCATCCCGGCCGAACACCATCATCTGGTGGCTGCTCCGGTTGAACAGGTAGACGTTGTCGTCCTGATCGACCGCTACGCCGGCCACCTGGTTGAACTCGTAGCCTTCCGGCAGTCTTCCCCAGTCCTCGGCCAGCTCATACGTGTAGTCGCCGCTCCCGTAGGCCATCTCTCGGTCACCTCAAACGTGGTCTGCACCCGGTGGGTAATATACGCGGTCGCCAATCGGCGGTCAACCCCGAGACCGGCGAGATAGGCGGTCTCGAATCACGGACGGAGGCTCCTGCCTAGGGCCTGAATCATACCAATGGTTGATTGGCATCTGGAACCGGAGGACTACCTCAGGATGGTCAAGATTGGAGATTTGAGATTCGGTCCTTTTGCCGATATATAAATCGCGTTCGGGAGCGAAGATACAACGGCGAAAGCAGCAGCGTCGAAACGGAGGTACCGATGATGAGAACAGCAATCCAGAGCACTACCGACTTCCCGAAGGGCCTCGCTCATAGGCTTAATGGTGAGTCGCCTGTCCCGACGGTGCGCAGGGAGACCGGCAGGCATTTGTCCAAACAGCCGGTTCGCCTGACAGCTAAGTACAGGGGAGAGTTTTATCTCCATATCGTCGCAGGACGCTAACAACGTGGAACGAACACTGAGGAGGGCAAGATGAATGAGCAACTACACGACACACAGACATGAACAAGGTGACCCCTCGTAGCGAGAGCGCTGAGAGTCCGGCCACAGGCACCGCAGACCTCTCGTTCACAGGACGTATCGCCGGCTGGAGTGCAGCGCATCACTGGACGGTGCTGGGTGCATAGGTGTTGATTCTGGTCCTGGCGATTTTCGCGTCGAGCATGTTCACGCCCAACCTGCTCGATGACTTCAACGGCGAGGGTGAAGCGGCCGAGGGAGCCGACCTAGTTTCCAAGCGGTTCGACATCGCCTCGGCACCCACCGAAAGTCTGGTCTCCAGCAACCCGTCGCTGGACGTCGACAGTCCGCTATTTCGCATCACGGTTGAAGGACTTGTGCAACAGCTGAGAGCTCTGTCTGAGGTCGACTCGGTCGCCAGCTACTACGATACCAACGCCCCGGGATGGTATCGAGCAACCAGCGCGTCGTGATGGCCCAGGTCGTGATCCAAGGGTGACGCCTCCGACGCGGACGAGAAGATAGACGCGATACTGGATGTGGTTCACGCGGCCGCGTCGGAGACCGATGGCTTCGAGATAACCATAGGCGGCCAGACTTCTATCATGAAGCAAGCTATCGAGCTTCTGGAGAAAGATTTCGCCCGCATCATGATGGTCACGCTGATTCTGGGGCTGATCAGCCTTCCGTGCGGTGGTCGCGGCGGTCGTGCCACTGGTCCTGGCCATCGGGTCCATCTTCATCGCTACCTCGATAGCCGCCATAGTCAGTCAGGCTTGTCCGCTTGCCGATGCGTACAGTGAGATGATCCTTCTCATGGGAATGGCGGTCATCATAGATTACCACCTGTTCATCGTAAGCCGCTTCCGCCACGAGTGGAAGGCTGGAAGGCCCAAGCTCGAGGCCATCGCTGTAGCCAGCGACACGACTGGCCGGGCAGTCTTCTACGCCGGCGTCACCGTCATGCTTTCCCTGATCGGCCTGATGACGACTAAAGACACCATCTTCTTCTCCCTTGATCTCTGAGCGCAGTGATCGTGGTGTTCGTCGCTCTCGTAGGCTCCCTGACGCTACTGCCCGCCTCGATGAAGCTTCTGGGCGACTGGAACCTGCCCAAGTGGCTCGAGTGACTGCCTCAGGTCGGTGCCGGAGAAGCGCAACCTACTGAGCAGCCAGCGCAGAACCATCGTCCCGGCCAACCAGCCACGGAGTTGATTCCGCTGGGAGCGGGCGACTAGACGACAACAAACCATCGCCGAATGGAGAGAGGCCCCGCACCGACACATCGATGCGGGGGCCTCTCGCGTCGTCAGGCGTTACTGTCCATCCGGGAACGACACTTATTGTGAGTTGCCAAGAGCCTTGCGAGCGGCGCTGGCACCGGCTAGGCGCCCGAAGACGGAGCCTGACATGAGGCCGGCGCCGCCGGGGTAGTTGTTGTAGAAGACGCCGCCCACCATCTCGCCCGCCGCGTAGAGCCCCGGCAGAGGCACGTCCTCCGTGTCGAGTACCTGGGCCGAGGAGGCTATCTTCAGACCGCCGAAGGTGAACGTGATCCCGCAGGTGACGCCGTAGCCGAGATACGGCGGCGTGTCCAGGGGCAGCGCCCAGTTGGACTTGGGCGGAGAGATTCCACGGGTCGACTTGCCGTCGAGGCTCGTGGGATCGAACTCCCCATCCTGCACCCCCACGTTGTACCTTTCGATGGTGCGCACAAGACCCTCCCGGTCGATCCCCAGACCGTCGGCTAGCTCTTCGATCGTCTGCGCCTCTACCTTCGATGCCTGCGGGATCCAGTACTCGTCGCGCAGCAGGTGTTTGGTCTTATCGTCGAACAGCTGGAACGCGGCCCGCTGGGGCTGGAACAGGATCTCGCGCCCGTACTTGGCGTACGTGTAGTTGCGGAAGTCTGCCCCCTCGTCCACGAAACGCTTGCCGTCCACGTTGACGATCAGCCCGAACTGGTAGGAGTGCTTCTGAAAGAGGTCGGCGATGTTCCGGTCGCCGAACGCCGGCGCGTTCAGGTCCCAGGCGACGGCGTGGCATCCGCTCCAGTGGCCGTGGGGCTGGGCGCCTGCATCCAGGGCCATTCGTATCCCGTCGCCGGTGTTGAAACGCGTGCCTCGGACCTTCGCCAGCTCCCATCCGGGGCCCAGGTAGCGGGCGCGCATCTCAGAGTTGGCCTCGAATCCACCACAGGCAAGCACCACCGCGCCCGTTTCGATGCACTCGGTGCCGCTCGGGCTGCGCACAACCACGCCGTTGACGTGGCCAAGGTCATCTGACGACAGGGAGGTGGCCTTGGACTGGTATGCGATGGTGGCCCCCGCGCGCGCCACGAGGTCGAACAGTCTGTCTATGAGCCCCTTGCCGGCGCCAACCGCCTCCAGCACCAGTCCTCCCCAGAACCGCGTCACCTCGCCTTGTTTGAATGCCTGCCGGCCGTAGGCGGGAATCCAACGGACCCCATGGTCGCGCATCCACCGCATCGCGGGATAGGACTCCGAGACGAGGGCGTGGACCAGCTCGGCGTCCGAGAGGCCCTCAGTCATGCGCATTACGTCGGCGTGGTACGCGGACTGGGGATACGTGCCCACGTCGATCGCGGCCGCCTCGTCCTCGGATATGCCGGGAACGAGCTCTAGTATCTCACCCAGCCCCTCATATGCGAACCTGAAGAGGCCGCCCGTGAAGTAGGAGTTGCCACCTCGCAGGTACTCCGGCGCCTTCTCCAAGACCAGAACTGACGCGCCGGCCTCGCAGGCCGACAGGGCCGCGCAGAGCGCGGCGTTCCCCGCCCCTGCTATTACCACGTCATATCGTCCGTCAGCAGCCATTGGTCACGATCCGGTAGATGGTCAACCGACATCCTCCGCTATGATTATTCCGTATTTCGCCAGAAGCAGGTCCTGCGCCTGGGCTAGCGTCATTATCGCACCTCTGAGACTCGCCATCTCTAGATGCGAGCTGGAGATGTACGCCCTCCGGAGGTCCGCGCCGTCAAACAGCGTCTCCTCGCTCACGGTGGCTCCGTTGAGGTGACAGCCGTCGAACTCAACCTCCGTGAAGTCGCAGCTCGAAAGGTCCGCGTCTGTGAAGATCACTCCCAGCAGCTTGCGCTTTTTGAAATCCTTGGAGTGCAAGGAGGCCATGCCGAAGTCGGCCTTGTCAAGTTTGCTTGGATCGAACTTCGCCTGCGTAAAATCGACGGCCCTGAACCGCGACCCGCTGACATCGACCCCGAAAAGATTGGCTCCAGCGAATATGCAGAGCGTCATGTCGCAGTCGACCAACCGAGACATGTTGAGCTTAGCATCCTTGAAGTTGGCGGACGTGCAGACACAGTCTACGAGCTCCGCCTCGTGGATGTCAGCCTTCTCGAAGGATGCCGACTCAAGGTTCGAGTGGACGATGCGCAGGCGCTCGCATGAGAGATTGGAGAGGTTCGCCGTCCTGAGCGAGCAACTTTCAAACGAGATCTCCTCAGCGTCCAGGTCCCTCAAGTCGGCCTCGTCGAAGATGCAGTCTCGAAAGATGACGCCCGTACGCAAGAGGCGGGACAGGTGGTCGGTGTCGGTAATGGTCAGGCTCTGATGTGCTGTCATGTGCTCCCTGAAACCCGCATCGACGGTCGGCGTGATTTTAGCACCGCCTTCGATGGTCAGCAATCGGTTCGGTTGGCCCAGACGGTGCGATGCCTGTTTTGAATGCGGCCAATAGCGGTTAGATACAAAGCAGGAATCAAGTTGAAAGTCCTGTTCATCTCTCGAGACGACCTCGGGGTTGAGGAACTGGCGCTCAGCCTGCGGCTCCGGTGGCCAGGTCTGTTGCCCTTGCACGCGACAAAGGGACCGGCCGTCAAGAGTGCGCTGAGCAAAGAGGAGCCCGACCTCCTAATGGTGTGCGGCAATGTGCCGGGCCTGGACCCATGGTCGGCGATCGACCACATCCGCCGTCTGCACGACACACCGATCCTCGTGTGCACGAATACATCGGGTGAGATGGAGGTCGTCAAGGCCGTCGAGGCGGGCGCCGACGAGTTCATCCGCATGCCCCTGCAATCTCCTGGACGTCGTGGCCGCGGGTGATGGCGCTGATGCGCCGCGTACGGCGCTCAGGGAGTAGACGGACGGCACGGTCATAAGCTGCGGCAATCTCGCGATCAACCCCGGTACTCGCGAGGCGTTCCTCGGTTCAGCGCGTCCGCCTCTCACGTCCACAGAGTTCAAACTGCTCTACCTTTTGGTGAAGAATCGGCACGTGACTCTGACGCAGGAGTTCATACAACGGGTCATCTAGGCGGGCGACGCGGGAGCGGCAGCAACGGTCAAGAAATACATCCAACGGCTGCGCCGGAAACTCGGCGACGACGCCCAAAACCCGACCTGGATCGACACCGTCCACGGAGTGGGCTACCGGTGCCTCTCACCAGTGAACACAACTGCTACATAGACGCCATTCGACCGGCGCAAGAATCGTGCGGTTCGACAGGCCCACCACGAGCGGATACAACCTCCAGACCGCTCAGCCTGAGCTTGTCGAAGGGCCGTCGTATTTCGACGGGCTTCACCGTGACGTTCGCAGCCACCCTACTGTGTTATCATCCGGCTGGCGTTGACTGACAGCGACATCCGGAACGAGGGGAACGACATGAAGATCACCAACATCGAGACGTTCATCGTGGATGGGGGCTGGCGGCCCTGGACCTTCGTGAAGATCGAGACCGACGAGGGCGTCACCGGCTGGGGTGACTGCAGTGATGGCCGCTCCCCTCAGGGGGTGGTCGGTACGATCGAGGACCTGAAGCCGCTACTCGTCGGCCAGGATCCGCGGGCTTACGAGATGCGCTTCTGGGACATGATACGAGGGTCGCGCCAGAGCCCCGGAGGCATCGCCGCCAAGGCCATCGCTGGCATCGACTGCGCCATCATCGATCTCAAAGCCAGGGCCCTTGGCATCTCGGTCGTTGAGCTTTTCGGCGGTCCGACACGAGACCGCGTGCGACTCTACTGGTCGCATTGCATCACCTCGAGAGCGAAGTACGCGGACACCCTGGGCACCCCCCTCATCAAGACGATGAGGGACGTTGCGGACGTAGGCCGCGAGGTAGTGGCGCGAGGCTTCAACGCGCTCAAGACGAACATCGTGATACCGGGCGAGCCGGCGGGCGTGTGGTTCAGCGGATTCGCTCAAGGAGCCGGCACCACAGACCAGGTGGTCACCGCTCCCCTGCTCCGCCACATAGAGGAGTATATCGGCACCATCCGCGACGCCGTCGGCCCGGACGTGGACATCAACCTCGACCTCAACTTCAACTTCAAGCCGGAGAGCGCCATGCGCATCGCCGGGGTGCTGGAGCAGTTCGACCTGCTATGGCTCGAGATCGACATGTACGACCCCGAGTCGCTCCTCCAGATTAAGCAGTCCACCTCCACGAAGATATGCACCGGCGAGAACCTGTTCTATATGCGTGATTACATCCCCTACTTCGAGCTTCGCGCCGCTGACGTGTTCATGATCGATGTGCCGTGGAACGGATTCAGTCAGGCCAAGAAGGTGGGGGACCTAGCTGAGGTGTACCAGCTAAACGTCGCGCCACACAACTACTACAGCCACCTGTCGACTTTCATCAGCGCCAGCCTGTGCGCGGTGCTGCCCAACGTCCGCATCATGGAGATAGACATAGACGACGTGCCGTGGAAGGATGACCTGGTCACGAACAAGCCGGAGATCGTCGATGGCTACATGACCGTTCCAACGGGTCCCGGCTGGGGCACAGAGCTGAACGAAGATGCCGTCAAGGAGCACCTCTGGGACGGCCAACGCGGGGACTGGTAGCCACCAGGGCTAGGCCCTGAACTCATGGCAGGGCGAACCCCCGCACCCGCGGGTTTCGGCGTCGACTAGAGTCGGCGTGGCTTTTCGTTTCGGTGGGGCTGTGGGATCAGTGGGTGAGTCCCCCACCGCCAATGGCGGGGAGGAAGTGGACCTCGCTGTTGTCGCCCACCTTCTCTAGCATGCCCATCGGGGTGACATCTCCGTCGACCGCCACGGAGATGTTGGGTTTGACGCGGTTGTCCGCCACGAGCCGCTCCTTCATGCCGGGATGCGCCTTCTCCAGGTTCTCGATGATCTGGCGGACGGTGGCGCCTTCGATCTCCACAGTCTGCTGTCCACCGGTCAAGCTCTGCATCAGGGACGGTATGAACACAGTCGCCATGGCATCACTTCTTGCCGTTGGCCAGCTTGGCCTTAACGACCGAGCCGGGATTCATCGGTAGGTTGTCCATCCGCACTCCTATGGCGTCGTGGATGGCGTTGGCTATCGCCGATATCGGAGGCACTATTGGCGCCTCGCCGACGCCCCTGACTCCGAACGGGTGGCCGGGATTCGGCACCTCGATTATGACGGTATCGATCATAGGCAGGTCGAGCGAGGTCGGCATCCTGTAGTCCAGCAGGCTGCTGTTGTCCATCGCGCCCTTGTCACCGTAGAAGTACTCTTCGTTCAGCGCCCAGCCGATGCCCTGGACGGTGCCTCCTTGCATCTGGCCTTCCACGTAGCTCGGGTGAATGGCCTTTCCTGCATCCTGAAATACAGTGAACCTGAGCACTGTCACCTTGCCCGTCTCCGAGTCCACCTCCACATCCGCGATGTTTCCGCAGAACGCGCCGCCGGCGTTCCCGTTGAAGAGTGCGGCACTCCCCAGGACGCGCCCACCAGTCTCCGCCAGCTTCCCCGCCAACTCCTTGAAGCCCATCTTCAGATCAGAGTCGGCCTTGGAACGGAACACTCCACTCTTGAACTCGACCGAGTCGCCGTCCACATCCCATATCGTCGCCGCCCGCTCGATCATCTGGCCCACTGCGTCCTTGGCCGCCTCTAACGACGCGATGCCCGTAGAGTAGGTGGTGCGGCTCCCGTCGGTCGTCTCGGTGTAGCCGATCGAGTCGGTGTCGACAACCGTCGGAATTACGTCCTGCGCCTTGAGGCCCAACTCCTCGGCCACCTGCATGGACATGGAGGCCCGTGAGCCGCCGATATCCGGCGAGCCCACCGACAGGTTGACCTTGCCGTCTGCCCGGACGCTGACGGTTGCGCTGGCCTCGCCGCCGAAGTTGGGCCAGAAGCCGATCGAGATACCACGGCCGCGATTCTCGCCGCTTAGCTGCGTCTTGTAGTGGGGATGGACCTTCATCGCCTCCAGGACCTCGATGCACCCAATAGGCCCGAAGACCGGGCCGGCGGCGCGGCGTGTCCCTTCCGTCGGTGCGTTCGTCAGTCGGAGCTCTATCAGGTCGGCCCCCAGTTTGCCGGCCAGCTCGTCCACAAGCTGCTCTACCGCGAAGGCGGCATTGGGCGCGCACGGAGCCCGGTACGGCGCAGCCTTGGGTTTGTTCACGACAACATCGTAGGTGTCGATCAGTATGTTCGGTATGCTGTATGCGGAGAACGCGGTCACAGCCGCGATGCTCACGGCCGAGCCAGGAAATGCCCCTGCTTCGAACGCCAGGTGCGCCTGCGCAGCTACGATCTTGCCTGAGTTCGTGGCCCCGAGCTTGACTTTGATGTGGGAACCGGGCGCAGGACCCGTGCCCTCGAAGACCTCTTTGCGCGTCATCACGAACTTGACCGGACGGCCGGTCTCCTTGGAGAGCAAAGCAGCCACCGGCTCCATGTAAACCACGGTCTTCCCGCCGAAGCCGCCGCCGATCTCCATCGGCACGACCCTGATCTGGGACACCGGCACGCCCAGCACATCCGCCGTACCGTTCCGGATCGCGAACGCCCCTTGGGTGGAGACCCATACGGTAATCCTGCCATCCTGGTTCCACAGGACGGTGCACGGATGAGGCTCAACGTATCCCTGGTGGATGGTCTGAGAGTTGTACTCTCCCTCGACGACCACGTCGGCATCGGCGAACCCCTTGTCGATATCCCCCAACTTGTACTGGTTGTAGTCGGCGACGTTGCTGCTCTTGTCCGTAGCCTCGCCCAGCGAGGCGGTCTTCAGGTCGTCGTGGAGCAGCGGTGAGTCGTCCTTCATCGCCTCTGGGGCGGTTAATACCGACGGCAGGACCTCGTAGTCCACTTCGATCAGGTTCACGGCCTCCTCCGCTATGTGAGGGCTGACCGCGGCGACCGCCGCAACCGCGTGGCCGACGTAGAGAACTTTGTCGCCGGCCAGGATGTTGTTCCGCCGCCGCCTCAGACTGGCGTCGTCACTGCCGGGAAGATCGCCGCCCGTGATCACGGCGTGAACTCCATCCAGGGCCTCGGCCTTGCTAGTGTCGATGGACCGGATCCGAGCATGCGGATGGGGGCTGCGCAACGTCTTGCCGTGCAGCAGTCCCGAGGACTGGAAGTCCGCGCCGTAGAGGGCACGCCCGGTGACCTTGTCCGCCCCGTCGGGGCGGATGGGGCGCGTCCCGATGACCTCGTATTCCTTGGTGGACAGAACTATGTTGGGCTCGTAGTCCGTAGCGGTCATACCCTTGCCTCCTGCATGTTATCCGCCGCGCTCGTCAATAGGTGCGCGATACGGTGATAGCAAGCCGAATTTCAATCGATGACCATATCAGGCGATGGTCGGTGCCGAGGATAACGCCAACGTGGTCTCTGCAGTCACTCGTCACTCGGCTAGCTGTTCATCGACCCGGCGGGCAGTACAGCGCCCAACTGGGCCAGGTTGCTGGCCTTGTCGATCTACTCTCCCAACTCTTCCGTCATCAGGTCATCGTGAGGGTGCGGGGTGTTCAAGCTCATCCCCTCGGGTGCCGTCAGGACCGGCACAAGTGCCTCGTAATCGACGTCGATGAGGGATACCGCCTCCTCGACGATGTAGGGGCTCTGGTAGCGGCGACCGCCGCTATGGCATGGCCCTTGTACAGAGCCTTCTTCCTCGCGAGGACGTTGTCCTGAAGATACTTGACATCGCCGGTCGACTCCCCCAGATCGACGACCCCGTCGCCGACAACCGGGAGGTCCTTGCTGGTAATTACCGCACGGACGCCCTCCAGCGCTTCGGCCCTGCTGGTGTCGATCGACCGGATTCGCGCGTGTCCGTGCGGGCTGCTCAGCACCTTGCCGTGCAAGAGCCCGGCGGCCTGATAGTCCACGCCGTAGAGAGAGCGCCCCGTGACCTTGTTGGCGCCATTGGGGCGGATCGGACGCGAGCCTATTACGTCATAATCTTTGGTTGAGAGGACGACGTTGGGCTCATAGTCCGCCGTCGTCATACCGCAGCTTCCTGCATCTTGTTGGCCGCGTCCATGACTGCGCGCACTATCTTGTCGTAGCCTGTGCAGCGACACAGGTTGTTCGCCAGCCAGAAGCGTATCTCATGCTCCGTCGGATTAGGGTTCTGATCGAGCAGCGCCTTGGAGGCGACGATGAACCCCGGAGTACAGATCCCGCACTGCAGCGCAGCGTTCTCAAGGTAGGCCTGCTGCACCGGGTGCAGCGTGCTGCCTACGGCAATGCCCTCGATGGTGGTGATGTCTCGCCCTTCTACTTCGACACCGAGGACTAGGCAGGAGGTCACTATCCTGCCATCCAAGACGACAGTGCAGGCACCGCAGTTGCCGTCGTTGCACCCTTCCTTGCTTCCCGTGAGGCCGATTACGTCTCTAAGGCACTCGAGGAGGCTCTGACGGGGCTCGCACAGGAAGTCGACAGCCTCCCCATTGATGGTTGTCTGAACGTAGGTCTTTGCTGGCATCTATCCTGACTCCTTGGCTCTCTCGATCGCTGTGTGCAACGCTCGTCTGGTCAGCACCTCACACAGGTGCTTCCTGAATTCGATGGTTCCGCGCATGTCGGTGATGGGCGTGGCCGCGTCGCTGGCTAACTGCGACGCCACCCTTATACTCTCGTCGGTCGCCGGCTTGCCCGCGAGGGCGTCGCCCGCCTCCTTCACGAACAGTGGGGTAGGAGCAACGGATGCTAGAGCTACCCTCGCCGATTTGATGTTCCCATTGTCCAACACCACGGATACTCCCGCTCCGACTACCGCGATGTCCATCTCGTTACGGGGGATAAAGCGAATGTAGCGAGCGCCAGAGTTCGGCACTGGCGCAGGGAGGTGGATGGAGACCACCAACTCACCAGGTTGGACTACCGTTCGTCCTGGAGCGGTGCAGAACTCCTCCACAGGGACCTCACGCGTCCCGCCCGAGCTCGCGATCTGGGCGGTAGCCCCTAGGGCTATGAGCGCCGGAATGGAGTCACCGCTGGGCGCCGCGTTGCACAGGTTCCCTCCAATGGATGCCCTGCCCTGGATCTGAGTCCCGCCGATTATCGACGCGGAGTCGATAAGGCCAGGATATGCGTTGCTGATGTCGGAATTGCCGTAAACCTTGTAACACTCGACGGCGGACCCCAACGTCAGTCCCGAGGAGGGACTGTAGCTGATCTCATTCAGCTCAGGGATGCCCTTTACGTCGACCAGAAGGTCTGGGCTTCTGGCCCCTGCTCGGAGTTGCACGAGGATGTCGGTGCCGCCCGCGATTGGCCGGGCCCGATCGCCGTGCTGAGACAGCAGGGTCAAGGCATCCCCCAGCGACTTGGGGGCTTCGTAATCAATCCACTTCAACAGCCTACCTCCTTCTTGATATGCATCGAAACCAACGGTGATTTACTGCAGTCCGTCTGCATCACACGCAGACCAAAAACGCACAAAAAACGCGCTCAGAAACGCCGCGGGATGAGGCGGGCTCAGAGGCTCCGCTCATCGTCAAGACCCAACAACCGGCATAAGTATATCAGACCTCTTTTACGGGAACAACGGGCGCGTTCGGGCCGGCGATTTGCCCTGGCTTCCTACCTGCAGAACAGGCCCGCAGCTGAGAGGATACAACTGCCGATGACCTGCATCCTGGCCACCCGGACAAGGCACCGGGAACCGGGCACTAGACCTCGGGCTCGGTGGAGATCACCGCTCGCCGGTGGGTGGCGACGCCTATCTTCTTGTCGCCTTCGAACGCCTCGATGGAGTAGGTTAGCCGGTTCCGGTCGACCTCGGTGAGCTCGGACCTGACCCGCACTTGCTCCCCGATGGCCGTCGGGGCGAAGTGTCTCAGGCCGTCCACGGCGAATCCCACGGTCGTAGAGTCTGCGGGCAAGTACGGGGCAGACGCCTTGATGCATGCGTTCTCCATGAGGCTCAGGAGCGAAGGGGTGGAGAGAACGTCAGCGCCCTCCCGACCGGTGCGGTTGATGGTAAACTCTCTGGTTATCTCCGCAACCAGTTCCGCGCTCTGCCCCGGTTCGAACCTGTCCATGTCCATGAGACGCTCTCCCAAATTGCTCGCAGTTCACTACCCCTGCTGGGGCCAGTCGTCGCCCACCTCGTCGAACCGGCGGTGCAGCTCGTCCACGAACTCGCCGGCTATCGGCAGCTGAGTCTCGACCTGCTCTATGTTCGCCTGCATGTGCGACGGATTGCGCGTGCCCACTATGACCGTGCCCACCTCGGGATGGGCCAAGACGAAGCCCATAGCCGCCAGGATGCGGTCGGCCGGCGCTCCCGGGAGCGGCCCCATCTCACTGACGATCTGCGCCCGCCGGAAGTACTCGCCGGCATAGCCATAGGGGCTGCGCTCAGCACCCCAGGCGCCGTTGGCAATAGGTCGCTTGATGATGATGCCCATCCCTCTGGCTTTGGCTGGCCCGAACAGCCGGGTCCGCGCGTGCTGATCCACGACGTTGAAACTGGTTTGAAGGGTGTCGAAGTGGCCGCTCTCGACGGCCCAGAGGGCGGCCTCGTTGTCCCCGCTATAGCCGACGAAGCGGGCCTTGCCCGAATGCTTGGCGGCGAGAAGCGCCTCTATCACCTCGCCTCGCTCCAGCTCCGCCACGCCACACGAGTGAAGCTGCACGAGGTCCAGGTGATCGGTCTTCATCCGAGAGAGGCTTCGGTCGATGCTCTCCTTGATGGTCTGGGCGGACCATGCCGTCCCAGAGGCGCCACCAACGACGTGCCCGCACTTGGTGGCCAGGGTGTACTCGTCCCGACGGTGGGCGATCGTACGGCCGATGAGCTCTTCGCTGATGTCGTAGCAGGCGGAGGTGTCGAGGAAGTTGACGCCGCCGTCGAGGGCTGCGTTGAGGACCTGCCCCGCCTCCTCGACGTCTCCCATCGTCAGCTCGTAGCCTATCCTAGCCAGTCCCGCACCGAGGACGCTGACTGTGAGTCCTATGTTACCGAAGGAGTTCGTGCGCATGGTCGTCCTCTGCTCCGTGAGACGACGCCGGCGGGGTCCGCTGACGATGCCGCACTCGCCGGACAATCTGACTACAGGGCAGTGTATGACTCGTGCACCCTGGTTTGCAAGCTGAGGAGCAGCGGAGACGGGAGGTCGCAGACGCCGAGTCTACTGCGCCGAGACGCCTAGCTGAGATGATTCGGACTGGGGAGCAGTCGATGCTGTCGACCGGGAGAGTCCGGTCGACGCCGGTGCTAAGTTCGTTTGACGCGACGGGAGCAGGTGGGGCAGCCACACCTAGACGTGGGCGGCGGCGGGAACAGCCCTCCAAAAAGCAGGACGACCATCTCGCGTTCGGTAAGCTTGAAGGAGCTGCCGATGGCGAAGAATTCCGCCACGCGGCTGTCCGCGTCGGCCTCTCCGGACGCGGACAGCGACTCGCGTTCGGCCAGCATCCGCTCGGCACGCCCTCGAATGATCACCAGATGCTCAGCAACCATGTCCTTCGGGTCACGCACAGTCAACGTGGCCATGACAAGTCTACCTCCTAAACCATGCTGGGCCCACTATAGCCGAGCCTCGTGCACTGTGAGACCAGTGGTAGTATCAGCTTACGCGTGTGTCCAATCTACATGGATTCATGTGGGCGGAGCCACCATGGTGCCTTCGCCGATGCCATCGGTCTCTCGCCGACGCGGGGTCTCGTCTGTACACCGCCATGCTCGGGTCCGGGGCAATTTGCAAGCAACCGATTCTCGCCGTTAGCGTCCGAGAGCGATTGGCTCAGGCTCGAGGCCATGTCGGGGTTGTGGCGCTCCAACAGCCGGATGATCACGCGGGTCATCAGCTGCACGCTTTTGTCGAACTGGGTCAGGATCCGCTCGAGGCGGAACATGAACCACACCAGGATCATTCCAGCGATACCGGCGTTCACGAATGGCGACAGGTCGATCTCCACGTTTCGCGCCCTTACAGGTGTTTTGTAGCGGGTCTGACCTCTCCCCGGGCTCCGTCCTCTATTACTCATTGCAGAATCAGCTCAGTGACGACGCTGGTCCATCCCTCGCTTACGGTGATCTTGTACCCCTCGATGAAGAAGTCCAAGCTTATGCCATGTCGCTATCGTCCACCGTCACCCGGTCGGAGAAGCTACGCTGAAGCATAAGCATAACGTTGGCCTTGGAGCCGTTGGTCACGAGGATGGCCAGAACGGTCTTCGGGGCCTTCCTGCGGCTGAGGCGGTTGTCGACCGTCGCCTGAGCGACGGCCACCTCCCTGGTCCACAGCACATCGACGCTTCTGATCCGCTTGCCATGGGCGCTCTTACTGGTCGCGTCCTCGGCGAGCAGGAGCACCCGTTCGTCGAACGTGAATGCGGCGGTGTTCCGCAGCTTGAGGAGCGTCAGGTAGCCCGCCGTGGCGCCAAAACGTCACCCTAATCACCGTGCCCTTGCCGTGGTAGTCGGACGTGTTGGGTTGGGTTACCGTAAGCTCTCTGGAGATATCCGTGCCGGAGCCGTTCTGTGCCGTATTGGCATCGTAGTCTGTGTTCTCGACTGGTGTGGTCAGGCCCGTCATGGCGTCGTGGCCCTTGCTCTCGTCCAGAAAGTCTTTGGTCTCGCTGGCCGAGAAACATGGCTTCTCCGTCAGGGTCCAGACGCCCTGAGCGCCGTTGTCGGTGGCGTCCCCGATCCGCATGAACACCAAGTTCTCTATGTTGCCGTCGCCATCGTCCCACGCCAAGTCGGAGAAGTAGGGATTGACCTCGTCGTCGGTGTCCTTGATCGTCTCCGGGGGTGCCGAGTGCGGGGCGCCCGAACGATGGGAGCGGTCCTCCAGCCGCCAGAAGCCGTGTCCGTCGACGTAGACAAGGCCGTCCTCCTCGTTCTAGAAGCGGTGAATCTCATCAGTCCTCTGGACGCTCCAGATGGCGGACATCCAGGATGAGGGCGCTAGGTCCTTTCCCTGGTCCAGCTGACGGCGAGCGGAATCTACCTCGTCGTAGGTGCCGTAGGTAAGGACGTCGCCAAGGATCTCGTCGGCCCCCTGCGGCAGCGTCGTGAAGGAGCCGGTGAAGATGGTCACGCCCGTCAGTCCCTCCATCTCGTCCAGCGCGCGGATGTAGCAGTACTGGGCCCCGGACGAGACCTGGGCCGTATCGAGTCGATCGTGTCGTAGAACAGCGAGACCCAACCGCCGAACGAAAAGAAAATGGACGGCCCCACGGAGCCGTCCCTCACCCAACATAACAGAACGCCTGTGCGGCTTTGTCAATAGACACGCCGCCGGACGAGCGCGCTAGTTCGCTCCCAGCACCTCCCTGACAGTGATGGCGATCTCGCCGGGTGAAGGGATGATAGTCACCCCGGCGGCCGCCAGGGCCCTGGTCTTCTCTGCGGCGCGTCCCGCGGAGCCGGTGACGATGGCCCCGGCGTGACCCATGCGTCTGCCCGGCGGCGCGCTCTGTCCCACGATCAGCGCCGCGACGGGCTTGGTGAAGTCGCTCTTGATGAACTCTGCAGCCTCCTGCTCTCTGGTGCCGCCGATCTCTCCGATCATGACCACGGCGTCGGTGTCCGGGTCATCCTGGAACATCTGGAGCACGTCGATGAAGGACGTCCCGACCAGGGGGTCGCCGCCGATTCCCACGGAGGTCGACTGCCCGATTCCGAGGCCAGACAGCTGCCCCACAGCCTCATAGGTCAGGGTGCCGCTCCTGGAAACGACGCCGACTCTGCCCGGCATGTATATCTGGGGTGGCATGATGCCCATCTTGCACCTGCCGTGGGGCGAAAGCATTCCAGGACAGTTGGGGCCTATGAGGGTGACCGGCAGGCCTTTGATATGCCGCAGCACCCGGACCATATCCATCACAGGTATGGCTTCCGTGATGCAGGCTATAACGGGGATTCCGGCGTCCGCCGACTCTACGATTGCATCGGCTGCGAAGGCAGGCGGCACGAAGATGAGCGACGCGTTTGCGCCGGTATCGGCGACCGCCTGGTCCACGGCGTTGTAGACAGGCACGGTCTCCTCGAACATCGTGCCTCCCCGGCCGGGAGTCACGCCGCACACCAGGTTGGTGCCGTACTGCTTGCACCGGCTGGCGTGGAAGCTGCCTTCG
>Ga0310345_10002266_pt1 | contig 19806 bp, 20 predicted proteins | sample HC15DNA20500_MG_FD_204667 | JGI IMG/M metagenome (GOLD analysis project Ga0310345, IMG submission 204667) | Marine microbial communities from station ALOHA, North Pacific Subtropical Gyre - HC15-DNA-20-500_MG | ecosystem: Environmental > Aquatic > Marine > Oceanic | place: Pacific Ocean: North...
CGAAAAGGAGTTTTTGTAATCGCTTCGAAATAGTCCAGTCGCATGTTGATAGTCGATTGGAACCCCGGGGTGCCCTCCACGTCGCTTAGCGCCGCGTAGAGGGAGGCTGTATCTACGTAAGCAGCCGTGAAGCCACCGAAAAGCTGACCGGCAGGGTTGAGTACGACGTCAGGAAGATGGCACAGGAGTTCAAGCTGCCCGACAGACGAACTGATGACAGACCATTCCGGGGCATCCAGGATGTCAAAAGGCGCTACTCCCGGATTGAGCAGTCGGCCCTCAGGAACATTGTCACGCCATTCGAGTAAGTCGGCGATTTTTTTATCACTCATTAGAAACCCCTCCTAAGGGAAGAAGTGTGTACGTAAAAGATTGCGAGGTCACTCTGAAGTCTGTTCAACCGCGAAGTCAGTTAACCAACAGCTTCACTGGCCGCGAGAAGTGCCGCTCCTACGGCTCCGGCTAATTCCCCTGCGGCAGCGGGCTCTATTCGAACCGTGGCTCGTTGACTGGCACCAATCAGCAACTGGTCGAAAGCCGTTCGTACTCTTGGTCCCCAAAGTTCCCATTCTTCGATGAGGCCGCCGCCAAGAATGATGATTTCCGGATCTATCAGCGCGGCACAATTGGCTAAGCCCACTGCTACCCACCAGCTGTACGCATCAATTACTCGTATCGCTTCTTCATCGCCTTTTCGCGCGGCAGCCGTGACATGTTCACCGGTAATTTTTTCTACTTCGCCTCCTACGTCTTCGACAATGGCGCTAAGGCGCCCTGCCGAAACCGCTTGGGTGGCCAAGTTGACGAGGCCCGTACCCGACGCGTACGACTCCCAACAACCCTGCATGCCGCAGGCGCAGATCGGACCATTTGGGTCCACCAGCATATGTCCTGGCTCTCCGGCCATTCCCTCTGCCCCACGGACTACGCTCCCGTCCGATATGACAGCTCCGCCGATTCCGGTGCCAAGTGTCACTAAAAGAGCTTGTTCGACGTTCCTTGCGGCGCCTCGTATCAACTCGGCCCGTGCCGCACAGTTGGCATCGTTATCGACATAGACGGGAACATTAATTAACGGCTCTATCGAACGTTGAAGCTTAAGGCCGTCTGCATCAGCCAAATTAGGTGCTCGGTGTAGCTGCCCATTTTTGTCGACCAGACCGGCGACGCCGATGCCAAGAGCCGAGACTCTGTAGTTGCCGAGTTGATCGGCCAGTGAGTGGAAAAGAGTGGCGACGCACTCAACTATTTGGTCGGAACTCTGAGGGGTAGGTCTCGTTTCTTGAACAAGGATTTCGCCACTTCGAGCGAGCGCAAGACCGAGGGTTTTCGTACCCCCAATGTCCACACCGATCGACACGACGTCAAAGGGGGCTTCACTCAAGTTCACTTCACCAGATTTCTAGGCCAACAGCTGCCAGCACAAGCTCGTGTCTTTTGACGACAACTTATCTCGGAGGCTGCAAAGCTGGGGGAATCAAGGACAGGGAGATCACGATGGACAGTGTTATTTACGAGATTCGGGATCGTATTGCCTACGTAACCATCAATCGGCCCGAGGCCTACAACGCATGTGACCAACCTACTTATGATCGTTTGGCTGAAGTGTGGGACGACTTTGCTCGCAACGACGAAGCGTGGGTAGCGATCTTGACCGGTGCGGGCGACAAGGCGTTTTGTGCTGGAAGCGACATTAAGAAGAACTTCAATTCTTTACCTAACCCGGCAGATAGTTTCGCAGCGGCAGGTCGCGGGGACCTGATGCGTGGTCTTGAAATCTGGAAGCCGGTGATTGCGGCAGTCAATGGTCATTGCAACGGGGGTGGCCTCGAGCAGGCGTTGGGTTGTGACATACGTATCGCTTCCGAAAATGCCCAGTTCGGATTAGGGGAAGTGTTATTAGGTCTTTTGCCCGGTGGCGGAGGCACTCAGCGGCTTCCGCGCGCTATACCGCTCGGCGATGCGCTCTGGATGTTGTACAGCGGCGAGCGGATAGACGCGCAGGAAGCGTTCCGTGTAGGTCTCGTCAACAAAGTCGTGCCACTCAAAGATCTGATGTCTACAGCGCAAGCTATGGCTGAAAAGCTTTTGGGTTCGGGTCCTCTGGCAGTTCGAGCGATCAAACAAGCGGCTGTTCAGGGTTTGAGCATGCCGCTCGATGATGGTCTTCGCCTGGAACAGCATCTCTTTCGTCTTCTCGCGACTACTGAGGACAGCGTTGAAGGCACGCGAGCATTCGCGGAGAAACGTCCGCCTCAATGGAAAGGTCGATGAGGTAATTCGTGACCGAGAAGCTTTATCTCGTTGATGCAACAATTCGGCAGTTTGATGCTGTCGTTCTGGCAGTTAACGAAGATCAAATTGAATTGGATAAAACTGCGTTTTACGTGATGGGAGGCGGCCAGCCGCACGATACGGGGCTCCTCAGATGGCAAAACCGCGAGAGTTCCGTTGAAGAGGTTCGAATGATTGATGGCAGGGTGTGGCATCGCCTCAACGGTGATATCCCCGATATCGGTGCATCAGTCACAGGTTCAATTGATCAAGAACGTCGCCAGCACATGATGCGAACTCATACAGCGATGCACATTCTGTGTGGAGTGATGTGGCAGAAATGGCAGAGGGTCGTGACTGGAGGAAACATGGATGCTCTGTCTGGTCGAATGGACTTCGAACTTGATGAGTTCCCTGAAGGATTTGCTCAAGAAGTGGAGACCCTTTGTAATGCTGAGGTCGCTGCCAATCGCCCAATAGAAGTGTCTTTCCTGCCTCGCTCTGACGCTGTTTTGGATAGAGATTTGATACGAACGAAAGTCAATCTGATTCCCGACTCGGTGACAGACATTCGAATTGTGGACATCGTTGGCTTAGATAAACAAGCCGATGGGGGTACGCACGTAGCTTTCACCAGTGAAGTTGGAAGAATCGAGATCACTAAAACGGAGTCAAAGGGTCGCGGTTTTAAGCGAATTAGGTTCGTTCTCCACGACAGCTAATAACCGTCGTTTCAGTTTCGCCACAGAGTGGGGTCTGCGTCATCCGGCAATACAAGAAAGAGCGTGGTGGCATTCTCTGGGCGGAAACTTGACTTGTGGCCTTGGCCTGTCAGGTCATCAGCCAGCAAGGCCATCCCTGGAGTAATGAGCCGAACCTCCCCATGGCCTGTCTCGATTTCGACTTCTCCTTCCAAGGGAACGACAATCTGCCGGCGAGGCGCATTATGAAAGTCCAAGTCAACCGCTGGTTGCTGGGTCCGAAATATCGCGCCTTCTAGCGACAGCAACGCTGTTTCGTAGCCCCGCACTTCCTTCGTCGCAGGTAGCTCGAGGTCTTCGATAACGGTTTCGCCTTCTTCGGTTCGGATCCACACGAGGTGCATGTCAAGTTCCTTAGCAAGGGTTGTCGGAGGGAGGCTAGGCGCAAAGCGATGGGTTCGGCAGTGCTCCGCGGGCGGACTCATAGGCTGCCGAAATTTGCAAACAAAGATTTTCATTGAAACCACGGCATGCAATTTGCAGGGAAGTTGGAAGGCCTTCGTTCGAGATGCCTGAAGGGATCGAACTCGCGCACATCGATAAGTAATTGAAGGCACGTGTGAATCGGGCCGGTGTTGAGTTTTCGTCCGCTTCATCCAGTGTTAGCGGCAACATCGGGGTCGTTGGTGTGACCAGGGCATCAAAGCCTTCGAGCGCACGGTAAAAGTTCTTGCGATCGGTGTCGCGTTCAAGTACTGCTCCAACGTATTCAGTCGAGGAAATTGATGCTCCTGGAAGAAAGCGCGCCCGTACGTTTTCGTCAACCCGAGCTTCAGGGTTATCCATGATGTCTCGATGGTGAAAATAACCCTCCGCGGTCACGATAACGAAGGTCGCTACTTTCATTTCCTCGAATGGTTTAGGGGGGTCGAAGGGGTCGACTTGCGCCCCAAGTTCTTCGAGAACGTTGAGGGCTCGGTCATAGGCTTCAAGCTGAGCTACGTCTATTCCGTAACGTTCGTTATCGGGCAAACAGCCAATACGAAGACCGCGAATTCCGGCAGAGAGGTCAAGCTCTAGACGTTCCAAAGACATTGCTTCATACATAACTGCAGCATCAGCAACCGAACGAGCCATCGGGCCTGGTGTATCTAAGGTATGTGATAGCGGCACGATTCCGTCCGTCGGGAGTAACTGTTCGGTGGTTTTCAACCCGACAATTCCGCAAAAAGCTGCCGGCAGTCGAACCGAGCCGCCTGTGTCAGTGCCTATCGCGCATGAAACCATTCCTGAGGCAACCGCCGCTCCTGAACCACTAGACGAACCACCTGGGGTTCGAGCAGTGTCTGCATCCCAAGGGTTATGTGGGGTACCCATTCGCTGATTGGTTCCCCAGCCACCCATAGCAAACTCTACGGTTTTAGTTTTTCCTACCAGGATTCCGCCAGCGTTAATTAGTCGCTGAGCGATCGATGCGGTACCTGGGGATTGACGCTCCGTCCATTCTGCGCAACCCGCTGCTGTGATTTTTCCTTGAACGTCGACGATGTCTTTAAGCGCGAACGGGATGCCATGAAATGGCCCTTTCTGCGCGCCATCTGCGATTGCGTCGGTCGCCGCTTGCGCAGCAGCGCGAGCTTCTTCGCTATAGACGGCTTGCCACGCTCCGATAACGGGATCGAGGGTTTCAATAGCATCGAGGCATTGGTCAAGCACATCGTTTGGGGTGAGAGTGCCATCCGCATAATGTTGGGTCAGTTCGCTTATCGAGAGCAGCATCGCCGCCTCCGCCTTTCCTAGAAGTTACTCGCGTCTTAATAATGCTCGGATTCATGCAAAGCTGCTGAAATGTCATCTGCTCCTACCGTAAATATTGATCCCGCTGCCTTCTGGGCGGATCCATATCCGACGCTCGCCCAGATGAGACAATCGGCGCCCATCTGTTTCGTTCCAGAACTTGGGGCCACGTTAATTACCCGTCGAGATGACATTCATACTTGTGAAAAGAACGTTGCTGTGTTTTCTTCTGACCAACCCAACGGGTTGATGAACGTTCTAATGGGTCGCAACATGATGCGGAAAGACGCCGACGAACACCGCCACGAACGTTTCATCTACTACCCCGCCATTTCCCCGAGAAAAGTGGAGCAGGTGTGGGCGACGCTCTTCGAAGATCTCACCGACTCTGTGCTGACGGGCTTCCAACAGTCGGGCTCCGCTGACTTGGTGCCCCATTACGCGACTGCTGTTAGCGGCGAAGCCTTGAAAGCAATCACTGGTCTTACCCAGGTTTGGTTTCAAGATCTTGATGCTTGGAGTCAAGCCATGATCGACGGTGTCGCTAACTACGCCAATGACCCTGAGGTTGAATCACGATGTCACACCGCTACAGCGGCAATTGATGCAGCTATTAGCGAACGTCTGCCCCAAGTGAAGAAGGTTCCCGATTACAGCTTGCTTTCGGTAATGACAGAAGCTGGGATGCCTGAGGAAATGGTGAGGGCCAACATCAAGCTGACAATTTCAGGTGGTCAAAACGAACCGCGAGATGCGATCGCCGGCGCGATATGGGCTCTCTTGACGCACTCCGACCAGCTCGCTTTAGCTGTCTCGGGAGAAGTTTCGTGGCTTCAAGTATTCGAGGAATACTGTCGCTGGATCGCCCCAATTGGAATGTCGCCTCGTCGAGTCGCCATCGAACATTCCTACGACGGCGTCACCTTTGAACCGGAAGATCGAGTGTTCTTCATGTTCAATTCAGCTAACCGAGATGAGAACCATTTCGATGCCCCGGACGTCTTCGATGTGACGCGCGACACCACAGCTTCACTTACGTTTGGTGCAGGTCCTCATTTTTGTGCAGGGGCGGCGGCCTCTAGGAGCCTTGTCGGAAACGTCGCTCTTCCCAAGCTATTTGAACGACTCGGTGAGCTGCGTCTCGATCCGCTCGCGCCACCAGTTGAATTCGGGGGGTGGGCTTTTCGTGGACCACTCACCCTTCCGGCTATTTGGGGTCAGCCTTGAACGATTTGGACCACACCATCAGCAGCCGGGTCCGCTCCACCGTCCAGGCCCCCGTTCTGGACCCTTATCCCGTGGACCCAAGCGAAATCATGGGTACGTGGGCTTCTGATGACTTCATAACCGTCAGTTTCTAATGCATCGGTGACAGCCCAGGGAATGCCGTTCGACACGTCGATCGCGTTGCTTGTTCCTGAAACTCTGGGTGCCGATACGGCCTCTAGCATGTTCATCTCAAAGTCGATGCTGTTCAGGAGCACCTGAGTTACACCCATAGCGATTTGAGTGCCACCCGGGGCTCCAACGACGTAGCTCAATTCGTCATCGTCAAACACCATCGTGGGGCAAAGGGAACTGAATCGGCTTTTCCCGGGAGCCAGCGAGTCAGCATTTCCGGGTCGGGGATCGAACACAGCCATGCAGCCGTTAAACATGAATCCAAGCCCGTCCGTAATAACACCCGATGGCATTCCAAGCGAGTGAGTCATCGATGCTGCATTACCGTTTTTGTCAACAACGCACACGTGTGTTGTGTCGCGGGGCTCGTATGCCAACCGTTCTACACGCGCCCGCTCGCCGGCTTGAATGGATGCCGCGTGTTCAGCAGCGTGGGCTTTGGAGATCAACCGTTCAAGCGGAACATCAAAGTGTTCGGGGTCGCCGACGAACGTGTCTTTGTCAGAGGTAGCGCGTTTCATCGCTTCCGTGACGATACGGACATAATCGACGCTGTTGTGGCCCATACCTTTCAGGTCAAAACATTCGAGCACATTGAGCATTTCAAGAACCATCGTTCCCCCTCCAGGGGGATGGTTCGTCGTTACGTCTAGACCGCGGTACGCGCTACGAATGGGCTCATTGTGGGTGGTCTGATACTCCGAAAGGTCCCTGTCGCTCATGAGTCCCCCGTGAGCGGAAACATCTTCGGCGATTCGTTCTGCGAGTTGGCCTTTGTAGAACACGTCCGCACCCTCGGACGCTATAAGCCTCAACGTGTTGGCGAGGTCGCCGTTGACCACTACGTCACCCACTCGCTTGGGGAACCCATCTGACCCAAAATAGATCTCTCGGCCCGTTGACGAATAGCGAAGTCGTTCGACGTTGTCGGTTCGACCCATGGAGGCGCCTTCGACCCACCAGCCAGCCACATGAGGCCTCACAACAAATCCCTCTGCAGCCCACTTGACAGCGGGTGCCACAACTTCGTCCCAATCTTTTTCTCCCCAGGTTGTTTGGGCTTCGAAATAAGCCTTAAGAGAGCCAGGTGTCGCAATTGCCTGATAGCCGAGGTCGTTAACTTTGCCCTCTACAACGAAACCGAAACCATCTCTGGTCTCGCCAACAACGATGTCAGCCCATTGGTCTGATCTAGTCGCCAGAGGAGATTTCGCGTGGAAGTCGATGCATTGGTGAACCCCTTTGTCCGGGAGGTACACCTGCAAATTTCCGAAACCTGCGATGCCGCACATTTGGGGATCCACAACCCCTGCAACCAGCCCACAGGCGATGGCTGCATCGACCGCGTTACCTCCATTTCGCAATATGGACGCGCCAGCTTCAACCGCTTCAGGTTGGGCAGCGACCACCATGCCGTAGCCATATTTCGTCACGGTTGACCTTTGAAGTTGAGTTTCCCTCTAACGGTATTCAGGTTTGGCTCCAGGTACTTCGAGCGGGGGACATTCCCAGCTCAGTAGCTCTGGAAGACATTCTTTGGCGAAAAGTCGTATAGATTTTTCTGCGTCGTCGAACGGCATCCCGGCATAGCTGAATCCCGGCATTATTGCGTTCATGCCAATCATTTTTCGCATGTGGTCAAACTTTTCCAGGACTTGTTCGGGGGTTCCCCAAGGCATCAAATCAACAAAGTCTTGTGCGGCGCGGTCGGCTCCCTGTTTTTCTATGTAACTAGTAATACCCGTATAGAACTCGTATCCCTTGACCCCCTCGTGTGGAGCCTTCTCGAACTCGTAATGGCGCATCACGCTCTCATAGTTTGCCCCTATGTATTTCCTCGCCATTTCTTCGGCACGATCGGCGCTCTCATCAACGAAAACCGATCCTCCAGAAAACGGTGGGGGTCCCGGTTCACCATTAACTCGCTCAAATACTTCGTTGTACGTCGCGAGGTCCTGTTGCACCACTGTCCAAGGCTTTTGCGGAATAATAAGTACCCCGTAGCCCAACTCAGCCATAAGAGGCATCGATTCGGGAGATACAGCAGCTGCGTAGGCTCGTCCCTTAAACGAGTGTTGTGGACGGGGCCTAATCTCTCGAAGTGGCTGCGATCCGAACTCGTTGTCGTACTCCATTTTGCCGGACTCGAGTGCCTCCAGAACCAGGCCCGCATATGAGACAAGTCGTTCGCGCGAGGTGTTCATATCGACTCTAAAACCTTCGTACTCGATACGTGCCAAGCCCCTGCCGATTCCTAGAATCATCCGCCCGTTTGACATGGTGTCAAGTAAGGCTATGTCCTCAGTAATTCTCAGCGGATCGTGCCAAGGCAACACAATGACTCCTGTGCCTAGTAGCACATCTGGATGTTTACCTGCCATGTAGGAAAGAAATTGCACCGGCTCAGGACACATCGTGTAGTCATCAAAGTGATGTTCGACCGTCCATAAAGACTTAAAGCCAAGCTCTACGGCGAGATCACAAAGACGAAGTTCCTCGCCGTAGACCTCGTGGTCGGGTAGCCCGTTAAATGGGTTCTGAAAAACGGCGGTATATCCGGTGTGCATGAAATCCCCTGTCTTCGCGACATCAAGAAACTACACCGCGCCAACCCTCGTTTGTCGGGTCGACCCACGACATGTTGACCTCGAGGCTGAAAGAATACGCAAAGACTTCAAAGGGAGGTACTGCGATGGCGCAGATTGGGTCAGCTGAAGCACATACTCAATGGATCTCGACAGTGGTTGAAGACGTCTTGGACCCTGACCTTCCCATTTTGGATCCCCATCATCACTTGTGGCTTGATAAGGGGCATACGGGCTGGCCCTACACCCTGGACGACTTACATGACGACACTGGGAGCGGTCACAACGTAGTGGGCACCGTCTTCCTCGAGTGTCACGCCGAATACCGAAATGATGGCCCAATTCATCTTCGACCCGTGGGCGAGACAGAGTTTGTCATCGAGCTTGCTGAAGAAAGCGCTGCATCAGGTGAGGCAGAGATCAAGGCGATACAAGGCAACGCTGATGTTTCATTAGGTGCCGCCGTTGAAGAGGTTCTGGAGGCCCACGAAACAGCGGGACGGGGCCGCTTTCGCGGAGTTCGATACATCACGGCACAAGATGATCATCCGCCCTTGGCAATGCCGCCAAGTGTTGCGATGGACGACCCGTCCTACCTCGAAGGAGTCCGCCGCGTCGGTGATTTGGGGTACACCTACGACGCCATGGTTTATCACCCACAGTTGCCAGAATTCGTTGACGTAGCCCGCGCATGTCCTGAGACACCCATAGTTCTAGATCATTTAGGTGGGATATTAGGTACGGGCCCCTACAAGAATCAAAGAAAGGAAATTCTCGATTACTGGAAAGCTCAAATGACCAGTATCGCGGCCTGTAGCAACGTCTTTTTGAAACTTGGTGGTATCGGAATGCCGATGATGGGCTTTCGGTGGGACAAGCGCGATCGACCTGCAGATTCAGTTGAGTTGGCCGAAGCTTGGAGTGACCCGATCCAATTTGCGATTGAGGTCTTTGGGGCGCAACGTTGCATGTTTGAGTCCAATTTTCCAGTGGACAAACGCGGTGTTGGTTACGTCCCGTTATGGAACAGTTTTAAGCGCATCACAGCTAATTATTCAGTTGGAGAGAAAAGGGACCTATTTCACGACACGGCAGCTCGGGCGTATCGGCTTCCGTTACTTGCCGACGCTTGAGTTAGGACTCCGGAATGGCGATAAAAGCGATTTTTCATGTAAATGTCAATTGTTCGAATCTCGAAGTGTCGTTGCCTTTTTACGAGAATCTCGGGTTTGAGACTGTATTGGATTTGCCTACAGGGGGCGATGCAAGCCTGGCTGAAGGGCTCGGCATGCCGGGTTGCGCTGGGAAGGCCGCGATCATGATGTTGGACCCTGATGATCCTCGTCAAACACGACTGGATCTAATCGAATGGGTGTCTCCAGATGATGATCGTCCTCCTTACGAGCATCTAGGGAGACTGGGAATTAACCGGATAGCGTTATGGACCGTGGATCTTGATGGCGAGTACGAACGCTTGAAGTCAGATGGTGTGGATTTTCTTTCCGAACCGCTTTTTATGGGTGGGCACACAAAATTTGTCTGCTTTCGCGACCCCGACGGCACCGTTATTGAGTTGATCGAGTTTCACCGCTCACCACTGGGCGAGGAGTTGGATCAACCTGCTTGAACCGTGGCCTGACAAACTCTCTTCATGGTTCATCGCGTAGGCATCATTGGTCTTGGGACAGTTGGCTCTCGTTTCGTTGAGCAGTTCAACAATCACGGCGCCTTTGAGTTAGCGGCAGCCTGGGATGCTGATCCTGAGGCCTGTTCGCTTCATGCAGGTTCCGTCAACATTTGCTCCGGTGCCGATGAAGTAATCGCAGCCTCTGACCTGGTGTATGTCGCTGTTCCACCAAAGCATCATCGCGACTACGTATTGAGTTGCATCGCCGCTCAGACCGCAATTTTCTGTGAGAAACCACTCGGAATCGATCTGGTTTCGAGTCGAGAACTAGTGGATGCGGTCGAACGTAGCGATCTGCCCGCGGGCGTCAACTTTGTGTTTAGCGCCGCGCCCTCAGCCCGAGAACTTCAATACAAGGTTATGAACGGTGAATTAGGAAAATTAACTCGGGTGGATCTTCGACTGCATTTTTCTAGTTGGCCACGCACTTGGCACGAAAAAGCGCAATGGTTACGTCTGCGAGATCAAGGAGGCTGGATTCGCGAAGTGGTGTCTCATTTCATTTTCTTGGTTTCGCGCTTACTGGGCCCAATCAGCATGGAGAGCGGCGACGTTTACTTTGAAGATGGCCCTGACGGGGTTCTGTGCGAACAGATCGGGCTCGCTCGATTCACATCTAGCTCGGCACCGGTCACTCTCGCTGGCACTAGCCACGGAGCTGGGCCGGATGTCGTAGATCTAACAATCCAAGGTACAAATGCTTCTGCGCGAATATGGGACTGGTACCAGCTTCAACAAACAGACGGAGATCGCTGGGTCGACTGTTTTGAGTCCGACCGCGCAGCACTGGGAAGCGACGCCTATACCGCTCAGCTAGACCAACTCGATCGGATGATGAAGGGCCAGGACCACACCATTGGAACCTTCGCTGAGGCCCTGTCGGTTCAAGAGTGCGTTGAAGGGTTACTAGCTACCTAAAACTTGGGTACGCCCGACTACACAAAACTCGCCGCCTTCAGGATCGACCAGCACCACAGCAACAAACCCCATGTGACTAGGGTCTCCTGCCGGAGTGACGACCGTTGCTCCAAGCGCGACGAGACGTTGCACCTCAACTCCGATGTCATCAACGAAAAGATCCAGGTGCACACGGTGCTTCGCTGTTTTGCCCTCGGGGACCTTTTGAAACGTCAAATGATTAACGGCTCGCTCAACGTTGGAACCCGAGATAGTGACATACGGTTCACCATCTCCCTCCCGGTTAGTGAATCCGACCGCCCCGCTCCAAAAGTCAGCGAGTCGTTCAGGGTCAGAACAATCAACGGTGACACCCATGGCGCGAAGGCCCATGGAGGTAATCCTAGACAGTGTCGGGTTGGAAGAAGTTGGTCCGCTCCGTTGTTACATAGCTAGGTTTAGACAGCCGTTCGCTGCGAAAAGAGAGACTTGAATGGATGTCGAAGCATTTAGAAGCATGGTCCAGGACCGCCGGAGCGTGCGCGGATATCGAGATGAACAAGTCCCCCGAGACGTCATCGAGGACATCATCGACATCGCCGGAGGGGCTCCATCGTCAATGAATACGCAGCCCTGGCATTTCCATGTCTTGACAGGCGAGCCACTTGATTTGATTCGACAAGGCAACACTGAGCGCATGGTCAACGGAGCCGCTCCTCAACGAGAGATCCCGCTCAACCACGGTTACGAAGGAGAACATCGGGATCGACAGATCGAGATTGCTGTGCAGCTGTTCGAATCAATGGGGATCGCCTGGGAGGACAAAGAACGGCGTCGCGACTGGGCAATGCGCGGCTTTCGCCAATTCGACGCACCGGTGTCGATCGTCGTTACATGTGACCGCACACTCGAACATGACGCGGTGGGTCATTTCGATTGCGGCGCTGTGACGTATGGGCTGGTGTTGGCGGCTTGGACTAAAGGACTTGGGTGCGTCATCAACGGCCAAGGAATCATGCAATCCGACATTGTTCGGGAGCACGCAAACATTCCCGAAGATCAAGTGATCATGACTTGCGTCGCCATGGGCTACCCCGACGACAGCTTCGTAGCGAACGACGTCAAATCAACCCGACGTCCAGTACGAGAAGTCGCAAGCTTCGTCGGCTTCGATGACTAGTTGCGACCTCGCGCTTCTACTGTCGATGCAGCCGATTGAAATAGGGAGCCGAACGCGCCTAAAGCTTCGGTCTGGAAGACTCGCATCGCCTGATGATAGGGGGACTCATGTCCAATGAAAGCACGACTGATCACGTACGGCTCGAGCTCAAAGGGTCGGTGGCGGTGGTCACTATGGCTAAACCACCTCACAATCTCCTTAACGGCCCGTTCATAGAAAGTCTGATGGGCGCCTTCGAAGGAGCCGCTGAGGTTGGCGGGCGGGCGATCCTACTGAGAAGCGAAATGAAACATTTCTCCGCGGGGGCAGATGTTGATGGTTTCGGTGGTGATGGCCAACGCGCGACGTCTGCGGCCGAAGTACTCGACCGATTGACAGGAGTTCCGTTGCCCACAATCGCCGCTGTGCACGGCCTTGCCCTCGGCGGCGGCTTCGAAATCGCCCTGGCCTGCGATTTCATTATGGCTTCAGCTTCCGCTCGTCTTGGGCTGGTCGAAACGTCTATTGGCTTAATGCCTTTGTTGGGAGGGGTCCAAAGAGTGGTAGAGCGCGCCGGCACAGCTCGAGGTAAGGAGATCGCTATGTTCGGTCGCCGACACGACCCTGAGCTGCTTGAACGTTGGGGCATCATCAACGTGGTGGTTGCCGACGACGAGTTGGAGGGCGCTTCAATGTCATGGGCGCAGCAATTAGCAGCTGGTCCGACAATCTCCTACGGAGCCATAAAACGACTCGCAGCGACCACTGCCAACCAAGGTGTGCGGGCAGCCGACGAAGCTCAGGACGACGCCGCCACGTCGGTCTGGCAATCCGAGGATTTACAAACCGGACTTGAGGCGTTCTCTGAGTCCGGACCGGGCACAGCCATTTTTCAGGGCCGATGACCGCCCCCCTTTTCGGTATTCGAGTGGTCGACTTTACTCGGGTTCTTGCTGGCCCGCACTGCACTAAGGCGTTACGCGACCTCGGTGCCGAGGTAATCAAAATAGAACCTCCAGCATCTGACACAGGGCGAAGCGGTCAACCCCATGTTGGCCCGATGTCCCTATATTTTGCGCAACAAAACGCGGGCAAACGCGCGCTTTCTCTGGACCTTAACTATCCGGAAGCGCAAGACATTATCCGGAAGCTTGTGGCCAGGGCCGACGTCGTCGTTGAAAATTTCCGTCCCGGGACCCTCGACCTTTTCGGACTTGGCTTTGATGATTTAGTCGCAGTGAAGCCAGACCTCATCATGGTTTCTATTACTGGTTACGGCCAGAGCGGTCCATGGCGCAGCCGACCCGCTTTTGCTCCAACCGTGCAAGCTGAATCAGGTTTCACTGAGATCATCGGTCGCCACTACGGCGACGCCCTCACGCGAACCGAAAACGACGCCTACAACCACGCTGATGTCTACACCGGTCTGCAGGGAGTGATAGCGACTCTTGCGGCCCTAGCTCACCGTGAGCGAACTGGCGAAGGGCAACATGTTGACGTTGCCATGGCGGCATCAATGCTCAGCGTCAACGACCGCGTGAGTTATGAACTGTCTGATATTGACGTTGAGGGGGAACCACTTGCTCTCAGCGCTCCTGAGTCTCCCGTAATAGAGCTACCCGACGGTCGAAAAATCACCATCGCCGCTAGTCCCGTGTCGACATTTGTCTTCCGGAGATACTGCGCAATGATGAGGAGAAATGACCTGCTCCTGGACCCTCGATTCATCAATGCTCAGTTCCGTCGCAAAAATTGGTCAGAGTTGTTGGATGAAATTCGTGCCTGGGTGTTGACCTTTAGAACGATTGAAGAACTCGAGGCGCAAGTAAGTGAAGCCGGGCTCGCGGTCGGAACCATCCGCACTGTTTCCGAGATCGCCGAATCGGAGTGGGCAGCCGAACGAGGTGCAATTCGCGAGGTGGATGATCGATCAGGCGGAACGGCGAGGATGCCAGCGCCTCCGTGGATTTTTGGGCAATGTGAACTTCCTGACGCAGGCCTGCCACCATTTCAGGGTGAACACAACTCTGAGCTTCTCTCCGAGATTGGCCTCACCGACGAAGAAATTGTGAAGCTGCAGGAGGCTGACATCGTGGTGTCACAGATTCCCAATAGGTCTCATTGATGCGACAACCGCGCGTTATCTTGCTGACCTTTATCGGCGCACATCTTGTGAACGATTTTTATGCCACCGTCCTTCCAGCGTTTTTGCCTGCCCTGGCTCGAGAATGGGACCTCGACTACGCGGAACTCGGGATTCTTTCTTTTGCTTTCAGTCTTTTGTCTGGCGTTTTACAGCCTTCCTTAGGTCATTTCGCTGATCGGGCCGGACGCCGACGTTTTCTAGTAAGTGCGGGGTTTTTAGTCGGGGGATGCGGATTTCTCGCAATGGCAGTCGCTCCTTCGTTTTGGTTCGTAGTCGCAGTAAGTTCACTCTGCGGATTAGGCACGGCGACATACCACCCTCAGGCAACAGCATTTATCGTTGAGGCCTACCCAAACGATCGCGGACGAATGCTCGGCCTACACGGATGGGGTGGCTCGATTGGGCACTTTTTAGCGCCCCTCGTTGCCACTTTGGTTATCGGTGCGGCGGATTGGCGGTGGGCTATGTTGCTTGTCGGCATTCCGATTATCGCTACCTCTGTGGCTGTCCGTTCGACTTTGCATGAAACCGCTCCGAACCCTGAAGCCCGCCTCAAAGGAGCGATTGGAAAGCCCATCATTGTGGCCGCGCTCGCCTTCGGGTTGTTGTCTGTAGTTTTGTATAGCTTCATCACTTTTGTGGTGAAAATGCTTGTCGATGAAGGCTGGTCTGATACCGCAGCTGGCGCTGCGTTGACCGCAATGTTGCTGGTTGGTGCTGTCGCTCAACCTGTCGGAGGGAGAATTTATGACAGATTCGGTGGGCGCCGAATCTTCGTTGGAGCAAACGTCGGCACGGTAGCGGCTGTGCTCGTATTTTCTCAAACCTCGGGAGTTGTCTCTCTGGTCGCAATCGGGGTCGTGGCTATGTTCGGCTTCGGTCTGTTTCCAGTTTCGATAGCTATGGCAAGCAAAATTGGTGGCGAGACGAGAACCGGGGCTTCAGTCGGTGTGCTTTTCGGCGTTACGGGCCTGCTGGGGGCGCTGGCTCGTCCCGCGGTAGGCGCTCTGGCTGAAGCGCTCGGCGATATCCGTCTGGCGTTGTCGTGGACAGTTGTGTCCGCTATCGCTGCTCTTCCCTTCGCGATGCAACTTGAGGCTGATAGATCAGCGAGCTGAACGCCACATGCTCCACATTGTGGGGCCATTCGGCATAACGATTTCGTTAACGACCTCAAAACCAAGGCGTTGATAGAGCGGAATGTTCCGAGGACTTGAGCTCTCTAGATAGCAAGGCTCACTGGCACGGTCGGCGAGGTCCAACGTGTACTGGATGATTGCGGCACCGTGTCCTCGTCCCACTAGGTCCGGTTTGACCCCCACAGTGTTGAGGTAATAGTGAGGTTCGCTCGGGTGGATGTCACCGATCATGGATAAGCCTTCGGCTAGTTCGTCAACACGGTCGGGGTTTGCGCCCAACACCAGGTACCAAAGTTGGTGAAAAGCACCTCCTTCATGAAGGTCGCGACCCGGGGGCGCCCAGATGGTGCCCGCTACAATTTCACCCTCCTCCTGCAACGCCCAGCTTGTGCCCAGTGCTACTGCACACCTCAGTTCCGCTCGCATCCATGCCTGAGCGAGAGTCACCCGAAACTTTGGTTCCTGAAACATCCACGACATCCAAGGGTCTTGTTCGAACGCGTGCGCGAGTAGGAGGCTCAATCTTCGTACATCGTGTGCCTCAACAGGTCTGATTTCTGTAGCCACCCGAGTACCCCTCATAATCTCGGCGCGTCGTATCTTCGCGCTCGCCTAGCGTGGGCGACGCTAACCGGATCGAGGAGTCTTTATGGCCGAAATGAACAGCGACGAACGCGACAACTTTTTGAATGAAGTACGAGTGGGGGTACTGGCTATAGAACGAGACGATAAAGGCCCTTTGTGTGCACCAATCTGGTACCGATACTCCACCGACGTTGGGTTTGAAATAGCGATGGCGTACGACTCAGCGAAATCGCTTCTTCTTCGGCGTCACGGAGCCGCAACAGTTTGTGTTCAAGACGAGCAACTCCCCTACCGGTACGTCACTGCTGAAGGGGAAGCCGTCGTTGAGTTGATGACCGGAGAAGAAAGAGATGACGTTCTTCGCGACATCGCAGTCAGATACCTAGGCGATGAACTGGGTAACCAGTACGCCGATGCGTTTCCGGGGCACGATGAGGCCAAGGTAACCATTAAACCGCGCCGTTGGAACAGCGACGTCCTTGGTTGAACCACCCGGCGGCATTTGAAATTTGACTCAGAGTAATGATGCCAACGCTTCGCGCGTTCGGATGCGTTCGTCGGGGTTACCTGCGAACTCGGCAACGATGATGTCATCGGCACCTGCGTCAATCGTTGCTTGCAGTCGATCCGCTATCTCAGACTCGTTACCAACAATGGCAATATCTTCAGGCCCAGCGAGACCTTCTCGATCCAGCATCGCTCGGTAGCTAGGCAACGTGCCGTACATTTGCCAAACTTTTGATGCTCTGGCCATACCTGCATCGAGATCGTCGGTGCAGAGCACGGGCAAGCCGGCAAGCACCCGAGGTTTAGGCCGTCCAGCCTCCGAAGCTGCTTCCGAAATTTCGGGCACAGTGAGTTCGGCCAGCGTCCGGTTTCCGGTCATCCATGTGATCGTTCCATCAGCCATGCGCCCTGTTAAGCGCAGCATTTGGGGTCCGAGAGCAGCTACGAGAACCTGAGGAACAGGTGCGTTTAGTCCCATCGCTGGGTTTCGAGCCGTCAAGGTTTCGCCTTTAACGCGAACAGGTTCTTCTCGTAACTGCGGGTTCAGGACTTCTAGGTATTCGCGCAGATGACGCACTGGCTTATCGAACTGGTAGCCGAACTGCTTTTCTATTACCGGTTTGTGCGAGAGCCCGATACCCAGCGCGAGTCGATCTCCGATGATGGAAGTCACTGAAAGCGCTTGTTGCGCCATCACTATGGGATGTCGGGGGTACGTCGGGATGACTGCGGTCCCAAGTTCGATCTCGGGTACGGCGGCGCCAATGTGGCTTAGCGCCGTTAAAGCATCAATGCCCATAGGCATTTGGGGGAGCCAATAGGAGGGGAACCCAGCTTCTTGAGCAGCTCGAGCATCCGCAATCGCTTCCTGCACATTGAAGAGCTTCCCAGCCGGTCCACTGAAAATACCTATACGCATTGGCGTCTCCGATCGACACTGAATGTTCGCATTACCTTGACACATGGCAGGCTATGTCTGTCGGGGAGAAGGCGAGTGCTTACAACCGAACAACTAGCTGAGTACCACCGGGACGGGTTTTTGGTCCTGAAGGGACAAATTGCTGAAGCTGATATCTGTCGATTAGAGCGAGGATTCCAGCGCAACCCTCCACTCGATGGGACTTTGTACGATGCACGCAAGTTGAGCTACCCCGAACCGGGGCGATACACGCTTGCCAATAACTGCCTGAAAGACCCCGACTTGGCCTTTCTCGCCGAGCACGATCAAATCGTGCCCGCAGCAGCTGAAGTGCTTGGAGCCGACCCCAAACTTTCGGCCTACGTCATTTACGACCGGACACCTCAAGGCACGGGGATTCCAAGTCACAACGATTACAAGAGATGGAGACCAGTCGGCTCGTCGATGAACTGGGTCTTCACAACTGTTCCTTTTTGCGATTTCGATCACAGCACTGGACAACTATTGGTTGCTCCGGGTTCCCACCACCTAGAGCGGATACACGTTGGACTGGAGCGGCCTATGGAGGTCGAGGTGCCCGTCCGACCTCCGGAAGACAGCTATGTCGACCCCGAATTGAAGCGGGGCGACTTACTTTTGATGAACATGCATCTGTGGCACCAAGCGGTCGGAAACACTTCCGATTCACACCGAGTTGGCGCGTTTAATAAATATGCAGCGGCTAACGCTCCGCCGGCAACTGGTTGGTTCCTATACGACGACCAAGTCCACGACGCTCTCACCTCTGTCGGGCGTTCGGTCCTGGCCCGCCACAGCAACAGAACCATTGAAACGACCCGCCTGTTACTACTGAGGGAAGGTAACGATCAAGAGGTGCTTTTGTTGACCCACCCACGAGGTCAACTGGCTTTGCCTGGGGGTCCGACATTTACCGAAAAAGCCATAGCTGACTGGGACGCTGGCAATTACATCGCCGCGTTACAAGCAGCAGTTCGAGACCAGTTGAGTATCGAAACGCCATGGGTGTCTTATGTCGGTGATTTCCCAGAAGGCGACGGTCTCTGTCGCGTGTACGCGTACACGCTCAATGGATTGGGTTTCCCAGTTCGGTACGAAGGGGCGGAGTGGATGGATCGACAGCGTCTTCTGTCAGCGAAACCAGACCTACTGGGTGGGTGGGAAATTGACGCGCTTGACCTTTGGCTTGATGATGAAATCGTCCGAGGCAAAGGTTTGACTCAGGCTCAGTGTCGAGTCAATCAGTATGCATACTGAGCCTCTTTCAACTCATAATGAAACCCCGATAGCCATCTCTAGCTACGTCATCGCATCGTTCGCTATAACTGGGAAATCCCCCCACGTAAAGCATGAAGGTTCGGCTATCGCGGCCCTCGATGTTCTTGTTCACGCCCATAAACCATGAGTCCACCTTGCTGAAGAGCATCCGCTGCACCGACTCATACACGTGTTCAGTCCACTCATCTTCAGCATCAATATCGACTTCAACACGTGTTACGTCTGAATCGAAAAGTTGCTCTAAGAACGTCGATACCCATTCCACGTTCTGCTCAATACAACGAGGCATATTACAAAATGTGGACGCGTTGTGGGGTCCCACCAATGTGAACATGTTCGGGAACCCTGCCGTTGCCAATCCAAGATATGTGCTCGGTCCAGTTTCCCATTTCTCGGCAAGAATGCGGCCGTCGCTGCCTGTGAATTTTATTGACTTGTAGGGCCCCATAACCGCATCGAAACCCGTCGCGTAGACGATTAGATCAAAAGGGTGCTCTTGGTCTGAACATTGGATCCCATCGATAGTGACCTTTTCAATGGGTGTTTCGTTGACATCCACGAGGAGCACGTTGTCTTGGTTGTAAACCTCGTAATAGTCAGTTTCCATCGGTACCCGGCGAGTGCCAAAGCCGTGGTCTCGCGGGATTAACTTCTCGGCAAGTTCTCCGTCGTCCACTCGTTCTCGAATTTTCCGTGCGATGAAGTCAGAAAGC
>Ga0310345_10002267_pt1 | contig 19804 bp, 23 predicted proteins | sample HC15DNA20500_MG_FD_204667 | JGI IMG/M metagenome (GOLD analysis project Ga0310345, IMG submission 204667) | Marine microbial communities from station ALOHA, North Pacific Subtropical Gyre - HC15-DNA-20-500_MG | ecosystem: Environmental > Aquatic > Marine > Oceanic | place: Pacific Ocean: North...
TACTCATCCTAACAGGTATAGGTATAGATGTTAGACCTGGGGATAGCAACCTATTCCAAATAGTCTCAGTTGAACCATCCTTCATAATGCGATGTAATTCAATCAACTCAATACCGTGTTTTTCTGCAAACGGTATATGAAACTCACGATAATAATCTAAGGATCGAGGATCTTCACTATCATCCCCAACATTGGCAAATAAAAATACGTCATATGGTTCAGGTAATTTACCTAAAGCCTGCAATGCTAATACCGCAGTAGATTGGACGCCTGCACCAAATGAAAATGTTCTCATAACCAAGGCTCCACTTTGCCATAATCTGGATTCAATATCCTTGCCCATCGTTTCTTTCTTTGTAATGGATGATTATCTTCTCTTGATCTACCCTCACCATTACGATCCCATGAACCACCACGAGTCAAAGTTTCAAACTTCCATCCAGATGCCTTTAAAGATGTACCCAACTCTTCTTCTAGAATATAGGTTTGAATCTTTACAAAACCCATCTGCTTACCGACACGAGCAGCAGCACTATAAAGCATAGAGCAAACATTATATTTACCATTAGTAACCAGTCTAGTAATCTCTAGTAACTTTCTAGAATCTCCGGCTTGTCTTCCCACGGGTCTACCTACAATACATGCGCCATGAATAACGCCATGTTTGTCAATAACACCTAAAGAAAATCTATGACCACGAACCGGTTTATGATGTCTATGCCACTTAGATATAAGACTATTAGCCTCTTTAACAGTCAATGGTACAACTGTTAATTGCGACATTACTTCCAGAGATCTTGCCAAGTCTTAGAACCTACTACACCATCCGGCTTCAGTCTAACATACCTTTGGAACTTTTTAACTGCTTTCAATGTTCCACGGCCAAAGATACCATCTGCAATACCAGCATCTATACCAACTGCTCCAAGGCGCCTTTGCATCGTCTTTACACGATCAGATCGTTCCTTGTAACGTATTGGTTTAAGTTGTACACTCTTTTTAATATCATTTAATAGCCTAACTAAACCTAACCAATCTATCGCAGGAGTTGCCTTTTCAATCTCAGTTTCCGGTACACCATTTTCAGGCTCAAACCAATCATCGCCATCTCTAGGCTGATGATGCCACCACTCACTTGAGACAGTGGGGCGTATACCATAATGTTTAGCTATATTATTAACTTCCCAAGTTGTAATACCTTTACCTATCAAACCAAAATCAACAGCATAACAATAACCGTCAGGTTGTTCCATATGAAAGGATCCTCTAAAGAACCCATCAGGACGCTGCCAATCAGGATTAGCAGCTAAATTGCCACGACCCTTCTTGTACTTATCATGTAAGTACTTCTGCTGCGCATACGTTCTACAACCAGATGTGATAGTTACACGACCCTTAATTTTAGGATCTTGAAAAAACTTATCCAACCTAGTTTTAAATCTAGGATGCAATAAACTAAGATCTACCCTTGAATTACTTACTGGTATCGTCAACTTTGTTCACATCCTCAGCAGTAACTTCTGCTCCATTAGACTGAGCGATAAACGCTTGCTGCTTGGCAACCACTGCACGCAGTGCAGCCAGTTCTAACTGAGTTTTTCCTTCTACTGTTTTATTCAATTCATCCAAGATTTCTTGGATGGTAGGATTTGCATCAAATTCCATTCTTTTTCCTTTCTATAAAGATTCGATTCTATCTGCTAATTCTCTAAGCTCTTGAGCCAATGAAGAACCAGTCTCTCTAATGGGATCTACTGTAGGTTCAGGCAAAGTCTCAGACTCTTCTGTTTCTTTCGCAGCCTCTTCCTTTTCAGCAATCATTTTAGCTATAGCATCCCAATCAATTGCAGGATCTAATGGGTCTGGCCCTAAATTCTCTAATTTATAATCAGTAATGTCCCATGCCATATTTTCAGGCGAAACTGCAGGACCACCATAATAAGCATCCAACCACGCCCACACAACCGCTGTCTTATCAGTAACAACAAGATTATGACGAACCCACTCACCACCATCTACCCTAGCACGAATAAAGCCTTCATCAAAATCAGCTTCACACTCAAACAAAACGGCAGGTCCACCAACTTCAATTTGTCCAACCTTAACGGAATCACCCCATCTGGGAACCTGTCCTAGATGATAGAAGTACATTCCAATAGGCATGTACCCATCTTTTGTCTTACCAAACCATGTACGAAATGAAAAACCATCCGGGTTTGGTTGTCGATTGCCATGACCATAAGAACGCCCTTTAGAGTCCTTCCAACGAAGATCGGCAAAACCCAATGTTTTACCGGTGCTATGAGAGTTCCAATTACCAAGCGCTCTAACCATATAAGAACACTTCACATGACGACTAGGTGTAACCTCTTTATATAAAGCACAACCATAATGATCGTCTTTTCTAAACATCAAACGCAGTCCAGAATCGCTCCTATATGCGCTATGAATTTTTCCCCGCCAAGAATCTTCCCAGCCGTCCTCAAAAGTTTCATGGACAAGAATGCTCATGCAACGATTATATCACATTAGCAGGACAAAAGCACGCTTACTCGTCCTCACTAATCGTCAAACGATACCACCCATCGTGACCTGTGCTGTAGACCGAACCCCGCACCACATAATCGCCTGCGGGTAGATTGACACGCTCAATGCGACTATCCCAAGTGTCACTCACATTGTCAATGACTGGAACCCCAGTGGTTAGATCTCCCACCACGAGACCCGTACAATCAGTGCCTGTACTGACACAAGCCCGAACAGTAGGAGTTTCATCAGGATCAGTCCAACTGCTATTTGGAACTTGGCATGTTCCACCACTACCACTTGTCGGACAATCCCTACCGCCATCATCATCCGATTCAATGCTGCTGCCAACCGTGATGGCACTCGTATCTCCCGAATGGCTCCCTTCGGCAGAGTTGTTGTCCTCGTTTAGGAAGATGTATGGGTCACCGTACTCATGGTTGCCAGCAACAAACTGCGTATAGGTCAAGTTTGACTCAGCGTTAATGTCGATGTTGGATGTTTCATCTATGGAGAACTGAACATAATCATAGTCACTTCTACTATTAGAAGAAACAATACACCAATCCCCCATGCCTGTCCATCCACCCTCAGAGCAACCTTGTTCAACTTGTTCGCTCTCTGTTGCAACCACAGTCGTAACAACATCTGCCGTAGCGCTCGTTACAACGTTCGCCGTAGCACTCGTTACAACATCTGCTGTGGCGCTTGTTACAACATCTGCCGTGGCACTTGTTGTGGACGCTTGCGTGTAGGCGTCACCAGCAGTAATCGTTGTAGTTTCAGGATTCCACCCACGCGACGTTGAACACCCGTTGGCTACGCCATCCACAAACATGCATGTCTCCATTTCAGCGCCTGTACGGGAAACCACAGTCGTTGTATCTACGAAGGTGTCAGTAACCGTTGTAGCAGTCGTAGTAGCAGTTGTAGTCTCTGTAGTCGTAGCGGTTGTAGTAGCCGTAGTAGTAGCGGTAGTCGTAGCCGTAGTTGTAGCGGTTGTAGTCTCAGTAGAAGTCTCTGTTGTCTCCCAAGTGTGCCAATGACCGTCATTGGCATCACGACTCAATATGGAAGTCATCTCTTCAGTGACTACCGTACCTGTAACATTTGTACCAGTTACTTCAGTGCCAGTTATCTCTGTACCAGTTACTGTTGTACCTGTAACTTCAGCAGCAGTTACCTGAGCACCAGTGACCTCTGCACCGGTTATCTCTGAGCTTGTGGCAGTCCCAGTCTGAGTTGTAATAACGAGAGTTGACAGAGTTTCTGATATAGGCGTATCGTTGTACTCGTAAGTAACGACCGGAACATGGACAGGTACATACACAACTACTGGGATGATATCCGCTTGCACATCTTCAGGCAGGAATATCTCAGCAAAATCAGGATTAACTATCCCCGCTTCAACCTCAACTGTGAAGTCCTCCCATGTTGCATATCCCGGAGGGGTCTCGCCCCAGTCATCGTAATATGTGGGATCATTCTGTTGATCGTAGTCCTGCCACGAATCATACCCCCCAGGAGCATCTGCACAAGCTGATGTTCCACGACATCCATCAAAAGGATCCCAACTAGGTTCAGGCACTGGTTCAGGCACTGGTTCAGGCGCTATTGTTGTTGGGGGAGATTCTTCTTCAACCTCTTCTACTTCAGTGTGAACGTCTTCTTCGAGTCCTTCTTCGTCTTCTTCAAGTATCTCTTCGCTTTCTTCTTCCCGTTCTTCTTCGACTTCTTCATCTACCTCTTCTTCCTGTTCGTCCTCTGTACTCTCGTCTTCCTCGTCTTCTATACTCTCGTCGTCCTCCGACTCTACTTCTTCCCATTCTTCGTCCTCTTCCTCAGAAGACACCTCCGTTTCATCCACTTGCTCTTCATCCACTTCTTCCTCGTCAGATACAGAGCCGTCGGATTCAGGCTCTTCATCATCGAGCCATTCCTCTTCTAATTCCTCTTCAACTTCTTCTTCAACTTCTTCTACTTCTTCTTCGGAGCTTTCCAGCCCTTCTTCTTCTTCCCCTTCTGGTTCAACATCCCCCCACCCAGTTTCGTCCCCATCTTCTGTGGGTTCTTCATTCCCTTCTTCATCTATATCCTCCAATTCCTCTTCAATAGAGTCCTCTTCATCATACCATTCTTCGTCCCCTTCTACAAACTCTTCCCACTCTTCCCATTCTTCATCAGTCCACTCTTCGGTCAGTTCTTCCCACTCATCCAATTCCTCTTCTACTATTTCCTCTTCAATTTCTTCTTCTACCTCATCCTCCCCTAGAAATATATCTTCTGTAGTCGTTCCCTCGTTTTCCCACTCCCATTCTTCTTCTATTTCTTCTTCTATAAGTTCTTCTTCTAATTCCTCCACAACAGGATCTTCTTCCTGCCAAACTTCCTCTTCCTCGTGCTCTTCCCAATATTCTTCAATTTCTAACAGAATAAGCTCTTGCTCTTCTTCTATTTCTTCAATAAACTCATGAACATCCTCTAATTCAACACGCTCATTATATAACTCTTCAAACTCTTCCTCTACTTCTTCAAAATATTCATCATCATATACAATCTCTTCCCACTGCTCATCTTCCCAATACTCTTCATCTACACTTAAAATAACCGCAGTTAAATCAAAAGAATTCTCTTCCGCTGGCTCCCATTCTACTACTTCTTCAATTTCTTCTGCCCAAGACTCACCCACAACTTCTGCAAGATTATCATCAGCAACTGCTTGGAAATACTCAGCGTCAGAAGCTACCCATGCCTCAACCACCTCTTCTTCTAGGGTGATCTCTCCGACCTCTGCATCGAACGTCAGTTCGATAACAACGGGAACGATTACTGGTTCCGGCGTTGGAACCGTAACATCGGTCTGATCAGGAACAGTCGTTACAGGTTCCTCTATGCGTGCTTCTACTCTATATTGTGATACATCAACCTCAACTTCGGCCAGAACCTCCCCAACCTCATCTGCAATACTGATCTCCATCATCTGAGGCTCTTCTCTGACCACTTCTTCTGTGTCGGTCGGCGGTTGTTCGACATCAAATGTCACTTCAATTTGTTGCCCACGTTCCAGATCGATCTCAACTTCTAATGCATCAATAGCAATTGCCACAGTAGCTTCCTCTATCTCTGCAATTTCAATAGACTCTTCAGAGAAAGCAATGAGAGACTGCTCTTCTACAACAACTTCTTCCTCAGTCTCGTCCTCAACTACTTCCTCTGGTGCTTCCTCAACAACTGCCTCAATTTGAACAGACTTTTCTTCGTTCAGTAACAGGAGAGAGAATTTTTGAGGCTTAACTTCTTCTTCAATAACTTCTTCAATGCCTTCTTCTTCTACTTCTGGAACATATATCTCTTCCACATCTGCACTAAACGTTTCCACATCTGCTGGAAGGAATACCAACACAGGATCGGATGTTGTAGGACCGCTAATGAGATAACGATACGTAGCGCCAGGAATCTCGTTAATAAACCCTTCATCATAGTAACCTAATCTTTGACCACTCTCCGTGACAATTTTAAGGCTCATTTGTTTATCACCAGAAGCCGCCACTGTTAGCAAGGTTCCTGACTTTTCTGATCCCTCCGTAGGACAGAAGCCACAAGTAAATGGGCCAGAACGAATCCTCATTGGTGTAAGTTCCATCGTTCCCGTACCGCCAGACCAAGCAGAAGATTCTTCACTTGGATTAGTAGCAGCTAAAGCATAAGACCAGCCGTCATCATCTACACTGATCCATCGTTCAACATTGGGCCAGTTAGAATCATATACATATATCTGATAGCCATCAGATACCTGTTCAACTTTATAAGGTGTCACAGCGTGGCCACCGTGATCAGAATAGATACCAAGAGTGAATCCAGTATAAGGTTCACCAGCCTCAGATTGTGCAAAGTCATACATAAGTATTTCAGCCAGATCTCGAGGATGCATATCTAGATATCGTGATGCTTCCTGTTGTACTTCTAAAGCAAACTGCGTTACATACCAGTAAGCTATCTCTGATAACAATGCAGGATCTTCTTTGATCAACTGCGCAACAGTATCAGTACCTTGGTAAGATGCTAGGGTTTTAAGGTCGCCGGCCAGCCTCAAACTCAAGACGGCTAGACCCTCACACAAGCCACCCTGCATTGATTTGTTCGCCTGTTGAATCAATTGCAGAATAACTGGATACGGAGTGCATCTATTATCCGTTACATCTGAACATACTTGATCATCACCATATAGACGACGAGCCATATTAACAGTTAAATCAGCAGGGGCTTCACCACCCCCAAAGTTCTCAAATGAAAATGAGTCTACTTCAGGAACGAATTCCAGAGCATGCAACGCATACGTCGTTGTAGGAACCGGAATGGTTGTTGTGGTCTCTACGCTTGGAGTATCTACTATCGTAGTAGTTACTACAGTCGGAGTTGCCTCCACCACAGTCGTAGTTGGAGGAAACAGAGTTGTAGTCGGTTCTGTTGTTTTGACACCCCCGCCAGAGCATCCGGCCAATATCATTGCCCCAGCGAGAACGAACGCTGAGAGCCGTCTCACCGTCTCTTTCTACGCTTGTTCTGATACCAGAACAATAGGCCAAGTAAAATAAGTATACCCAACCCCACACAGATTGCCGTCAGACCGCCTCCTGGGGCTTCTGCGGGGTTCAGAGACCAGTTCTTAACCCCACCCCCCAGAAGATCCCCAGAGGCCTTCAGATCGGCTACAGCGGCTTCTAATTGGTCTACCTGATACTGTAGGGCTGCTTCGTCGGAAGAGGAATCCCATAAAAATCCAAACGCACCACCAATGGCTGTTGGAAGACCAAGAATCCAAACAATATTATCTTTGGCCTTTTCGAAGAGATTCGTTGTCCGCTCTATTCCTTGTTTAGCACTCTCTACATTACTAGCAATAGTATCTCGAGCACTGCGCCCTTCAGCAATAGCAGCAACTATCTCAGACTTAATCGACTCAATAGAATCATCACCCATGCCACTACCCCCATAGGGTAATCATAGCATTTATTCTATACTAAATCGAATAATATTTTTATTCTTCGGCAGCCAAACGGGCTGCTTCAGCCGCCTCTGCAGGCGGACTCAACGGCCACACAATAAGCGACTGACGGTCTGCCGTTGACGGCAAATCACGCAGAGTCTGACGATATGTACGCCATTCTTCAGCAGTGTGATCACCTAATGTGACATCGCCAATCTGCGTCCAATCGGAACTCTTCAACAACGCGTTACGAGTATCCCTGATGTCGCTTAGGTCCAAATCGTGGGCTTCAATACGATCATTGAGGGCCGTGATCTCATCATCCGTAAGATCAATATAAACTCCATTTACAATTTTCTGTAGTGGCATTACTATCCTCCTTTCTAAGCACCCTTCACACCGATCAATGTGAATGATGAACCCGCCAGTATATTTGTAGTGCTAAGCGGACCTATTTCTATTTGCTTGATACCAGCAGGGGTCGATGGATTCCAAATCCCTGCTCCTAACATCGCACTGCTGTAATCAAGACTAGTACTATCATAATTAACACCCGTTTCCGATAGGATCACTTTGCACCCGGCAGTGTTATCATCACTGTAGTTGATCAACCAACAATCAGTTATGCCATATGACATGGAAGGCGAAGAAGCACCCGCCGAGAGTCCCCACGCTCTCCAATAGTTTTCACCCGTCTTGTAAGTGGTCGTCGGACCCGGAGACACAATACGAGTTTCAGAATAATTGGTGCTACTCGTAGCATTGTTTACCATCATATACAACCCAGAAGTTGTATTACCACCAGGACCAACATCACACAATATTCTCAAAAACAGATGATCATAATCTTGGGATATGCGAGCATCCCCCGACATACCTCCGATCACAACCTCTGTTGCTTCTGCTGCCAAGAAGGCAGTAGAAGACCCACCACAAAGGCCAATAGTCGAACCACCTTCATTTTTTGCGATCTCAAAAACAGCCATTATTCTATGTTCCATCCATAAAGTGTCATGTTCGTACCACGCGATAGTGTATTGCTTCCGCCATAACAATCGAAAGTTATTTTCTCAATAGCAGGAGTGTCCTGCAACAATCCTGTTCCGAAACAAAGCCCCTGACGGTTGGGTGTACCGGCAACTCCTCTAGAATTACCTCCCCAAAACTTGATAGTGGTTCTCCTTGACGTATTAGAATAGTGCATTATGTCAATTAATGTAACCGAATACAACGACGCTGCTGGCCTAGCGGTGCCATCAATATACATTGACTTTGAATTGATACATGGAATCTGGAAGAAAGCATCAGAACCTGAGGCTGCGTGTGTTCGTTCACTAGTGGCATATATGTCTATCATGTGTTGCTGGTACTTAGATGCTGCGAAGTAAGAACTTCCACCCAACTTTATTTGCTGCCAACCATTGGTAGCCCCATCCGTAGCCGGGTTCTGACAAGTGCCTCGTATTTGAAGATGGTCATAGGATTGAGTAATACCCGTCCACTCTATTAAAGCAACATCGTCTTCGCAGTACACCGTGGAGATCGCCTCTAAGACAGCCATTACGACCCCCTCGTTGCCGACATGGCAGGCAATATCCCAAAGAGCCAGAAGCCTGAACCTACAGTCCAGTTCCCGCTCGATGCCTCTACGTCGATCTCTGTAATCGGATCATGTATCTTAGCCTGCATGCAACGCACACCAGAAAATCCAACACCGCCACCAATGTTGCCTGCCTGACGCGAAATCATGGTCTTCCACTTGCTGGAATTTATATCCATGATCTGATAAAGACCCCCACCGAACTCGCTAGTCGAGGCATTGGTTCCTACACTACGAATGTTGGCAGAAGTACCACCAGTTGCGACATTGCCATCTAAGCCATTATCGCCCTGTCCATTAAAATACTGCTTATCATACACGTTATCACTAATATTATTGAACCGCATTCTTCCGTTGTCGTAATCAGCGCTTGCCCCACCCCTGGAATAAGTTATTAAAACAAGATCAATATACTGACTCCAATTCTGAACTCCGTAAACCAACGAACCAGCAGGAGAACCGCTACCCGCACCACCGCTGCTGTAGTTACTAGCAAACGTGACATGCGACACGGCAGAAGAAGTCACGACAGAGGCCAGAGCGACCCACGCCTCAGGGGCTGTTGCGAGAACTCCATCTTCATCTATATAACCAGGATCAACCATTACACTACCTCATACCTAATAATCACAATACCCGCTGAACCATCTCCACCGCCGTGGGGTATTCCACCACCGTAGTTGCCGCCACCGCCACCACCAGAACCCGTGTTAGCAACAGCATCAGTCGCAGTAACCCGACCCCCGCCACCACCTGAACCGCCTGTTCCACCAAGGCCAGAACCACCAGTACCAACTGTCCAACCTGAACCGCCGTAGCAGCCACCCCCGCCACCAGCAGCGTAAGTGCGAGTCGTAGTCGTAACCCCCATCAGTCCACTGCCTCCAGATCCTCCATTGCCACAAACGTAGTTTGTAGAACTAGAATCCTGACCAGCAGTTCCTTTGCCGCCACCACCGCCGCCATTGTGGTCACCTGATCCATCATCACCGCCATCATTTCCCTGACTTCCCGTTTTAGATCCTCCCACTTCATTGTTTTGACCGCCACCATTACCATCAGAACCGCCACCCGAACCGCCATCTAAAGCAGAAGCCCTCGTATAATTTACTCCGTCGTATTCTCCACCGCCGCGTCCGCCACCTGTTGCCGTAATACTAAAAGCTACACTGTCTGCCCCACTGGCAGCGTTAGGCCCACCGGTTCTAGACAGTCCAGCGCCGCCCTGACCAACGGTAATTGTATGATTGCCTGCGGCTACACTTTGACCAGTCCCCGACTGCACACCGCCTGCTCCACCACCGCCACCAATGTTGCCTGCTCCACCACCGCCACCCGCAATGATCAGATAATCAACATCAGCAGGACCACCGGCCATCTCAAAGATACCAGTACCACGGAACGTGTGAACCCGATACGTCTTTGATCCGCTTCCTACATCACCTGTAAACTCACTGATGATTCCACCCCAAGCACGAATAGGTCCGCCAGCACCACCAGCTGCCCCCATTAGGGCTGTCTTATGTACCCCTAAAGGCATTACGACATATCCAATCCAGCAGAAAACCCGTACCAAACTGGAGAGGCACCTCCATTGAAGGTGGTAAACGTAAGAATATCAACATCGTCATCACCTGTGCTCAATGTTACAGCAGTCCCTCCAGCCCACTTTACCCCAGTAAATGTGCCTGTACGACTTGAACCATCTTGAGTAAGAATCAAAGTCAGAGAAGTCCCAGGCTTAAGACCAGAACCACTAGGCATCGTAAATGTGCAACTAGCATCCAGGGTCCATGACTGTACATTGCCGTTTGTCTCATCCAATGTTTCAGTAGAACCAGTATTCCCACCAGCATAAACTGTTTCAGAATAGTCCTTTATGATCGGAGCGCTAATCAGTTGATCTGCGCCAACCACTGCTCCTGCAAGAGTAACGCCAGTAAGCGTGCCACCAGTATGAGCTAGTTTCGTAGAGTCAGTAGCAGCACCAGTGAAAGTGGTCGCTGACAGAACACCCGAACTGGGATTGTATGTCAACCCAGTATCTGTTTCAATACCCTGTGCGTTGGTGGCACCATCAACGAATGTAATATATGTTGTCTCGTCTGTTGAGTTATTTGCTGTCGCCGTGACAGTAGTAGCCTCAGTGGCCGTGCCAGACACTCCACCAGTAGCGGTGATAACACCGCTCACATTCAGGGTGCCGTCACTAATGACCACATTGCCGTCAGTAATATCTAAAACGGTGGCAGAATTAGTGCCCTCCAGGATCAACTTTTCTTCGGAGGCATCCCACATAGCGTAATCGCCTGCCGTACCAGAGTTGAAGCGCACATCGGCACCAGTACCATCCGCACCATGTGTGATCGTACCGGTAATCGTCACCCCACCAGACGTAGTAACGGAACCCGATGGCAAAGACGAATAAGCCAGATTATCCCAAGTTGCAGAACCAGTTCCAATCTTAAATTTAAGAGTGTCTGTTTCTAAACCCCACTCGCCAGCAGCCAAGGTGGGGTCATTTGTTTCCCAGTTTGCTGCGGTATCTCTCCGCATTTGAATTTGCACTGCCATGATTCCTCCATTATAACAGATTTACTGTTTTATAACTAACTACTCAGATACTGGCAGTATATTGCCAGTTAGTTCACCAGACACTAAAACCTCTGCTTCCGGGTAATAATTCTGAGCGAAAGCAAGAGCTTCCGCTTCAGTGATCTCCGTAACTTCCCATGTTTCCAAGCCGGTCATATCACACGATGTAGGCATGTAGCCGAGCCTCAGACCGGTTGACGTATCGACATATTCGGAGGGGTAAGCCTTCCCGCCACGGGAAGCGACTTCTCCCTCAGGACCAGTGCCCCATGTGCCCTCAGAAAGTTTCCATGTGAGGTAGATCATTCAATCATCTCCTGCGTCACCATCTCAACGGCCAACCTTTGTTGCTCTTCAATCATATTGTCCAACTGACCAATCTGTCGCAGAGCATCAAGATCCGCCCAACCAATCTTACCCGCCATTATTCCCAACTGTGCCTGACGACTCAGACGCTTCTCCCAGTATTCAGGCTGGGCGAGATCCATTTCGTCTCTGGTGAAATGAGTCATCCTGTTAAACATATCCATAAGACAGTTAATTTCTCGTTCTGAACCCGTCATAGTAATTACTAACTCGCTCAAGTTTATTTCCTTTTCTTCCAAATCCAAGTCAGCATCAAGATCATCCGACTCTTTCAGTCGGGCGATTTCTCGCTCCAACCTTCGCCTGCCAATATCACACATCCTGTATGTGCGGATCAATGTTCTAAGTTCCAGAACACACTGGTGAAACTGCATCTCAGCAGTGTCATGTTGACCTAGAACAAAGTTTTCTAATTGGTAGCGGGTCCGTGGCTGTTGAATTGCTTCTATTGCTTCGTGTAGATCCATCAGACACTCGATTCGTGGTTTTCGCAACCAGTCATGTTGTACGCTCCTTCAGGCATAGTGTCATCGACCACCGTAGTTATGGTTTCAGAAGAGTAAACCATCTTCTGGATGGTCCCGACATAATTGGAACCACCACCGCAAAACATGGCAACCCCATTATCAGTGACATAGCAGCCGTACCCGTCATTAGCAAAAGGGGTACTCAACGCTGAAACCGTGTCGTTGGTGTAGTCCATCTTGTCCACTTCATCACCGGAGGTTCCGTGGCTTATATACCCCTTACGACCGTCATAGTTGGAAGTAGCCTTAAGCCAGTACGAGCCTTCTTCCAATGTGTCTGAAACCACACTTCTGGAATCATTAGAAAAAAGAATTCTGTCTATTACGTCAGAACCCGGCTGGGCACCGGCATACCCGCCGAACCTGTAACCGGCAGTAGTGCTGTCAGACGCACCACAGGTGTGAGAAGTGCCTTGAGACAGATAGGCGCTGAGTTGTGACCGTGATTCACTTGGTTGACTAAACTTGTCAATCTCAGAACGGTTGCTGGTAGTCGCTCCCCCGAACGCGTAGAACGCTGTCCCATCGTCAAAAAAGCAGCCCACGCTTGCCCTAACCGGACTATCAACGGTGTCGGTTACAACGTCTGTGGCATCAGTGGAATAAGTAATCCTGTCGAACTTTCCTGTCGTGTACGTCGGTGCCGCATCCTGAGAGTGGTAGTTGTACCCCTTAGTGCCATTCGTACCGTTAGTGCCATCGCCACCATACGGTGTGGCATTCAGATCATCGTCACCCAGTGCGACGGTTTCAGTAGCATAATTGAATATACGAACCCACTTGTCGTACTGGTAGGCGTTACCGCCCATGAAGTAGCCCTTGTACGGTCCAAGCGCAAGAGCGGCACTAGCAAAGAACCCGGCGTTGGCTAGAAGTACCATTACGCCTCCAGAGAGCCAATCACATACCAGTCGTTGGTCGCACGCTTAATAAGGGTAGCACCTGCGTAAGACCCACCAGCAAGTTTCAAACCGTCCTTCGCCCGCAGATTCACGCCTGACCCGGCAACGATTGTCGTTTGACCGCCACCCTGTTGGACAACCAGAACCTGTGTGCCCACCGGGAATGCGACCGACGAGTTTGGCGGTACCGTAACTGTGTTAGCGGAACCGTTGTCGGTATCGACCAACCCGTTGGCATCACCTAGAACCAATGTATAAGAGGTACCTGTTTGCGTGTTTATTGAATGTACTGGGGCGTTGATGCCACCAGCAGTGATGTCACCCGTCACCGTCAAAGCACTCAGTGTGCCAACCGAGGTGATGGCCGTCTGAGCAGCGCCAGTAACGGTAGCCGCAGTACCGGAAGTGTTCTGGTTGCCTGCTGCGTTCACGCCGGGAAGGTTGATATCCGCTGCCCCAGTGAATGCCACTCCGCCAATGGTCCTGCCAGGTGTCAACGCAGAAGCCGTATCAGCGTTACCCGTAACGTCACCCGTAACGTCACCCGTAACGTCGCCTTCCAGATCAGCTACCAAAGTTCCAGCAGTAATTGTCAGATCTCCAGTTGAAGCCCCGGTAGCAGATGTTTCTCCTACCGTAAACTTATTTACACTCTCATCCCAACCAATAAACTGATTCGCATCACTACCACGTTCGATAACAATACCTGCATCAGCAGTCGATGAACCAGATGCCCCATTAGCCAACTCTATTAATCTATCTTCTACTACAGTATTAGTTGTAGAAATAGTCGTAGTTGCACCATTAACAGTTAAACTTCCCGTAATAGTAACATCGTCAGCAAATAAAGCATTGCCGTCAGCAACATGTAACGCAACCGCAGCATTCGTACCTGTAATCACCAACTGCTCTTCACTGGCATCCCACTTCATGTGGTCACCAGCAGTTCCACTATAGAAGTTTACATCCTGACCAGTACCATCAGCACCAAAGTTGACAGTGCCAGCAAAAGTTCCACCAGCAGTGCCTACTCCAAGAGACGAATAATCGAGGTTAGTCCACGCTGTTGACCCATCACCGATCTTAAACTTATCAGTATTTGTTTCTAAACCCCACTCACCAGCCGCTAAGGTAGGATCAGCGGTCGTCCAGTCTCCAGAAAGACCTCTCCGCATTTGTATTTGTACTGCCATAATATCTCCAGTATATCAGATTTGTTATTTTAAAACACTATTAGAAGGACTCCGGTTCAGGAGAAGTAAGTATGCCATCAGAATCAATTTCAGCATCTGCCCAAAGTGCCTGAGCAAATGCTAGAGCATCTGCTTCTGATACTTCAGTAACATCCCATTGGACATCTGTACCAGAAATATCAAAATCTGGTACATATCCAATACGATACCCATCAGAATCCACATAGCCTCCAACTGTCAGCTTATTTGCCAAATTAATATCATCTTCTGGACCGGTGCCCCATGTCCCCTCAGAAAGTTTCCATTTTAAATATCTCATACCTCACCCCCTTCAATCAATTCTCTTTCAGCTATATCAGTCATAAGCTTCTGCTGTTCTTCAATCATCGGCTCCAACTTGTCGATCTGACGCATCGAATCCAACTGTGCCCACTGCACATTCCCAGACATAATCTGAAGCTGGGTCTGACGAGTCAACCGCTTGTCCCAATACTCAGGTTGAGCATGGTCTATCTCATCTCTTGAAAAATGGGGAATCTGTTTGTAAATGTCCAATAGACATATAATCTCCCGCTCCCCTCCATTCTTAATACCAAGAAAGAACTCATATTCAAGTTTCTTCTCAGCCAGATCCAAGTCAGCATCTTCCTCATCTGAGTTCTCGAGACGAGCAATCTCCCTTTCCATTCTGACCTGATTGATCTCAGCCAACCTATACTTATGAAGCATATCGTTCAGTTCAATCACACACTGGTAGAACTGCATCTCCACCGTGTCATGCTGACCTATCACAAACCGTTCCAGTTGATACCTGGACCGTGGTTGTTGTACCTGTTCTATTGCATCATTTAAATCCATTAAAAATCCTTTTCATTGTCCATTTCTACACCATCATATCACGATAAAGCTTCACAATGTGCCCAACCAGCGAGATAAATACGGCTATCTGACAAGCTCGTGGCAGACGACCGGGAATCATCAGCAAACGAAAACCTATCGTGGCGCCCGTCGCCACCAAAATACCCTGCAACGCCAGAGTCCGCCATCCCAGCATGAGACTGCCTTACTGATGACAGGCCAGTACCCAACACGCTGCGGGAATCATTAGAAAACGCAAACTTGTCTACCGTATCCACTCGTGTATTGGTATACCCACCAGAAGTATAACCAGCCGTGCCGCTGTTAGCCATCCCAGCCGGGAGGCGGCGGGCTGCCGACAGACCGGTACCCAACGTAGATTTGGCGTCATTACTGAAAGTAAACTTGTCAGCAGTGGCAGTATTGCTACCGGTATACCCACCAGTAGTATAACCAGCCGTGCCGCTGTTAGCAAAACCGCAAATATACTGTGTGTTGGCCGACAAGGTGGCGCTCAACGTGGAACGCCCATCACCGGGAAAAGCAAACTTGTCCACAGAATCAGTTGCAGCAGAGGCGTCAGCGTGTCCACCAGCAATATAACCTGCGGTACCGCTATTAGCGAAAGTCGCCGGAATGTTTGTGCGTGCCTCCGACGTACCCGTACCCAACGTGGTGCGAGTATCATCAGGATATGAGAACTTATCTACAGTTGTAACCGCAACGTTTCCACTTACGCCACCGTTGAGATGGTAACCGGCTACACCAGAGTTGGCGAAACCAGCGCCGGCACTCCTTCCACTTGACAACACCGCAGTCAAAGTGGTATTAGATTCACCGGGAAATATGAACTTATCTACAACATCAATAACAGTGTCACCACCACCATAATATCCCGCGCCTGTAGGAATTGACCCCGCATTGGCAGTAATAGAACCGGATGCCCAATCCGAAATCTTAGTGCCAGCATGGAAACGCTCTATTCTACTCATACTAACGCCCCCTCATTAGCGAAGCCTGCCAGATAGTACGTCGCTGTTGTTATGCCCGTGGCCAACGAGGTGCGGGAATCGTCGCTAAACGCAAACTTGTCTACGGTGTCAATAGGTCCGTTACCGCCACCGACATACCCTGCTGTTCCAGAGTTTGCCATAGCCCCCGGACCATGAATGGCAGACGACAGGCCCGTGCTAAGCGTAGTGCGAGCGTCATTAGAAAACGCATACTTATTTACCGTATCGGTACTGGAGCAACAGCCACCGCAATAATAGCCTGCTGTTCCAGAGTTTGCCATACCTCCCATGGCCGCTCTACCCGGATCTAAGCCTGCTGCCAGTGTTGTTCGGGAGTCGTTAGAAAACGCAAACTTGTCAACGGTAGTACCCGAAGACCAGTTCCCTGCGATATAGCCTGCGGTGCCAGAGTTAGACATACCTGCGACATTGGCGCGCGCTGACGACAGACCAGTGCCGAGCGTAGTGCGACCGTCATCAGAAAACGCAAACTTGTTTACTGTAGTGACTTGTGAACCGCCTGCGTCATAACCACCGGCATAATAGCCTGCTGTTCCAGAATTCGACATGCCCCCAAGCCAGCGAGTAGCCGATGACAGACCCGTGCCAAGCGTTGTTCGGGCGTCATTAGAAAACGCAAACTTGTCTACTGTGTCAAAGTTATTCCACGACCCAGTGGATTGGTCTACACCACCACCGTAATAGCCCGCCACTCCAGCATTTGCCGTACCTGCCAACGCTGCTCTGGCTACTGACAGACCCGTGCCAAGTACCGTCCGCGCATCGCCAGGAAAAGAGAACCTGTTTACCGTAGCAATATATGTAAAGCCACCGCCACCAAGATAGCCAGCACCGGTTTCAACATAAAGATAACCCGGATTGGCAACAATAGCAGTAGAAGCCCAATCTGAAACTTTGGTACCCGGCAGGAGGCGCTCTATCTCCCCCATGACTATGCGATCCTGTTTACGTATCCGAATACCGTGACCTTAGAAGCAGTTGCAGCAGCGCCCAAAAGCACTAAAGAACCACCCTTAAGAATTAGCCCTGGAACTAGCAAAACTAGTCCAGCCTCAGCACCAACAGTAACTTCAATAATGTCATCGGGGTCATCTGTCCCGCCGAATTTTAAAGTTACCTTGATATCCGAAGTATGGGTATTAGAAGCATACAACCAAATCTCATCCATGTCACCAGCAGTACCACTAGTAGTGTGAACTGTAGTGTAAGTACCACTATCAACAGCGAGTTCAACACCAGTGCCATTGACGCTCCCGGTAAGATATTGTTTGGAATATGTAGCCATTGGGTTTCCTCCTTATCGAAAGATCTGAACGGCTAATACGGCATTAACGTCGTCCAATCCTTGTGTTAATGTAATAGTACCATCAGCTTTGATGGTCATCTGTTCTGTACCAGCCGTATCGAATCTAATAATATCTTCGTCAGAACTCTCCTCTACCTGTATCTTTGTATCACTATCGGCATCAGTAATTGCATCCGTAGCAGCAGCAGCAGCCCATGTTGGGACACCAGATGCTAAAGTAAGAACCGCATCATCTGACCCCTTAGCCAGTCTAGCAAGAGTGTCAGCTCCTGAAGCATACATAATATCACCAGCGACAAGAGTATCCATATCCAATGATTGCATTGTGACATTCCCGGTAAATGCCGGGTTGGCAATAGGAGCATAAGTAGACGCAGCCGTAGATGTAGTTAGATACGACGACAGGTCAGAAGTCAATGCAACTGTACCAGTAGTATTCGGAATAGTTACTGTCTTATCTGAACCCGTAGGATTAGTAACAATCAGTGTAGTCTCATAATCATCAGCACTCGATCCCTCGAATACGATCCTATCCTTAACCAGCACACTGGCAAGATCAACAGTCACCGTAGTTCCAGAAACCGTCAGATCCCCCGTAATACGAGCAGAGCCAGTTACGTCCAACGCAACCGTTGGAGTGGTCTGATTAATACCCACACGGTTATTAGTAGAATCAACCTTTAGAATATCAGGAGCCAACGAGGCGCCATAAGCTATCCACTTACCGCCATCAGCCGTATCATGTATCCACTGTTTACCGTTAACGGTATATACTTGTCCCCCCGAAGGGGAGTTTGGAAAATCTATTGCCATTATTCAGCCTCCTGAGCGGCTATAAGTGCGTCCCAATCGGAAACAACTTCGGCGGTCCATGTTGCGTTAGCAACATCCTGTACCTTCTGAGGCTCCCCGGACACATCATCACCGGGCATAAATGCGGCCCGATGGAACGAACGGGTCAACTCAACCCCGTCCTCTTCCACGACCGTCGCTGTGCGGACCTGAATCTGCCCCATCTCTAAGACTTCGATCTTGTCTACTACTGTCTTTTTACTTAGTGCCATGATATCTCCATTGTATCACTTTTCATATTAGTATGCTGCCCTGTAATGCATGTTGAGATAGACGGACTCATTCCCAGAGAAGTGGGGGGCGGTGTTCTCGTAGTAAACGCCGTCCTTGTTGTATTTGCCCCGTATGTACGCCAGCGTCGTATTCGGTGACAAGGAACATCCCAGCGTGGTCAAATCCTCATCCATATTGTGTACCATGATAGGGTGAATCATGTGGATGGTGGTAGAACCATTCTCAGAGGTGTATGGGAAACCGGTGATGTTTGCCCGTCCTGTCGGGGAGGAAACCGACGTTACGTTGAAGTAGCCGTGGACCCACACCATCTTCCCGATCTTGATGTAGCCCAGTGTGCCTGAGCAGGTAAGCGTTCCCGACCCCGTGGTCGTCATCGCAGGAACCCAAGATCCTTCTTCATAGTCATCAAAACGATTGCCAGCAGCAGTTACACTGCCGCTACTATCTGGTGTGGCAAATATAATACCGCTACCATCAGCCACCATTAAGTCACCAGATTTAATATCCAAACCAGATGAATCTATAACCACACGCTCTGTACCACCAGTATCGAATCTGATCTTGTCCTCATCTGCGGACTCTTCAACCTGAATCTTCGTGTCGCTGTCGGCATCTATAATCTCGTCCGAAGCAGCAGCAGGGATGGCAGCCCATGAGGGGATGCCCGATGCGAGAGTTAAAACCTCATCATTTGATCCTTTGGCAAGCCTTGCGAGAGTGTCGGCACCCGAACCATAGATAACGTCGCCTGCAACGATGTCATCCATGTCCAGTGACTGGATCGTGGCATTCCCGCCAACTGTCAAGTCGCCCACCGTAGC
>Ga0310345_10002268_pt1 | contig 19794 bp, 18 predicted proteins | sample HC15DNA20500_MG_FD_204667 | JGI IMG/M metagenome (GOLD analysis project Ga0310345, IMG submission 204667) | Marine microbial communities from station ALOHA, North Pacific Subtropical Gyre - HC15-DNA-20-500_MG | ecosystem: Environmental > Aquatic > Marine > Oceanic | place: Pacific Ocean: North...
TTAAAAAGGGAAAATATTGTTTTTGATGAAAAATTTATAAGATTCCTTGAAATGAATTATTTAAAAAATAAACAGGACATAAGAATTTGTATGCATAAAAAATCTTCAGCTAACCATCATGATATGATTATATTACAACAAAAAAAAAATTTTTACTTTCCTCACAAACATTTAAAAAAAGGAGAGACATACCACATTATTAAAGGAAAAATGACATGTGTACTTTTTTACAATGATGGGAAAATAAAGAAATCATGCACTATAAGTAAAAATAATATTTTTAGGACACCAATAAACACTTTTCACACGATGCTACCTTTAACAAAATATGTAATATATCACGAGAGTAAAATTGGTCCTTTTCTCAAAAGAAGAGATAGTATTTTCCCTTCATGGAACAAAAAATTTAGAAAAAATAAAAAAGAAATTTCTATTTTAAAAAAAAAATTTGAGCAGTAAAGAAATTAAGTTCTATAAAAGAAACAAAAAAACTTAATTTAGAAAATAAATCAAGAGAACAAAAAAAATAATGATTAAAGTAAAAGCATATCTTTTAAAACAAATTGCTGACATTAGAATTTATGGAGTTCGTGAGTTATTTCGAAAGTTTTATTTAACAATAAAAATTTTAGCACAACTTCCAATTGATATAATTGCCATAGCGCCATGTATATTTATTCGCTTGATAAGACCTTTGATTATTGTGCGAATAGAAAAGTTTCCCACGGGCAATTTTGGGAATTTGATACAATATCCTTCTATATATCAAATCAAAAAAAAGCTGAATATAGATTTACCAAAAAAGAAATTTTTTGATTTTGTTTACATTGATTACAAAAATAAAATTTATAATAGACAACTTGTAAAAATGTGGAAAAGAAAATTTAATTTTCTTTCCGGTTATTTATTAGATCCCATCAGTAGAGTAAATAAACTTTTACCAGGATGGAGAATTCATACGATAGAAGCTTTAAATACTAGAGATAGGGATGTTGATAATTTGGTTGCAAAATATCAACCTTTAAATTTTACAAATGAAGAAGAAATTTATGGGAAAAGTATGTTAAGCAAAATCGGATTAAAAGATGGAGACAAATTCGTATGTTTAATTGTAAGAGATGCGGCATATCAAAAAAAAAAAATTTCTCCACGTTATAGAGATTGGTCTTACCATGATTATAGAAATCAGGAAGTGAATAACTATCTACTAGCTTCAGAAGAGCTTGCTAAAAGAGGATACTATGTTTTCAGAATGGGAACGGTTGTTGAAAAAGCATTTACTTCAAGTAACAAAAAGATAATTGATTATGCTAATTCTAATTTTCGCAGTGATTTTATGGATGTATATCTTGCTGCAAAGTGTTTTTTTTGTATTTCAACAGGTGTCGGTTTTGATTATTTGCCCTATTTTTTTAAAAGACCTATTGTTTATTCATCCACAGCTCCAGTAGGAGATTTACACACAACGAGAGAACAAAATATGCATATAACAAAACATCATGTTCTAAAAAGAGAAAAAAGGAGGTTGTCTATATCAGAAATTTTTTCATATGGCGTTGCATTTGCCTACGATAGTAAAGTTTTTAAAGAAAAGGGAATCGAGCTTATTGATAATACTCCTGAAGAAATAAAAGATCTAGTAATTGAGATGGTTGAACATTTAGAGTTTAGTAAAAAATTAACTCCAGAAAGCGAAGAATTGCAAAAATCTTTTAAGAAATTATATGCTGCTAATATTAAACATTTTAACGAAGGATCGGATGCAGAGAATGTTTTGTTAATGAGTGGCAACACAAAAATAAAAACCAGAATGCATGGAACGATTAGATCTCGCTACAGTTCAAAATTTCTTAAAGAAAATAAAAATTGGTTAAATTGATCAGTTTTTAAAATTATTTATTATAATTTCTAATTAAAATTCATTATTTATGAATCGTAAAGACAATTTATTTAAAGGGGAAAGTTTGCATGTCAAGCATAAAAGTTTGCTGAGAAAATTAATACAAGAATCTTTTTTAAAACTCTTATCAAAACTATCTCCAAATAGGTTTTTATTTTATAAAAACAAAATTAAAACAATAATGAATAAGATTGGATATTATTCACGCTTTTACCAATCAATTATTTATCTAAGGTTTAAATATCCCTTTTACTTTAGATTGCCTTCTATGCAACTTAATGCGATTGGCACAGCAATTAATTTTTTAGAAATTGTAAAACCACAAAAAATTGATTTTTTTTTACTCGGTGGAAGTCTTTTAGGAGCAGTGCGCCAAGAAGCCTTTGCGGGTAGACCTCAAGACATAGACCTTGGAATAAGAGAAGAGCATCTTCCAAAGCTATTGGACGCATTACCTTTATTAATAAAGTCTGGCGCAAGATTTATAAGAAAAGAAATGTCAAATCACAATTATCCTTTAGATGATATAGCTAATAACAAAATCGAAAAAGTTCAAATTTTATTCCCCTGCATACTTGTAGACATATCAGTTTATAGAAAAAAAAATGTAGGAGCTAATGAAATATGGATTGGCGAAATTTATGAGCACATTGAAAAAAAAATTAATGGATTCACTTTTCCTGCCGATGACCTGAAAAATTTAATTACCATAAAAATTTGTGGAAAGGAATTTTTGTCTCCAGCGAATCCTGAAATATACTTGGAAAAAGTATATGGAAAAAATTGGAGAATACCTGATAAAAAACAATTTTCGTGGATTAAAAAACCTTAACTAGCATGCATATATCTCAAAGAGCTTGGTCACTATTAAATTATAAACAAAAAAAATATACAATTTTTATGGTTGTTTTTATGTTATTTGCGATGCTTTTGGAAAGCTTTAGTGTTGGCATTATGCTACCCTTAATTTCCATTTTGTTAAAGGGTGATGTTGGTACAACTTTTTTTTCCCATTTCTTTATTTTTGGTGAACCGAAGGGAAATAATTTAATTTATATTGGTTTAATAGTAACTTTGATAATTTTTTTATTTAAAAATCTTATTTTAGTATTTAATCTTTGGCAGCAAACAAAATTTTTGCGAAATCTACATTTTGAATTTACAAATAGACTTTTTAAATATTATTTAAAAAATGATTATATATTTTTTCTTCATAATAATTCTGCCTACTTATACAGAAATCTTACAGATATCATTGGTAATTTTGTAGGGTTTACTAAACAACATATGGTTCTATTAAGTGAAGTTGCAGTTTTTATTGGAATAACTTTTATATTATTTTATGTGGACCTTTTAGGAACAATAATTATTTTATTTTCTGTAGGATTTGTTTCTTTTTTAATTTACATCCTTACAATAGGAAAAATATCTTTACTTGGAAAACAAAGAAATATATTTGGTGCTCAATTAAACAAGCACTTGCTTCAAGGAATGGCCTCCGCAAAAGATGTCAAAATTTTAGACAGAGAAGATGATCTTATTTATCAAGTTGATAAAAATTTATTTAAGATGACTAGAATTCATCAAATTATTCAATTTATTACTGGCTTACCTAGATTTTCATTTGAAGTGCTTATGGTTTGCACATTTTCGGTCGTTGTATTTGTAATGATCAGCATTGGAAGAGAGATGGTTGATATAATCCAGTATCTAGGAGTATTTGCAGTTGCTTCTTTTAGAATTGTTCCTGGTGTATCAAGGATTTTGAATTCCTTTCAAAATATAAAATATACAGAACCATCAATCGAAATTTTATTAAAAGAATTTAATTCAAGAAATAATTCATACATACAAAAAAATCAATACAAAAAAGATTTGAACTTACCCTTTAAATTTCAAAAAAAAATTAATATAACAAATTTATCTTTTTCATATCCAACAAGAAAGGAATTTTCTTTATCAAAATTGTCAATGACTATTGAAAAAGGAGATTCTGTAGGTATTATCGGTGAAACCGGAAGTGGCAAAAGCACTTTAATAAACTTACTTATTGGGCTTTTAAAACCATCCGAGGGAAAAGTGCAAGTGGATGAATTTAACATTAATTCAAATTTATCAGAATGGTATAAAAAAATTGGATATGTGCCGCAATCAGTATATTTAACGGACGATACTATCAGAAAAAATATAGCCTTTGGTTTAAGAGAAGATGATATTGATAACGATTTAATAAAAAAAGCTGTAGAAAAAGCTAATTTAAGTGATTTTTTAAATCAACTTCCTGGCGGCCTAGAAACAATTGTTGGGGAAAAAGGCATTAGACTTTCAGGAGGTCAACAGCAAAGAATAGGAATTGCAAGAGCACTTTATCGCGATCCCGAAATTTTAATATTAGACGAAGCAACTAGCTCATTAGATCAATCGACAGAAAAAAAAATAATGCAATCTATTCAGTTTTTAAAAAGAAAAAAAACATTGATAATAGTTACACATCGTTTATCTACTGTTAAAAACTGTGACATGATATTTTTCATGGAAAAAGGCCAAGTTACAAAGCAAGGCACTCCTGAAAAAATATTAAATAATATTTAACAAAAATGAAAAAAATATTAATTACTGGAGCAACTGGTTTTGTGGGTTCTCATTTAACTGAACTTTGTGTAGAAAAGGGTTTTGAAGTTGTTGCTTTTGATAGATATAGTCCTAATTATAATCTTGGTTGGTTAGAACGATCAAAATACAAAAATGATATAAATTTCGTATTTGGAGATATCAGGGATTATGACTCTGTTCTAAAAAATATGAAAGGTTGCAAAATAGTTTTTCATTTGGCAGCACTTATAGGAATTCCTTATTCATACATGTCGCCGCTTGCATATTTAAAGACTAATGTTGAGGGTACATATAATGTTTTGGAGTCTTCAAAAAGTTTAGATATAGAACAGACTATAATTACATCTTCAAGTGAGGTGTATGGTTCAGCAAAATATGTACCAATTGATGAGAACTTAGTTATTGGAACTCTTATCAAATGCCTATTAAAATTATAAGACCGTTTAATATTTATGGACCGCGTCAATCAAGTCGAGCGGTTATACCATCAATTATAATTCAGGCACTTAATTCAAAGAAAGAAATAAAATTAGGAAATATTGGACCGAGCAGAGATTTTACTTATATTACTGATACTTGTAATGCGTTTTTAGAGATCCTCAAAATAAAAAATTTTTTTGGAAATACAATAAATGTAGGATCAAATACCGAATATACTATTGAGAATATTGCTAATAAAATTTTAAAAAAAGTTAATTCTCGAGCTATTATTAAAAAGAAAAAGAATCGAACAAGATCAAGAAATAGTGAAGTAGTAAGGCTCGTCTGTGACAATCAACAAATTCTCAAACGCACAAACTGGAAACCAAAAATTATAATTGAAAAAGGTTTAGATGACACAATTAAATGGTTTAAAGAAAATAACAAATATTTTAAGCATGATATCTACCATGTTTAAATCAATTATTATTAATAATCTGATATTTTGTTAGTTTAATATAGCAGTATTTGTTATTTGAACTTTAATAAAATATTGACTACAGTGATTTTAAATTTAAAAATTAAATTATGTCCTTAAAAGTTTTATTTGTTGTATACGATAATGGCTCATATGATCATGTGTTTCCAATGGGAGTTGGAGCGATAGCAGGTGTTTTAAAACGGGATGGCCATGAATTTTCTGTTTGGAACCAAGACATGCATCATTGGCCTGACGATACTCTTAGAACTTTTCTTGACGAAAATAAGTTTGATGTTGTCGTATTGAGTTTGATTGCAGGATATTATCAATACCAAAAAATGAAAGCCTTATCTAAGGCGATAAATAATTCAAAAAATAGGCCTTTTTATATTATGGGAGGCTATGGGCCCACTCCGGAACCAGAATTTTTCATTAGAAAATCAGGTTGTGATGTAGTTTGCATGGGAGAAGGTGAAGTAACAATTTCTAAACTAATGGAAGCAATTGAAAACAAAACTTCACTAAAAAAAGTACCTGGTATAGCTTGGTTGGAAAATAATAAACTTCAAACAACTCCAAGAGCTTCTTTGGTTCATGATCTAGACTCGTTGCCCCCGACACCATACGAGAAGTTTCCTATGCATTATTATCGAATGTTAAGAATGCCTAAAGTGAAATCTACAGATTTTTGTTTTCCATTGATGTCTGCTCGTGGTTGTTCTTTTAAATGTACTTTTTGTTATCGTATGGATCCTGGCTATAGGATGAGGACGCCAGGACCTTTATTAGACGAGATCGAAATGCTACACAAGGATTATGGTATAACATACATAGCTTTTCAGGATGATCTTTTAATGTCATCAGTTGAACATACAGAAGCAGTTTGTTTGGAATTTTTAAAACGCAATTTACCTGTCAGATGGAATTGCAATGGAAGATTAAACTATTGTAGTGAAGAATTGTTACGCCTTATGAAAGATGCAGGATGTCGTTTCATTAACTATGGAATTGAATCTATGGATCAGAAAGTTCTAAATAACATGAAAAAAGGACTAAGGCCCGAAATGATTATTAAAGGAGTCGAAGACACTTTAAAAGTTGGCATAAGTCCCGGTCTGAACTTTATTTTTGGTAATAAGGGAGATAATAAAAAAACGATAAAATCAACCATTGATTTTATGCTAAAGTATGATGATTTTGCACAAAAAAGAACAATAAGGCCAGTAACTCCTTACCCAGGTTCTCCACTTTATTACGATGCGATTAAGATGGGTTTATTAGATAAGAATAATCCCACAGAAGACTTTTACGAAAAAAAACATCTGAATTCAGATTTAATATGCTGTAACTTTACAGAATTAAGTGATGAGGAGTTCTACGAATGTTTACGATGGGCTAACTCAACTCTATTGAAAAATTATTTTGACAAGCAAAAAATTAGTACTTTGGCTCAAGTTGATAATCTTTATAAAAAGAAGGATGCTACATTTAGAGGATTTAGACATAGCGTGGGTAAAGAAGGTCAAGTTGGGGAACAATTTAATATAAAGGCGAAAGCTATTGCTATTGAAGGCAAAGAAACAATGGATGGGTTAGTTAATTGGGAAAGTTCACAAACTGGAGATGGAGAAAGATTCTTCGAGAATACAAGCTATAGTACTGAAAGTAGAGCCTTAAAAAGTTTTGACACTTATTTAGAGAAAAAAGCAATCAGAGCCACAGCAAGGAAAGCAGCCAAAAAAGAATTATCAGCAAATTGATCCATTCTTTATTTGAGCTAGTCTATTAAAAAAATACCAATACATATTAAATTTTTTTAAATACAACATTTATAACTTATAGTTTATGAGTAAAAAAGTATTTTGGTGCAAAAAATGCGTTGTCATGTCGACTAGACCGCGAGTAACTTTTAATGAAGAAGGCGTTTGTTCAGCTTGTCAATGGGCGGAAGAGAAAAAAACGCTCAATTGGGAAGAAAGGCAAAAGAGGCTTGATAAATTATTAAGAGAACAAAAATCCAATCCTCATTTTCAATGTATAAATGCAGTAAGTGGAGGCAAAGATGGGTCATATGTTTCTTATTGTTTAAAACATAAGAAAAAAGTTAGGTCCCTAGCTGTTACTGTTAGACCTGAGCTTGAACAAGAGACTGGTAAACGGAATATAGTCAATTTTGTCAGAAGTGGTTATGAACATATTCATATAACTCCAAATTCAGAAGCGATGAGAGTGCTAAACAGACTTGGTTTTATAGAGTTAGGATACTCTTACTATGGTTGGCAAATAGCAATTCATACAGTCGTGATGAGAATTGCTATGGCATTTAATATCCCATTAATTTTTTATTCTGAAGACGGAGATTGCGAGTACGGAGGAGACGCGAAACATAAATATGAAGGTATATACGGAATTGATTATCAAATAAGCAATTATGTTGAGGGGGATTATTTCAAAATTTTGAAGATGAGCGGTCTAAACAAAGATCAATTATACTGGTTTACATATCCATCTAAAGAAGAAATTTTAAAAAGTGATTTAAAAATAACTCACTGGGGATTTTATGAAAATTGGGATCCATATAGAAATTATGAAGTAGCTAAAAAATATTGTAACTTAGAAGAGAACGAAACCCTGAATGCAGGGACATACACAAATTTTGGCCAAACGGACCAAAAATTCTACTTGTTACATGTTTATTTGATGTATTTGAAATTTGGATTTGGAAGAACAAATATGGATGCTGGGATCGATGTGAGAAGAGGCGCAATGTCAAGAGAACAGGCTGTTCAGCTTGTTAAAATGTACGATGCACGGCCACCCGAAGAATATTATGATGAATTTTGCGATTATTACAAAATGACAAGACAAGATTTTTTAGAAACTCTTGATAAGTGGGTCAATAAAGATTTGTTTGAAAAAAGAAACAGATGGGTACCCAAATTTGAAATTAAATGATTAAAAAAAATACTAAAGTTTGTATTGTTGACTATGGTTTTGGTAACATTGCATCAATAGAAAATGCATTAAATTATTTAAAATTTGATTATAATACTTTAAAAATTTCAGTAGATTTAAGTAATTTTTCTCATTTAATTTTACCAGGAGTTGGATCTTTCGAGGCAGGCATAAATAAATTAAGAAAGTCCGGATGGGAATCGAAAATAAAAGATTTTGTGAAAAACGGAGGTTATTTATATGGAATATGTTTGGGTATGCAATTACTTTTTAAATATGGAACAAATGAAAAAACAGGCAAAGTTATTGAAGGGTTAGGTTTTCTTGACGGCACATGTAAAAAATTTTTTGAAACAAATGAAACTAATATGCCGCCTCTTCCGCACGTTGGTTTTAATCAGGTTAGACACAAAAATACTAAAATATGGGAAGGCATCAATAATCCATCTTATTTTTACTTTATTCACTCCTACAGAGTTGCATATGCTGAGAGTTTAACTAATTGTGCAAAAACAAGCTACGGTGAAGAATTTATTTCTTTTGTAGAAAAGTTTAAAATTTTTGGTTCTCAATTTCATCCTGAAAAAAGTCATTTAACAGGATTAAATCTTCTACGTAATTTTTTTAATTTAAAATGAAACTTTTAAAAAGAATTATTTTTTGCCTTTATTACAAAGAAGGTTTTTTTCATCTTAGTCGTAATTTTAAATTACAAAGAGTAGGAGATGTTGATTGGTTGATAAAAAATTTTGGTTTTGGTAATACAGCAAATAATATTGATGAATTGATTATATTACTAGTAAAAAAAAATCCAACAGAGAAAGATTTTGGTAGTTTTGCTTTTGATATTTCAGAACTAAGAAAAAATATCTTTATACCCATCACACTAGGAGGGGGAATAAGAAATGCTAAAATTGCAAAGAGTTTTTTTGATAATGGCGCTGACAAAATTTTAATTAATTCAGTGGCCTATAATAATAAAGAAGTTATTTATGAAATAGCAAGCGAATATGGAAATCAGGCTATTAGTGTTATGATAGATCACAAAAAAAATAATAATGAAACGAATTTATATTCTGAATGCGGAACTAAGTTAGAAAAAATATCTTTACAACAACATCTTGAAAATCTTAGTCGTTTAAGTTGCGGTGAAATAATTATAAATTCTATAGATAACGATGGAAATGGATCGGGTATTGATTTAAAAATTTTAAATTCTATTAATATTACTATAGGTAAGCCAATACTAATAATGGGAGGAGCGGGAAAGCCTGAGCATTTATCTACCGCTTTATCTTCAAAAAAAATATCAGGTGTAATTACAGCCAATCTTTTTAATTTTCTTGGTGAAGGACTAAAATTGGCTAGAAATTTTGCTTTAAAAAAAAATATTCCACTCGCAGAGTTTTAAAAATGCATACACTAAATTTTTTTACTGACTATTTATGATCAAATTGCATGAACCTTTTATTCGTGGAAACGAGTGGAGATATGTTAAAAATTGTTTGGATGAAGGGTGGGTTTCATCAGCTGGAAAATATGTAGATTTGTTTGAAAAAAAAATAGCACAATATACTGGTTCAAAATATGCAATAGCCTGCATAAATGGTACAGCAGCTTTACAAATTTCTTTAAAATTGGTTGGCGTAGGAATAAATACGGAGGTGATTGTTCCATCCATGACTTTTATTGCGCCCGTTAATGCAATTAGTTACAACAACGCTAAACCAGTTTTCATGGACAATAATAAATATTATACTATTGATATTAATAAAACTCTCGCGTTTCTTAATAAAGAAACAAGAACAATTAAAAGAAAAAAATCATTAATTACTATAAACAAAAAAACTGGAAAACGTATTGCTGCTCTAATGGTAGTACATCTTTTTGGTAATGCTGTAAAACTTGATGAATTGAATAAATTATGTAAGAAGAAAAATATTCCGTTAATAGAGGATTCTGCTGAAAGTATTGGCACGTTTTATGGATCAGGAAGATTTAAAAATAAACATACTGGTACAGTTGGACAAATCGGCTGCCTTTCCTTTAATGGAAACAAAATAATTACAAGTGGCGGTGGTGGAATGATACTGACTAATAATTTAAAAACTGCAAATAAAGCCAAATATCTTACCACCCAAGCCAAAGATGATTCGGTTAATTATGTACACAATGACATTGGTTATAATTTTCGCCTTTCAAATATTCACGCTGCATTAGGACTTGCCCAGCTTGAAAATTTGTCAAAAAATATAAGAAAGAAAAAAATTATTCATAACATTTATAAATCTAAAATAGATAAGTACAAAAGTTTAAAAATATCCGGTGTACCACATTCTGAAAAATCTAATTACTGGTTAAATATTCTTGAAATTAGTAAAAAATTAACGAAAAAAAAATTTTCAAAAATTATTCAAAAGTTTAACAAATATGGTATAGAAGTGAGACCGCTATGGTTTCCAAATCATTTACAAAAAAAATATAAAAGATGCCAGGTTTATAAATTAAATAATATAAAAAATATTTACCAAAAGAGGCTTTGTCTTCCAAGCAGTCCTCAACTAACCTTCAAGCAACAAAATTTTGTTTGTAAAAAATTAAACAGTATTTTTAAAAAATGAGTCGAGTAATTGTTATTGCAGAGGCAGGTCAAAATCATAATGGCCAATTAAAAATGGCTTATAAATTAGTAGATGCTGCAAAAAAATGTGGTGCTGACTTTGTTAAATTTCAAACCTCTATTCCAAAATTACATGTTTCCAAATTTGCCAAGAAAGCAAATTATCAAATTAAAAATTGGAAAAAAAAAAGTAGTCAATTACAAATGTTACAAAAACTTTCTTTAACTTATCAAGATTTTAAAAAAATAAAAAAATATTGCAAAAAAAAAAAAATTGAATTTCTATCCACTCCGTTTGATTTACAATCTATTGATTTTCTCAAAAGCCTAAATATGAAATATTTTAAAATTCCTTCTGGTGAAATAACAAATTTGCCCTATATAATAAAAATTGCTAAGCTAAAAAAGAGAGTAATATTATCAACGGGCATGGCAAATTTAAGAGAGATTAAAGATGCTCTTAATATTTTAATTTCTTACGGAACTAAGAAAAAAAATATTACCGTCTTGCAATGTAATACAGAATATCCGACTCCTTTAAGAGACGCTAATGTTCGAGCAATGCTTACTATTAAAAAAATATTTAGAGTAAATGTTGGCTACTCTGACCACACGGAAGGCATAGAATCATCACTAGCTGCAACAGCATTGGGTGCAAGAATATTAGAAAAGCACATTACTCTTGATAAAAAATTACCTGGTCCAGATCACAAAGCTAGCATTGACCCAAAAGGTTTTAAAAAAATGATTGACGGAATTAGAAAAATCACTGTTGCCCTTGGTAGTGGTGTTAAAAAAGTTTCTTCAAGTGAAAAAAAAAATATGAAAATTGCAAGAACTTCAATAGTAGCTCTTAAAGAAATAAAGAAAGGAGAAGTATTTACAGATAAAAATCTTGCGATTAAAAGGCCAGGCATCGGTATATCGCCAATGAAACTCTACAAAGTGGTTGGAAAAATTGCAAAAAAGAAGTTTTTAGAAGACGAATTAATAAAATTATGAAGAAGAAAATATATGTAATTACTGGGTCAAGAGCAGACTACGGCCTAATGCAAAATTTAATTAATAAATTTCACAAAGATAAAAATATTGACCTTAAAATTTTTGCAACCGGTATGCATCTATCGCCCGAATTCGGTAATACTTATAAAGAAATTCTTAATGATGGTTTTAAAATAGAAAAAAAGATTAAAATACTGAATTGTTCAGACACTCCTATTGCTATTTCTAAATCAACGGGGTTAGGAGTGATGGGTTTTGGGAAAATATTTAACTCTTACAAGCCAGATTTATTAATAGTTTTAGGTGATAGATATGAAATAATGGCGGCAGTAATGGCAGCAAATTTTCATCATATTCCCGTCGCTCACATTGGGGGAGGCGACACAACCCTAGGGGCTGTTGATGAATGGATTAGGCATTCAATTACAAAAATGTCTTGGCTTCATTTTGTTTCCAATTCATCAAGTAAAAAAAGGGTAATACAGTTAGGTGAAGATCCAAGAAGAGTTTTTAAGATTGGCAGTTTAGGAGTGGATAGATTAAAGCATACAAGTTTATTGAGTAAAAAATTAATTGAAAAAAAAATGAAATTTAAATTTAACAAAAAAAATATACTTATTACTTATCATCCTGTAACTCTTGAAAAAAATACTTCTGAGTCACAATTTAAAGAAATACTATCTGCGGTTTCTAAATTGAAAGATACGAAACTAATTTTTACCTACCCTAATAGCGACACTTATGGAAGGATTATTATTAGAATGATCAATAAATTTATATCTTCAAAAAAATATGATTCTATAAAATTTTCTTCAATGGGTCATACAAATTATTTATCTGTTCTTAAAAACGTTGATTGTATTTTAGGAAATTCATCAAGCGGACTTATTGAAGCACCTTCTCTTAAGATTCCCACAATAAATATTGGTGACAGACAAGAAGGAAGATTGAAGGCAAGTAGTGTTATTGATACTGAGCCAAAAAGAAATTTAATACTTAAATCAATAGAAAAAATTTATACAAAAAAATTTAGAAAGAAATTAAATAGCACTTACAATGCTTATGAATATAAAGATTCTTCTCATAATGCTTATAAAATTATTAAGACGGCACTGATACCTACTGAACTAAAAAAGTTTTTTTATAATATATGAAAAATTTGCTAATTAAACCAAACACAAACATTAAAAATGCTCTTAAGCAATTAAGTAAAACTGGTGAGAAATGTTTAGTTGTTGTTGACAAAAAAAATAAACTTCTCGGCACTCTAAGTGATGGAGACGTAAGAAAAGCTATCTTAAAAGGAAAATTTCATAAGGATAAAATTAATGAATTTTATCAAAAAAATCCTACTTTTTTAAGGAAAGAAAATTACTCGTTGGGCCAAGCGAAAAGTATATTAATAAGAAAAAGAATTGATATTATTCCAATTACAGAAGTATCAAAAAGAGTTGTAGATGTATTAACTTTTAAAAACGTTTTTAAAAAAAGTAAGAGCGGTTTTAGGTCTGGCGCCTTTCCAAAAACCGTCGTAATCATGGCCGGGGGTAAAGGTACGCGTCTAGAACCGTTCACAAGTGTTTTACCAAAACCCTTAGTGCCAATAAACGAAAAACCGGTCATAGAACATATAATTGAAAAATTTATTAGTAATAATGTTGTCAATTTTTTCATTACATTAAATTATAAAAGCAGAATTCTTCGAGCCTTCTTTCAGGAACTAAGACCTAATTATAAATTGTCTTTTATAGAGGAACCTAAACCGTTGGGTACCGCTGGAGGACTTAGTTTGTTAGCAGGAAAAATAAAAAAACCTTTTTTATTAACCAATTGTGACACAATAATAAATATTAATTTTGATAATTTAATGAGTTTTCATATTTCCAACAGAAATGACATAACATTAGTAGCTTCTTCCAAAGAATATGTTATCCCTTACGGAACATGTAAACTGAATAAAAAAGGGCAGTTTCAAAACATCATAGAGAAACCTAAGTTGGACTTTTTTGTAAGTATTGGCTTATATGTAATTAGTCCCAATCTAATAAAATTAATCCCAAAAAACAGAGCATTTGATATACCAGATTTAATAAAACTTGCTAAAAGAAAAAAAAAAAAAGTAGGAGTCTATCCCATCGATGACGAATCCTGGATAGATGTTGGGCAATGGTCGGAGTACCACAAGGCAATAGAAAAATTAATATGAGCCAAAAAGTATTAATTTCGGGCTATGGATCCATGGGGCGAAAACATGCAAATATTTTATCGAGATTAGTTAAAAAAAAAAATATAACTATTTTAACAAATCAAAAACTCTCAAATTTTCGGACTATAAAAAGTCTTCAAGCCGTAAACAAAATCAATCCTTATTATATTGTAATATGCAATCCAACCAGTGACCATATTAATAAAATAAAGTACATAGAAAAAAACTGCAAAAATAAATTAGTTTTAGTAGAAAAGCCCTTATTTTCTAAATCAAACAAAATCATTATTAAAAAAAATAAATACTTTGTAGGATACAATTTAAGATTTAATTCAATAATAAACTTTTTAAAAAAGAAATTAAAATCAAAAAAAATTTTCAACGTTAATGTTTTCTGCGGTTCGTATTTACCTAAGTGGAGAAATAATATTGATTATAAAAAGTCTGCAAGTGCAACGAAACAACTTGGCGGTGGCGTACTCTTGGATTTAAGCCATGAACTTGATTATATTCAATGGCTATTTGGAAAAATTAAAATCGAATATTGCAAATCTAAAAAAATTTCAAATTTAAATATTGAGACAGATGATTTCTTAAATTTGGCAGGAAAAACAAGCAAAGGTGCTTTCATTCAAATTACCTTAACTTATTTTACACATTATCCAATAAGAAAAATATTGATAGATGGAAAAAATATAAGTGTACATGCAGATTTGATCAATAAAAATGTTATTTGTTATGAAAAAAATAAAAAAAAAATTTATAACTTTAAAGATTCGGACAGAAATGATGAATATAAAAATCAGCACTTGGCTATTTTAAAAAACAAAGTTACAGACAAACTTTGTACTTTCAGAGAAGGAAAACAGCTCGTATATTTAATTAATCAAATACGATTAAAATCAAGAAAATAATGAATACAGTTTTGTGTACAATATGCATGAGAAGTGGTTCTACAGGTTTAAAAGGTAAAAATATTAAACTTATTAATGGAAAACCATTAATGTATTACACAATCAAACAAGCTATTAAATCAAAAATTTTTGATAATATAGTTGTGTCAACTGACTCAAAAAAAATTTTGGCTAAAGCTAAATCGTATGGAGCTGAAGGTTGGTTTATTCGTCCCAAGAGACTTGCAACTAGTACATGTTCAAAGATATTAGTCATCAAACATGCTTTAAAAGAATCAGAAAAATTTTATAATAAAAAATTCAAATTTATAGTTGACCTCGATGTTACATCTCCTTTAAGGACCTCAAAAGATATAATTAATGCGTATAAAAATTTTATTAAAAAAAGAGGTGATGTTTTAGTTACAGGCGCTAAGTCAAAAAAGAATCCATATTTTAATGTAGTTGAAATAGTAAATAATAAAGTAAAAAAGGTAAAAAACTTGAAAAAAAGAATTTTTAGAAGACAAGATGCTCCAGTAACCTATGATATGAATGCATCTATTTATATTTTTTGTAGAAAAATTTTGATTAACTATAGGACTGTTATTGAAGCTTTAGAACGAGGAGTAAAAGATAAGGCTATTTTGTTTGAAATGCCAGAGAGTAGATCTATTGATATTGATAGTGCTTACGACTTTAAATTAGTAGAGTTTTTGATAAAAAAAAATAAGACAAAAATCCAGTAAATACAAAATTCTAATAAATCTTAGCTATCTTTTTAAATACATGCACATTATTTTTACAAGCGTTAGTAATTGGCAAATATCTTTAATTAAGTTACTTAAATTTTTTAAGTTTAAGATTTTTTATCTTTACATTGAATCGAAATCGGAATTTCAAAGAAATGAAATTGCAACGCAATTAAAGAAAAAAAATATTACTCCATTACCATTTGAATTTGCTTCCCAAATTCAAACCGCACATTATTCTGCAATAAACGAAGATTACAATGAGTATGCATATAAAAAAAACATAAAGATGATTCCAGATAAAATTTTAAAAAAATACAGCAAACTATTTTCAATTCACGAAAATGAAGTAAACAAACTTAGATTGTTAATACAAGATTTTATATCTGGACAACGAGGTGTGTCAACAAGCATGGGCATGTGGTCAAGTTTACATCCTTTGAAAAAAATAATATTAATAAGTTTTAGATTTAAAGATTTTTTTACATTTCGTGTTGTCGGTAATATGACCAAAATAATTATACCAATAGATGTTTTTTATTTATTTAAAAAAATTTTTAAAAGTAAAAAAAATAAAAAAACGAATAATTACATTTTTAATCATCAGAATTTTAAAGATTCGGCAAAAAAAAATGTAGCATTTATTGCACATAAAGGAACTATATATGGATCAAAAGAAGAAATGCTTTTTCAAAAGACACTTTATTATTCTGATGATAAAAAATCATTTTTAAATAAACATAATATTTTGCATTTAGACTATAATAATTATCCCAATCCAGATAAAGATCTCCACTGGATAAATTTGAATAAGGTTAATGTTTCCAATACAAAAGTTTTTTTCCAAATTTTTTTGGCATGTGCAAAAACTTTTTATTTGATTAGAAGTTGGTCAACATTTCTCGTATGGATATATCTTATTCAACAATATGTTTTTTATATAAAATATAGTGAGGTTATAAAAAAATTTAAAGAACTTAAAATAGCTATAATTGACTATGACTGTTTGTGTCCTAAAGCATTGATACTTGCTTGCAAAAAAAATAATATTAAAACCGTTGCAACCCAGGAACGTTTTATAACAACTTTTTATACCTCTTTTTCTAATGTGACGGTAGACACTTATTACACCGCAAGTGAATTCACTGCAAATGCTGTTAAGAAGTCAAAATATTATGATGTAAAAAATGTTGTTCCAATGGGTCAATACAGAAGTGATTATATTTCATTATATAAAAAGGAAACTGTTCCAAATGAAATTTCTATAGCTAAAAATAATGGAAAAAAGATATTAATTATTTTTGGTAACCATTCAAATAATTGCTGGTTTGATTCTCATATAGATCCACTTTTAAATTGGACTGCCCAGCTTAATTTTTTAGAAGATTGCATTAAGCTTTCCCGAAATTTAAGTAACACTTTTATAGTTATAAGATACAAGAGCATAGGTTGGCTAACTAATAAATTTTTTAAGAATATATTGGATAAAATCAATAATTGTGAAAATATTATTATATCAAACAATTACAAAGAGTCTTATTATTCTTATAAACTATGTGCTAATGCAGATTTAGTTATAGCAAAACACACATCCATAGCGGACGAATGTTTAGCAAATGAAATTCCAGTATTATTTCATGATTATACTCATAATACGAAAAAAACTCTTTTAGCTTTCATAAATTATTTACCTGATGAATTAATATGTAGCAATTTTGACGAATTATACCAAAGAACTAAATCAATCTTATTTTCGAATTCTAGTAAACTAGGAGAAGAAATAAAAAAACTTAATCAAACAGTTTATTTTGTAAAAAAAAAAGAAAATATTAAGAAAAGCATACTGGAGAATTTAGAAAACCAATTAATTAAAAATGGATTGTAATATATTATGCAAAAAATCCTATTAATAGGAGCCGGAGGCCAAGCTCGTGCGTGCATAGACGTTATTGAGCAATGTAAGAAATATCGCATTGTCGGCTTAATTAAGAAAAAAGAAAAACTAGGATCCGAAGTATTTGGTTATCCTGTATTGGGCACTGATCAAGAAATAAAAAAGATATCAAAAAGAATTAAATATGCTCTTATAAGCGTTGGCCAAATTAAGGTTTCAAAAATACGTATTAATTTATATAAAAAAGCTATTAAAGCAGGATTTAAACTGCCCGTTATCAAATCCCCCTACGCTTATGTGTCCCCACGTTCAAAAATTGGAAAAGGCACCATAATTATGCATGGAGCAGTTGTTAATGCTAACGCGATTATTGGACAAAATTGTATTATCAATACTAATTGTATCGTTGAGCATGATGTTTTTGTTGGTGATCATTGCCATGTATCAACTGGCGCCATATTAAATGGTAAAGTGGTTTTAGGAAGGGGAAGTTTTGTTGGTAGTGGAAGCGTTATTAAAGAGGAAATAAAAATTGGCAATAATTGTGTGGTTGGCGCAAATACTTTTTTAAGAAAAAATCTTAATTCAGGAACTATTTACAAAAAGTAAGAAAAAATAAAAGAAAAACGTAAAAAATATTAACAATATTATTATAGATAAAGCTTTAATATACCAATATACCAAAGGTTAAGATGAGTCTCTTTTTAATTGCTGAAATTGGAATAAACCATAATGGCGATTTAAATATCGCTAAGAAACTGATTGATGCAGCTGCTGACGCAGGTTTCAATGCAGTTAAGTTTCAAAAAAGGAATGTTGAAAAAGTTTATTCAAAAGAATTTTTGGAAACTTACAGAGATAGTCCATGGGGAAAAACGCAAAGAGATCAAAAATTAGGTCTTGAATTTGGGAAAGAGAAATATCAAGAAATAGATAAGCATTGCAAAGAAAAAAATATTAAATGGTCTGCTTCTGCATGGGATCTAAAATCACAAGAATTTATTTGCAACTTTGGGGTTGATTTTAATAAGCTCGCATCCCCAATGCTCGGTCACAAATCTTTAGTAAAAAAAATAGCATCCGAAAAGAAAAAAACTTTTATTTCAACTGGAATGACAACTTTAGAAGAACTTGATGAAGTTGTTAATGTATTTAAAAAAGAAAGATGTCCTTTTGAGATGATGCATTGTAATAGCACTTATCCAATGCCCGAAAACGAAGCTAATTTAGGATGCATTCAAACTTTGAAAAAAAGATATAACTGCGAGGTGGGATATTCAGGCCACGAAAGCTCTCTACTAAAGGTTTGTATAACAGCTGTGTCTCTAGGGGCAACTTCGATTGAAAGGCATATTACGTTAGATAGAACTATGTACGGATCAGATCAGGCGGCGTCTATAGAGTCAGGATCTCTCAAAGCGTTTGTTGAAACAATTAGAATGATACCCTTAATTAAGGGAGATGGAATTAAAAAAATAACAGATAAAGAAAAAGCTGCCAGAAAAAAACTTCGAATCGAAGTTAAATAAAATTCATTTAATTAACTTATTTATGGACAAAAATTATAAAAATTTTGTTGCAATTATTCCCGCACGTTCCGGATCAAAGGAAATAAGAAAAAAAAATATAAAAAAAATTAATGATCATCCGCTTGTTTCATATTCAATAGAAGCTGCAAAAAAATCAAAATTTATTAAGAATATATTTGTTTCTACCGATGGTACAGATATAGCGGAAGTTGCTAAGCAATATGGAGCAAAAATAATTTTTAGACCTAAACATTTATCTAACAGTGCTGCACAAATTGAACCTGCGATTTTACATGCAATAAGATATATTGAAAAATTTTACTACAAAAAATTTGACAATATTGTACTTTTGCAACCAACCTCACCATTAAGAAAATATAATGATATAGATAATGCAATTAAAAAATTTATTAATAATAAAGCAGATTCCCTCTTTTCTTGCGTTGATATACATCCCTATATATGGAGATATAAAAATTCAAACATGATTCCATTAAATTATCGGCTATTTAAAAGACAAAACAGGCAA
>Ga0310345_10002269_pt1 | contig 19773 bp, 19 predicted proteins | sample HC15DNA20500_MG_FD_204667 | JGI IMG/M metagenome (GOLD analysis project Ga0310345, IMG submission 204667) | Marine microbial communities from station ALOHA, North Pacific Subtropical Gyre - HC15-DNA-20-500_MG | ecosystem: Environmental > Aquatic > Marine > Oceanic | place: Pacific Ocean: North...
AAGCCCACCTCAAGATATTTACGTGAAAACATTAACAGAAGCAGGCGTTCCAGCAGAATATGTTGGAATGCTTGCAGGTTTTGCCGAGGCTATTAAGCAAGGAGAATTTTCAACTGAAAAAACAGATTTAGAAAATCTTTTAGGCAGAAAACCAACGACAACAAAAGACTTCCTGAAAGTAGTTTACGCATCTAAATAATATCTTTAAATTATATTTTTTTATAGCGGACAGTTTTAGAACTGTTCGCTATTTTTTTTATTCTACAACTCGACAGACAAAAACGCCAACAGGTAACAGCAGTTTGGCAAAATGGCGGGTTCAGTGCTAAATTGAACATTCAGTTTTCAAATGAACATTAGTGCTAAATTGAAAGTAAGTGCTTCAAAACCCGCCACTTCGCCAAGCTGCAAACCGAAAGCGGAAGATAGCAAAAGGCTGATGCAATATCAACCCAAACCATTAAATGCAGATAAGATTCAATACGGCAAATCAGAAACCAAAAGAGGCATTTCGAATGTGCTGAGTGCAGTTTTGTTTAGCTATAAATATGCTTCTATTCCTGAGCTGAATGCAGTACTGAAACAATTTAATGTAATGGCAGACAGGGGCAGCGAAAACTCAAGAATCTATAAAAACAATGGACTGACTTTTCGCTTGCTGGATGCAAAAGGAAACAAAGTTGGAGTGCCAATAAAGGCAAGTGATTTTTATAACAGACCGACAATGAAATTTCTTGAAGAAAGATTTGTGCTGAATGAAAAAGAAAGGCAGCCACATAAAGCAAGAGTTAAAAACGCCATTGATTTATTATTGATGAAACAACCTGGCATTGGCTTACAGGGTTTGATAAAAGCATTAGAAAAAGAAAGCATCCAGACAGTTTTGCGGCAGAACCAGCAGGGCATTATTTACGGTATTACTTATATTGACCACCGCACCAAATCTGTTTTTAATGGAAGTGCTTTAGGCAAGCCTTACAGTGCCAATGGCATTCAGGAACGTTGCAGTTTAGTGGCTTCACCACTGGAAGAACTAAAAGATTCGAAAGGGGCTGGTGAAGAAAAAAAACAATCAGAAAAGCAAATCATATCTCAGCCGTTAAAAAAAGAGAAATCTGTTAGTGATGATAGCTTTCTGGAAACATTGATGAACCCCAAAGAAGGTTTTGATTATGTTCCATGGCAATTAAAAAAAGCGAAACGAAAAAAGCGAAAAGGAATTTCAAGATAATATTTTTTACATCTAAAATGAGGCGTTATGAACACTGGAGAGAATGAACAGGGATTAAGAAAGATTATTGATATGACGAGGCTGATAAGTATTGTAGTACTGGCTTTGCATTTTTATTATTATTGCCACGGGGCATTTGTAAAATGGGAACTCACAGCAACTATAACTGACAGGCTGCTGACTAATATCCGCAACACAGGATTGTTTAACAATTTCAATGTTTCAAAATTAATTAGCCTGGGGTTTTTAATTATCTCCTTATTTGGGGCAAAAGGTAAGAAGGATGAAAAACTCAATCACAAAACTGCCTTTGCCTACATCATAACCGGATTGGCTATTTTCTTTTGCAGCTTCCTTATTTTATATTCAAAGTTTACCATTGAAACGATTGCTATTGTTTATATGTCGCTTTGCACAATGGGCTTCATTCTGATATTAACCGGCGGCACTTTACTATCAAGAGTTATTCAAACAAAGTTTAACAACAAAGATATTTTCAATAAAGAAAATGAAAGCTTTCCGCAGGAAGAAAGATTGCTGCAAAATGAATTCTCCATTAATCTGCCGGCAAAGTATTACTTGAAAAATAAGGTAAGAAAAAGCTGGATAAATATTATTAACCCATTCCGGGCTTTGCTGGTGCTGGGTTCTCCGGGTTCAGGTAAATCATATTTTGTAATCCGGCATGTTATTACACAGCATATCAGTAAGGGCTTTGCAATGTTTGTGTATGATTTCAAGTATGATGATTTGAGCCGGATAGTTTACAACACCTGGCTTAAGTATAAACATAATTATCCTGTAGTTCCAAAGTTTTATGTCATCAATTTTGAAGACTTAAGTTGTAGTCATCGTTGCAATCCGCTTGACCATACCACCATGACAGATATAACCGATGCAGCAGAATCTGCCCGTACAATTTTGATGGGTTTAAACCGGGAATGGATAAAACGGCAGGGTGATTTTTTTGTAGAGTCCCCAATTAATTTTTTAACGGCTATCATTTGGTTTCTACGAAAGTTCAGGGATGGAGAATTTTGTACGCTTCCGCATGTAATTGAGTTGATGCAAACTGACTATGACAATCTGTTTACAGTATTAAGAACGGAGAAAGAAATCGAAGTATTAATCAATCCATTTATTACGGCTTACCTCAACGATGCTATGGAACAATTGGAAGGGCAAATTGCCTCTGCAAAAATTGCAATGGCAAGGCTTTCTTCTCCACAATTGTATTATGTTTTATCCGGTAATGACTTTACACTGGACATAAATAATCCCAAAGAACCAAAGATTATTTGCATGGGAAATAATCCGCAGAAAATACAAATTTATGGGGCTGTCCTTTCTCTTTATATCAGCCGCCTGGTAAAAATCGTAAACAAAAAAGGAAAACAAAAAAGTAGTTTAATTTTTGACGAGTTCCCCACGATTTACCTGAATAATATGGACAGCCTGATTGCAACAGCAAGAAGTAATAAAGTAGCGACTACTTTAGCCGTACAGGATTTTAGCCAGCTACGAAAAGACTACGGAAAAGAGCAGGCAGATGTAATTATGAATATCTCTGGTAACATCATTAGCGGACAGGTTACGGGTGAAACCGCCAAACAATTATCAGAACGCTTTGGAAAAATTATGCAGGACAGGGCAAGTTATTCTGTCAACAGAACAGACACTTCCGTCAGTCATTCCAAACAATTGGAAACAGCCATTCCTCCATCTAAAATTTCGGCCCTCAGTTCCGGCGAATTTGTTGGTATGATTGCCGATGACCCTGATCAGAAGATTGGACTAAAAACATTTCATTCTTCCATCATTAACGACCATGCCGCATTGAAAGCAGAGCAGGATGCTTACAAAGATATACCAGTGATTAGGAAATTAGATAACAGCATTATTCAAAGAAACTATTTGCAAATAAAGCAGGAGGTGCAAGACCTGGTTCAGGCAGAAATCGAACGGGTATTGGGTGAACCAGGGCTGCAGCACCTGGTGATAAAGAAATAATTGTTAAACAAAAATTGTGTGTTATGAATATGAAGAGAGAGTTTTCTGCAATTATTAAAATAATTGAGCAGGCAAGACAAAATGCCTACAGTGCTGTAAATATTGAATTGATAAACTGTTACTGGCAGGTAGGTGAGTTTATCAGCAACAGGGTTTCTAAAGCCCATTGGGGCGATAAAACGGTACAGCAGTTGGCTGAGTATATCCAGAACGAATACCCTGATTTAAAAGGATATAATCGCCTTGGTTTATACAGAATGAAGCGGTTTTACGAAACCTACACCAGTTCCCCATTTGTATCACCAGTGGTGATACAAATGGAAGCGGCAAAAACACCCCAATCCGAAATTGTATCACCAGTGGTGACACAATTGCCTTCCGACATAAGGCAGTCTATGCTTTGCCAGATTAGCTGGACACACCACCTCGTTATTTTATCCGGCACCAAAACAACAGCCGAACGGGAGTTTTACATCAATCTGTGTATAAAGGAACGGTATGGTAAAAGAGAATTGGAACGGCAAATCAGCAGCGGTTTGTTTGAAAGGGTGGTTATTGGCAAGCAAAGCTTACCACCCGGCAAAAATGAATTGAACCAAAACATAGTAAACACTTTCAAAGATAATTATGTGTTTGAGTTTTTAAACCTGCCGGAACAACACAGCGAAGATGATTTACAAAAGGCTTTGATTACGCAACTAAAAAACTTCATACTTGAATTGGGTAAAGACTTTTTATTTATCGGCGAAGAATACCGCTTACAGGTAGGTAATAGCGATTTTTATATTGACCTTTTATTTTACCACCGAACCTTGCGTTGTATGGCTGCGTTTGAATTGAAGGCTGACAAATTTAGGCCGGAGCATTTAGGACAACTCAACTTTTATCTGGAAGCATTGGACAGAGATGTAAAGAAGCCTGATGAAAATCCCAGCATTGGTATATTACTCTGCAGGTCTAAAGATGATGCCGTGGTGGAGTATGCCATGAACGGTTATCTGTCACCGGCGCTGGTGGCTGAATATCAGACTAAGCTGCCGGATAAGAAGTTGTTGCAGGAGAGGGTGAGGAGGTTGTTTGATAACAATAAAGATTAAATAAAAGGGTTACAGAATTATATTCAGTCAATTTGTTGTTATCAGATCAACGTTTTTACAATTTAGGCTACATTAATTTGCCAACTTTCGGCTCTGCTAAATCAGCTATATTTGCAACTTGAAAAATTTAAGAACTACAAAATACTAAAAATATTAGCATTTCAATAAAATTTACTAATTTCCCGTGTTCTTAGCCTAAAAATAATCTTATAAGATCAAAATGTATGGGGAAACCTTTTAAAAACGAATTGGATAATCTTGAAAACACATACAATTTCACTATTTCCTCAAATATCGACTCACTTAAGAAGGCGGTCAATAAAACACTTATTAAACCGCTTTATATTATCGGCTCCGGAGGCTCATTGAGTGCCTGTTATTTCGCAGAAATGTTGCACCAGGAATATGGAATTTTAGGGAAAGCAATCACGCCTTTAGAATCTTTTTATATACAGAAATCTTTTCAACAAGCTAATGTTTTGATCGTTACAGCTGGTGGGAAAAATAAAGACATTTTATTTGCTTTCGATCAGGCTATCACAATGGAGCCTGACAGTATTATTAATCTATGCACAACGCCTCAAAGCCCTTTGGCAAAAAGAGCTAAAAATTTTTCACTCTCGTCAACTTTTGAATTTCCATTACCATCCGGAAAGGATGGTTTTTTGGCTTCCAATTCATTATTAGCATTTTTTGTTTTATTGGCCCGAAGTTATAATTGTAACCTAAGCAATACTTTTTTACAAAAAAGTGATTTAGTCAAATTTGAAAATGAAATTCTAACATTTCTGGCCAAGATAGATGTTCAGGCTGCGACTTTTAAAGTTTTATACGGAGGATGGTCAAAACCTGTAGCTATTGACATCGAATCGAAATTGACAGAAGCTGCCTTAGCCAATTCTCTTCTTGCCGATTTTAGAAATTTTGGGCACGGAAGACATCATTGGTTTGATAAAAAAAGAAAAAATTCTGCAATACTAGCTCTTGTATCTCCTGATGAGGAGGCGTTGGCCAAAAAGACAATATTGCAGCTTCCAAAAGATATTCCGGTATTGCAAATAAGTACTAAGAAGACAGGAGCAGCGGGCACAATTGAATTATTGGTCAAATCATTTTACTTTATAAAAAAGATTGGAGAGATTCAGGGAATTGATCCTGGCCGACCGGGCGTACCTGGATTCGGAAGTAAGTTGTATCATCTCAGCTACACTTCCTTCTATAAAAAAAATGCAGCTTTCAATAAGATTCCTTACCTGCCAATTCAAAGAAAAATAAGACCTGAAAATATTAGTGATCTCACGCCACTTAAATTGAAAAAGTGGGTGGATAAGTACAAACAATTTACAGATAATCTATTTAAAACGCATTTCGGTAGTATTATTTTTGACTATGACCGGACCTTGTGCTCGGAGGAAAACAGATTAACTGGTCCTACCGCCGACATGGTAAAGGAGATAATAAGAATTTTAGCAGGTGGGTTTATTATAGGGGTAGTAACCGGGCGGGGCTTATCCGTTAAAAAAGACCTGCGTAATTGTATAGCAAAAAAATATTGGAGAAGTGTATTTATAGGTTATTACAACGGTGCCGAAATTGGAAGCTTGGCAGACGATGCTTTGCCAGATAGTAAAGAAGGCAATGAACCTATCTTCATTGAGATTAAAAAACTACTGAAAGAGACAGCTATTGATAAAGATATTGAGATAACGCAACGCACTTTTCAATTAACAATCGAATGTAAAAATGCAACGGAATGGGAAACTATTAAACCGATAATTTATCAAAAATCGATGGCCGTAAGAAATGTTGGATTTATGATTTTAGAATCTGGGAGATCGTTGGATATTATTAAACGGCCGGAAGTATCGAAGCTTAATATAATTGACTATATAAAAAATGAATTGAAGTCACGTACCCTGAAAGAAGAATGTCTTTGTATAGGCGATAAAGGTAGGTGGCCCGGGAATGATTTCGAACTTTTAAATACTGCTTATTCTTTAAGTGTAAATGAGGTTTCTTTAGACCCGAATAGTTGCTGGAACCTTGCACCTTTAGGAATTAGAAATACTGATGCCTGTTATTTATATTTGAAAGCCATAAAGCTCCATAACAATTATTTTAATCTTTCACTCTAATGAATAATTCACTTGCCGAACGCATATTGGTTCAGATTATGGGCTGGGATCAGGAACAAATTTCAGTTGAACGCCCACTGATACAAGCGTTGGGAAGTTTGAAATTTGATGAATACCAGCAATTCTCTACAGGTATGCGTTTTACCGAAAGCCTCGTGAACTGGTTAAATCAATTTGCAACAGTAGAGGAAAGAAATATTGCCTATAATTTCATAAAGAATCAACTTATTTTTATTACCAGCGAGCAGATCAATCATTTAATAAATATTTGTTTTCCTGAAAAAATTGATATTAGGCTTACCGTAAAAGCTGCGGAGATAATGCAGGTGCCTGAATACTTAGTCAAAAAAATTTATGAAAGTGAAACCTATAAGGAGGTTAAAAGAAAAGCCTTGTTCCTTGGTCTTAGCGATGGAGCCAAAATAGATCAGTTAAGACGTTCTGCAAACTTGGATAATGAACAGGTGTTTTCATCTTATCATATATCCGATGAAAAAATATACGATCTCATTAAAGAACTTAAAGAAGCATTAAAACATGAATCTAAATTTTCTTCTATTTTTTTAATTGATGATTTTACTGCTAGTGGTTTAAGTTATTTAAGAGTAAAGGAAGGCAAGGGAAAGTTGCTGAATTTTCTTAAAATGGTATTTGAGCCAAAAAAGGCAGAAGAAACTGTTTTAAGCGATTTGATCGGCCTTGATAGCCTGGATGTTCATGTTGTTTTTTACTTAGCCACGAGGAAAGCTCTGAACTACTTGGAAGATGGAATCGAAACTTGGAAAAAAGAAAACAATAAAACATTTAATCATAGCGTATCAGCCGTTCAGGTGATAGAAGAAGCCACATCTGATTTTGTGAAAACAGAAACTGATTTTATTAATATTATTAAAAAGCAGGAGTATTTTGATGAAAATATCATTGACAAACATTATAAAAAAGGTAGAATAGATCAGCCTTATTTTGGGTTTGATGAATGCGCTTTACCAGTAGTGCTGAATCATAATACGCCAAATAATTCGATCCCAATACTATGGTTCCCGCCAGATATGAAAATTATTGGTTTGTTTCCAAGAGTAACAAGACATAAAGAATGAGCCAAAGAACGAGAAATCCATTTAAATTAAGAGCGTCCGAAAAAATTGAATCGGACTCTACTTTCCTGCGTATATACAGCCCTGTGATTTTGGAAGATTTTGCTGAAAAGCATAAAGAGCAAAAATTGTGGAATGATGTGCTGTTTATCAGAAGTTCACCCGGAGCAGGTAAGTCTTCTTTATTGAGAATTTTTGAGCCAATAACACTTGTTACGCTATTCAATAATAAATCAAATCCCAGCCTGAAAGATCTCCGGGAATATTTGAAGCGTATAGAGGTAATGGACAATAATCAAATCAGGCTTCTCGGTGTCAGTCTTCACTGTAATAGGAATTATGAAATTCTGGAGGATTTGCCAATTGATGATATAAAGAAAAAAAGATTCTTTTTTGCACTGATTAATGCAAGGATAATTTTAGCAACACTCCGTGGTTTATTAAGTCTTAAAAGCTTGAAGTTTCCTGAAGATTTGGATAAAATCAATTTTGATTACCCGAATCCTTCTGCAGATACTGCTGCTATTTCTTTTCCGTGTACAGGATCACAATTATACAAATGGGCAGAGAATATTGAAAGCCGGGTCTATAAAGCGCTGGATAGCTTTTTGCCAATTGACCAGATTCAACCAGAAGGACATAATGAATTGTTTACTTTTTCGTTGGTAGCAAATTCAAAAATTTATATTAATGGCGATGAAATTAAAATTCGGATTCTGTTTATGTTTGATGATACACATAAGTTATCATTAGGACAGCGTGAATTTCTCTTAAAATATATTATTGAACAACGAAAAAATTACAACATTTGGATATCTGAAAGGCTGGAAGCTTTAACAGACAAAGAGAATCTAAGATCATACCTCGAAAGAGATTATAATGAAATAAACCTGGAATCCATTTGGCAGAAAAAAGAATCTAAATTTAAAAGCATAGTAACAAATATCGCAAATCGAAGGGCGCAGATTTCTACTGAGGATGTTCCTGAATTTGATCAGAACCTGGCAGATAGTTTAAACGAAGCAGTGTATAAGGACGATTTTGAAAAAGCCTTTAATGTAATCTTGAAGCGTATAGAACTTTTTTCTAAACAGACCAGGAAATTTGTTGACTGGACAAAATATTTAAAGTCGGCTGACTTATCTCCTTTGGAGAGATTGTCTTTGGCTCGGGCTACAGAAATTTTAGTACATAAAAATTTGACCCAGCCCCAAACTACTATGGATATGGAGTTAAGCGAGAAAGAGCTTTTGGCTGGAATTAACTCGACTATTCAGAATGCGTCTGAGTATTTTATCAGTCAGGAATTTAAGCTTCCTTATTATTATGGTTTTGACCGTGTAATCCAGGTATCTTCTTACAACATTGACCAGTTTTTGCAATTTTCGTCAGAGTTGTATGAAGGGATGCTGTCGAACAGATTGTCAACCCGATCGAGTGTAATTACCCCAGAAGAGCAACAAAAAATTATTAAGCGGGTAGTTAATGAAAAGTGGAATGAATTAGGCAGATTAATTCCCTTTCCAGAGCAGGTAAAGAAATTTTTGCAAAGGTTTCATGAATATGCCCTTAAAGAAACAAATCGTCCTACTATACCTTATGCCCCTGGTGTAACGGGTTTTGCTTTAAAGGAACCTTCCGAGTTAAAATTGATAAATGATGGCTTTTGGCTTGATGATGAACTTTATCAACCCTTAGTTAATGTATTATCAACTTGTATCTCTTTTAATCTGTTGGAAAAACGTGAAATTAGTCAAGGTAAAAAAGGCAGTGATGCTGAGACGGTTTTTTATTTAAACAGGTGGCTATGTGTTAGGTTTAATCTTCCATTTGGTTATGGAGGATGGCGACATATCAAACCAGGCGAACTTATAAAATGGACTAAATAAGGTATGAATAATTTGCGATGGGAACCATATTTACTAGCTTCTTGTTTAAAAGCAGAAGGATTATTACAAAAGCATTTTCTGGGAGAAAAGCGATTGCTTTTTATTTTGGCAAAAGGATTTGATATAAGGATGAACTTTGTTTTAAAAAGATTGCTTGAATTATGTCCAGATATTAATATTGAGTGCTGGTTAATTTGCTTTAATGAAGGTGAAGACTCAAGTTCACATAAATATGCACAGCGTGTCCAAAAGAATTTCGATGAATTTAAATTGTTGATGGAGGGGAAAAAATACGAAGAAAAATGTATTAATTTATGGAAAGAAGAAGGAAACCGTAAAAGAAGAATTGGAGATAGAGAAGCTGCTTCCATTCTAAATAATTACGATGATATCAAGAATTACTCTGAAATTTTTGTCGATATAAGTGCCTTGCCAAGAGGGGTCTACTTTTCTTTGATTGGTAAGATATTACATATAATTGATTCAAAACCAGAGAATTCCAAAAGTATTAATTTTGTAGTTACGGCGGCTGAAAACGCAAGGATTGATGCAAGCATAACTGAGAATACTATTGATACAGAAGGCAAATTTCTAGTTGGGTTTATGGGTGGAGTGAAATCCCTGTCTGAGAGGGAGGAATCATTGATATGGCTTCCTATAATGGGTGAAGATAAAGAGCCGCATATATCAGTTGCGTATGGTGAATTAGAACCAACTGAAGTCTGCCCGATATTCCCATTTCCCGCCAAAAATCCAAGACGGCCTGATGCGTTGTTAATCAAGTATCACAAGCTCTTGTTTGACCGATTAAAAGTAGAACCGCAAAACATTATGTATGTGCCAGAACAAAATCCATTTGAAGCATATAAAATTTTGGTTAAAACGGTAAGAAATTATAATAATTCCTTGCAAATTTTAAGAGGCTGCCGGGCAGCGCTTTCAACTTTTTCCAGTAAATTACTATCAATTGGTACATTGTTAGCTGCGTATCAGGTCAATATTGTGGATAAGCAGGATATTATTGGGGTAATGAATGTAGATGCAAGAGGGTATGAAATTGAAAACATTGATGCATGGGAAGAATTTAATAAAGAAAGTGAACTTTTTTTAATTTGGCTTACAGGAGCTCCTTATGAATTATAAAAATAAATTAGAAATATCAAAACCAACTTGCGTTGGTATTGGATTAGTTGCGTTAGATGTCTTATTTAATGACAAACTCAACACACCTATTGGTTTTTACGCCGGAGGGTCTTGTGGTAATGTTATGGCTATTCTTTCTTACTTGGGCTGGGAAACTTTTCCAATTGCCAGGCTGAGAAATAATGAAGCTGGAAATATTTTAATTCGGGATCTGGAAAATTTTGGTGTAAACAATTCTCTGATCTCAATGAAAGAAGATGGAAGCACTCCAATTATTATTCATCGTGTGCTAAAAGGCAAAGACGGTAATCCAAAACATAGATTTGAATTTAGGGACCCTGAAACAGGGGGTTATTTACCATCATATAAACCGGTACTTTCTGCCTGTGTTGATTCTATTTTTGAAAGCAAGCCTAAATCAGACGTCTTTTATTTAGATCGGGTTAACAGGGCATCAATTGAAATGGCAAAAAAAAGCAAGGAACAAAATGCATTAATATTTTTCGAACCATCAAGTTACAAAGATGATAAAATTCACAGGGAATGCCTTTCGTATGCCGATATAGTCAAGTTTTCAAACGACAGGATTACAAATTACCAGGATCTATTTCCTATTTGCGAAAGAGAACTTGAGATTATGACGCAGGGTGACGAAGGGCTTCTTTATAGATTAAGAAATCAAAGAAAATGGACAAGTATTCCAGCTTATGATATTAGTTGTTTAGTGGATGCGGCTGGTTCAGGAGATTGGTGTACTTCTGGAATAATCTATTCCCTTTTCGGCCAATTTGTTGATATTGTATTTGACCTTCAAAAAGTGGAAAGCGCATTGAAGTTCGGTCAGGCTTTAGCAGCACTAAATTGTAGTTTCATGGGCGCTCGGGGAATTATGTATGCCATGGAAAAGGACGTTTTTTTGGATACAATAGATAATTTTTTTTCTAACACAAATTATACTGACTATTCCCAATATTCAAATGCAATTAAAAGAGTAAGAATATCGGAAGATTTAACTTTGGGAACGTTGTATTAATTTAGAACAATCAAAAACCTTACTTCTCCCAAATTACACTTAATGTATAGTTATAGGTTCGGGCATATAAGCAATATTCAAAAAATCTGGAATCAGCCTCGTCATCATTTTTCATCTGAAACCAGTCCGACTTCCAGATATCCTGTTTTGATTCATCTCCGTAATAAGTTTTTGAACCATTAAATACTTCATAAGCTACTGAACCAGTAGGCGGCGGAAAATTATATTGAAAAAAAGGGCAAAAATGATAAAAGTCCTCTGACTTCTTCCACCACTTCATTTTATTATCCTTGCAATACATTATAAAAACAGGGTGATTGCCCCGCTTTACAAATTTTAAGATAGCAGCAGTTTTACTGACTTGAAAACGATTAGCCAGATGTTCGATAACCTTTGGCTCAAATTTTTTTCTTTCACACTCTTTATGAAAAAGTTCGGAGGGCATTAGAAATTCAGCAGCAAATTCGTTGGCTTCCATTTCATGTGGCCCTGCTTTATACCAGTTCATTAAATCTTCCTCCGTATCGGAAAAAATAGGCTTGATATCCCTGTGCATTTCATAATGACCTAACTCATGTGCAGCAGCGAAACGTTTTTTAGTTTCAAATTGAATGTCAGAGTTAATTGTTATAATAGACCTGCTATTAACCGAAACGATTTCTCCTTCTTTTCCCTTTAATGGAACCTCTTCATAAAAAGCTTTTCTTCCGAAAATAATTTTCTTTAATGACTCTTCTGTAGGGTCATTCAGTCCGCATTCATCCAATACACGTTTGGCTTTAATCTCTGCTGCTGAATAGGTGAAATTCATCTTTAACGGTTGTGCTGTTTGTTCATAAACTTCAGTGTAAAATGACGGATTAGGATATTTCTGATATCATCTTTACTAAGATTCTCAACATTTCGGAAACTCATGGATAACTCTTCTTTCTGAACTAGCTCTGTTAAAGAAAAATTGATATTGGCTAACAAATTATCAACCCACGCCGTTGCTTCTCCTTTGACGCTTTCGGCAATCTTCATTTCCTGCTCAGTCCTGCTTGCATCCGCCAGCATCTGCATTTTCTTAATTTTTTTCAATCCTTCTGAAACCAGTTTGTCGGTATTTACTCCTTCTGATGCAAGAAATTCTTTAGCAGCTTCTTTGCTGCTGCTATCGTTTTCCGCAGTACTTAGAAACAGGTTTACAAAATCAGATTTACTTTGATTTGCTTTATTGCTCATACCGTTTGCTTGTTTTTGTTGAAATGAGCCGCTGCTCGATTAATCACAGTAGTCAATCGACGCATGGCATTGTTGTAAGCAACTGCTGTCATGGTGAATTCTTCTATTACTTCCCTTCGTTTCATTGCGTAGCTGTATATACCTAAAAAGATATTTTCTGCATCAGCATCACCCTGAACTTCTTTTTCAATATACTCTTTGATAGAATTATAGTCAATATCATCTGGAAATAATGCATCGGTGTATGGCAGCATCCTTTCCGAATACGACGATGCGCTTTCCTCATCTTCGTCATCATTATCTTCGGCAAAAATATCATCTGTTTGCTTGTTCTCTTTTTTTCGCAGGTCGTTTGCTATAAAAGAACGGACCAGGTTATATTTTAAATATTCAAGTAATCCTCCTTGGTTTGGGTCAAACTTCTCCGGATGTTCCAAATACTTACCAATCGCTGCAAATACATAATCTTCAACTTCCTTACCCATAAGAAAGGTTGAGGTCTTTTCTCCCCTGAACCAAGGTTTGCCTCTTACCCATGAACGGGTAAAGGCTGTTAGCCTTACAACAATGTCTTCCCATTCTTCATCAGTCAGTGTACCTGTATTCATTTGTTACCTGTTCATGTTAGTATATGTTGGTAAAATAGTTTTTTTTACGGCCATCTGCAAAAAAAACATATTAACCAACATGTATAGGTATAAACAAAATTATTTTAAAATGGAAAAAGAAACAGAAAAGTTAGGGGGTCAGGAACCCCACGATGAAATCATTGATGTGGAAGCTTTTACAAAAGAAGGTAAAAGGCCACCAGTTGGTAAAAAGTACAAGGTGAAAATTGATAAGCATTACTTCATCTTCGACCACCATGAAGTCACAGGCAGGGAACTGCTGGAAAAGGCTGGTATTACACCATTGGAGTGTTTTTGGCTGTATCAAAAATTAAAGGACTGTGATTTTGAAAAGATTGACCTTAAAGAAAAGGTGGACTTGGCAAAAGGCGGTATCGAACATTTTGTAGTTAAACCTACAGAAGTGTTTAATTATTTTGTAGATAACGAGCCGGAAACAACCGACCAGAAAGAATTATCGCCAAACCAGATATTGGAAGCGGCTGGGTTAACTCCTGTAAGTGATTATTACCTGGTAAGAATTAATCCTGATGGCAGCCAAACATCCCTTAAGGACAGCCCTACCACACCTTTGAAAATGGTATGTCCGGCAGTAAAATTTATCTCTGCTTTCAGGGGTGAAACCAATGTATCTTAAATTTTAGCGTATGGCAAAATTAGACTTCATCAATCAATTGCAGGCTCTTGACTATGCAGTGCAAGAGCCTGCTCCTGATTTTGTATCATTTGAGTACGAAATACCAGTGGGGAAATTTCTTGGGCAAAGGGTGTGGATGGCTTTGCAGGTAACTGATAGCTTTCCGATGAATGCTCCACCAGGCCCTCATTTTAAACCACATCTTTTACCTATATCTGGTGGCGGAGGAGTGCATCCTTTAGGTGCTATTCATGCCAGTCCTTTAGGTGCGGAATGGCAATACTGGAGCAGGCCGTTCAATAATGAATGGAACAGAACCGACAGGACCGTAAAATCTTATTTGGCTCACATTCGAAATTTATTTGCAACTATTATATGAAGACATTTAGTGTAGTTATAACTGACGATACTCATCAAAATCTATTTGACCACTTAATTCGTGAAGATGAACAGGAAGATCTTTGCTTTGCAACTTATGTACCCAGCAATGGTGACAATAGAAATACAGGAATACTGTCACAATTAATTTTACCAGGAGAAGATGAAAGAAAGGTTCACGGCAACGTTGGCTTTATGCCCCATTATTTTGAAAGGGTTTTAAAAATAGCTTGTGAAAGAAAAGAAGGCATTGCATTTTTGCATTCTCATCCTTCATCAGGTTGGCAGGGAATGAGTGAAGACGATATAATTGCGGAAACAAGATTATCCCCTTCAGTCATGGCAGCTACTGGCGTTCCTTTACTAGGCTTAACATTGGGAACAGATGGTGCATGGAGTGGACGTTTTTGGATAAAAGATGATAGGGAGAAAAGGAAATATAATCGTAACTGGTGTGAAACTGTGCGGGTGATTGGAAAAAAACTTAGCATTACCTATAATGATGACTTACTACATCCCAGTTTTGATAGGGCAAAACAATTGCGTACTATTTCTGCATGGGGAAATAAAACCCAGGAAGACCTTTCACGTTTAAAAATTGGAATAGTAGGTTTAGGTAGTGTTGGTAGTATAGTAGCTGAAATACTGGCAAGAACTGGCATTTCAAATTTTACACTCATTGACTTTGATGCTGTTGAAGAAAAAAACCTTGACCGGCTCACTAATATTTATAAAGAAGATATTGGAAGAGCCAAAGTATTAGCCGTAGCTGATGGAATTCGCAAAAGTGCAACATCCCCAAAAGTGAAAATTAATTGCTGTGAATACAGTATCTGCGAAAAGCAGGGATTTGAAACAGCGTTAGATTGCGATATACTATTCAGTTGCGTAGATAGACCCTGGCCCAGGCAGGTGCTTAACTTTATTTCGTATGCCCATTTAATACCTGTGATTGATGGCGGTATATTGGTTCGTACCAACAAAACAAATACAAATATTATTGGTGCTGATTGGAAAGCACAAACAGTAGGATACAAAAGAGCTTGCCTTGAATGTTTAGGTCAGTATAAAACAGAAAATGCGGCATTGGAAATAAGTGGCAAGTTGGACGATCCTGAATATATCAAAGGATTAGATATATCCAGATTTCTGGATGCCCATGAAAATGTATTTGCATTCAGTTCCCACCTGGCTTCCATGGAGGTATTACAAATGCTGACACTTTTTATTGCTCCTTCGGGTATTGATGATGTAGGACAGCAGCTTTATCATTTTGTATTAGGTACAATGGATATTGAAAGTGGTAAAGAATGCCATGAGAATTGCTTTTTTCAAACAGTAATTGGAAGGGGTGATTTATCTGGGGTGACAGTTTATGGTCAACATAATGTAGCCGTAGTCGCAAGAAACTTAAGGAAAAAAAATAAAATGATTGTCGATGAAAAAATTATGAACCCGAAAATAAAGCATTTATGGCTTATCAAGTTAAAGAATATTTTTTCCCAACTTCTGAAAGCTTAGTTTTATTTGCCAGTGCAAGGCATTCTCTTATTGATAAATAATTCATTTGTCTTCCGTATCCGTTTGCCCAAATAGGTTCGACACCGTCGAACCTATTAATATCGAGAGTGATAAATTTCACAAAAACTCTTATTTTTTGAGGTTGCCTGCAGAGAACCCTTTTAGTCTCCGCAGTTCTTTTTGTAAGCTTGTCGAATCTGGTTTAACGCTTTTGACTCCTCATTTTTAGGCCTTTGTTTTATTGGAAATGATCTTACGATTTTAAAGTAATGTATCAATTGCTCCCTGTTCGCAAGTCTGGCGTAGCAAAACGGCTTTGCTATATTTGCTTCTTAATGGACCGATGAATTTCTGCACAGTATTTGTAAATTTCATGGGACTAGTTTTTATTTTAAGTATGGTTATTGAATGAAAAAAAGTCAAAGTGTTGATTTTCAGGCTACGAGGCTAGCCAAGCGCTTCAGGTCTTCTATAAAAAAGTTCGAAAATTGTGTTGGGAGGACGACATCATTACTCAAAAAGCAATCTTGCAAAAGGTTGCTTTTTTATTTGATATTAAACGTTCATAAATTTCTTGCAAAACCCATATTAATAATTTTGTATAGCTGTATCAATTTCAGTATATTAGTGGTGGATTTAGTGTGGTAGGCAGTAGTGGTGTAGTAAAAGACCACCATAATGATGCCAGTATGCAGGGTATACCAATACCTAAAAACGGATATATTTATATTTACTGCAGCAATGAAAGTCCGGTAGATGTGTTCTTTGATAATGTACAGGTAGTGCATACACGAGGGCCTTTGTTGGAGGAGACGCATTACTACCCGTTTGGCTTACCCATGGCGGGGATAAGTTCGCAGGCAGCAGGCAAACTTGAAAATCTCCGCAAGTTTAATAAAGGTTCAGAGCTACAACATAAAGAGTTCAGCGATGGTAGTGGACTTGAATTATATGCAACAAACTTTAGAAGCCTTGACCCACAATTAGGCAGATGGTGGCAGATTGACTCTAAAGCAAGTGAAAGCGAAAGCCCCTACGCTTCAATGAGCAATAACCCAATACGATTTAATGACCCATTGGGAGATACAATAAATGATGCCCAAATAAAAGCCGATAAAAACTGGAGCAAAGCATATAACACCTTCCTTAACTCCAAAGCAGGAAAAAGGTTTGTCAAATTATATAGCCCGGGTGGCAAATACGGAAAAACAACAGTAGAGTTTAAAATCGGCGGCACAGGTGCTTCCGGCACAACAAATGTTTTCTCAATAAATAGAAAAGATGGTTCAGCAACTAAGCTTGAAACTGATAAAAAGTATGATGGTATTGATAAAGTTGCAAAAGGTGAAAGCAAAACCAATAACCTGAAATTTGAAGTCAACTTACGAGCTGGTGAAGATATGAGTACTTCTGTTGAGCAAGTCGAAGGCGGCGAAACCATTTTGCATGAAACGCAGCATGTGAGAATTGACCAACAAACTTTAAGCACAGATAAAGCGATGAATAATGCTTTTTATCAGCACCGAGATTGGATGAAACCAACTACTTCGGATTGGTATCAAGAGAGAGCTGGTTTTTATATAGAGAACAAGCAAATGTGGCAAGTAGATTATGAGCGACAGAAAGCACAGGGAAAAGTCAAAAGCGAATCAGAGTACATCCAGAAAAAAGTTAATGACTTCTACAACTAATTTTATGTTTAGGCTAATAATTTTATTCTACTGTATAGTTTTTTGCTCTTGTCAAAACAAAGGCAACGATGAAACACAAGTAAAAGCAGTTCATGAAAATGACTCTTTAAAATTGTTTTCTGCGATTGAAAAGGATAGTGCCTACTTTATCAGGTATCAATTTAGCAAGCGGGTTAACTCAAATGGCGTAACTGATTATGTTTACAATAGCAACAATGAAAAAGGGTTTGCTATTTTATGCGACGCAGCAAGCAAAAGTTTTAAGCTAATAACAAATAATAAAGACACTTCAGTTTTATCTTTTGAAACCGATAGGTTTTACACTGTGAATGGCAAAGATTATAAAGTAGTGAAGCTTATATCGGATAAGGGTGTAACCGATGGGGAAGCATCTTATTTTATCAGCCCAGATTTTGGTTTATTGCTTAGCAGGTCAAACACCTGGCGGATAGGTAAAGTATTGGACCCTGAAAAAGATAATAATGAATATTTACAATTGACAGCCTTGTTGTATAAAGTTCTAACAGATGAAGAACTTTTTAAGAACCCGGTACCAGAACCTAAAATAAAATTTACTCCGCCAAAAGTAGAATAACTGCAAAAGCCGCATTACTGCAGCTTTGTTGTTTTAAGAAGCATGAGCTTTTTTTACTTTAAAATCCCGTAGTGCCATATCAATAAGATTAAGCACAAAGTTTTTATTGTCGTCAGGTAGTTTGCTTATATCTTCCAAACGCTTAACAGCTTGTTTGTCTAACTGCATACTGGTTTTGCCAATTAAACAATCAACCGAAACTTCGAGCGCATCAGCAATCTTTGCTACCACATCAATAGATGGCTTTATCTCATTGCGTTCATGCCTGCCAATGATGGGAGCAGAAGTGCCTAGCTTCTTAGCCAGGTCATCCTGCGACATCTTTAGTTGCTTAGGATGCAGGGTAATACGTTCACCAAAAGTCATAGAAAAGTATGGTTTAGAACCTGGAATCAGGCTATTCAAACAAAAGTAAAGCACTTATGTATGCTATACAAAACAGAAAGGTTTTGGAAGGTTAAAACCAATCTGTTAGTTTTATTACCTTCTGGCTCTCTATGGCAAGTATTAGCAGTAAAGCGTCAGGCGGCACTGAGAACCAATACAAATAAAATGGCAAGGAATTACAGCACCGGGAGTTTAGCGATGGCAGTGGTATAGAACTGTATGATTTTGGCGCTAGAATGAAAGACTTTCAATTAGGCAGATGGAATGGTGTTGACCCATTGGCAGAGCAAATGCGCCGATTTTCTCCCTACAACTATGCGTTGGATAACCCGGAACGGTTTATAGATAAAGATGGGATGGAAGCGGTGGAAGATGACGATCAGGGAGAATATGGGGTTAGAGATAATACGACTTCTGAAGCGTCATTTAGAGGTTGGAAGTATATAAAATACTATCCAGCTTCTAATGGTTCAGCAAAAAGATTTAAAATTAAATCAAGCTCAAGTGATGACTGGGTACATAATAAAGTAACCGGCAGGGTTTATTGGGATGATAATGTGAAGAAAGCGGATGATGTAAAAAATTCCAATGAGGAGTATTATGGGGATGGTTCAGATAAAAAACGATATGTTTCAAATGAAGGAACAGTTGAACTAGGGAAAAACGGAGATTGGCATGTAGTTACAAATGAAGAGATATCGGTATCAGAAAATAATTCTAGTTCTAAAAAAAGTGATGTTGGTAAAATAGTAGGTCAGGTTACAGGACTCGCATTAGATTCTCATAATCTTGCGATGGATGGTGCTGCAGCTTTAACAAAAGGAATAGGTGGATTTGGTGTGACAATGAGAATCGCAACAAAAACCACAGGTCTTGCTGGAGCATTACTTGGAGGGGTTATGGCAGTAGGAAATATGTATCAAAAAGGCAGTTTTAATTGGAGTGATGCTGGTTCCTTAGGTTTAGGATTAATTTCTGGGGGAATAATTATTGGATGTCCAGCATGTGAAATTGCATCACTTGTACTAGATGGAATTATAATTACTAAAGATGCTTATGATGCTACCCAAAAAAAATAA
>Ga0310345_10002270_pt1 | contig 19764 bp, 20 predicted proteins | sample HC15DNA20500_MG_FD_204667 | JGI IMG/M metagenome (GOLD analysis project Ga0310345, IMG submission 204667) | Marine microbial communities from station ALOHA, North Pacific Subtropical Gyre - HC15-DNA-20-500_MG | ecosystem: Environmental > Aquatic > Marine > Oceanic | place: Pacific Ocean: North...
AGCACGACCTTGCTGTACGGTGGGCCGAGTGCCACGACCAGCAGGCTCTGCATCAACTCACCTCCGCCCATATGCGGCTTGTCATTTCGGTCGCGGCGAAGTTTCGCCGCTACGGTTTGACGATGAGCGACCTGGTCCAGGAGGGTCATGTTGGCCTGCTGGAGGCGGCGGCCCGCTTCGACCCGCACCGCGGTGTGCGGTTCTCGACCTATGCAACCTGGTGGATCCGCGCCTCCATTCAGGATTTTATCCTGCGCAACTGGTCGATCGTGCGCGGCGGAACCAGTTCCAGCCAGAAATCGCTGTTCTTCAATCTGCGCCGTCTGCGCGCCCGCATCGCCAAGACCAGCCAGCCGGTCAATTCACACGAGCTCTACAAGGAGCTTGCGGAAGCGATCGGCGTGTCTGTCAATGATGTGGCGATGATGGATTCGCGGCTCTCCGGCCCCGACACCTCGCTCAACATGACGGTTAGCGACGAAACCGAAAGCGGCTCGCAGCGGCAGGACTTTCTCGTCGATGAAGCACCGCTGCCTGACGCCTCGGTCGAGGAGATCATTGATGGCGAACGGCGCAGCAAATGGCTCGCCGGGGCGCTGGGCGTGCTGAATGACCGCGAGGCACTAATCATCCGCAGCCGCCGCCTCGCCGAGAAGGGTGCGACCCTAGAGCAACTGGGCGGCGAACTTGGCATCTCCAAGGAACGGGTTCGCCAGATCGAAAACCGCGCGTTGCAGAAATTGAGAAAAGCGCTGGTCGAACGCGATGCGGAGATGTCGGCCGGCTTTATGTGAGCCGGCTACACACGTTTGGCTAGCTGTCGGAGACGATTTTCAGCCTGTCGCCGGGCTTGGGCAATTCTCCCGGACCGAGTTGGTTGAGGATTCGCAGCAGCTTCACCCGGTCGTCTCCACCGCGCATCTTCGCGGCCAGCGATCCGAGCGTGTCGCCTCCGGCCACTTCGACCACGCGTACCCGCAAAGGTGACAGTTGCCTTCGCTCCTCCTGCGATAACTCCCGGAAGCTGCCGGCGATCTGCTCGGAAATCTGCACAATATCACCACTGCCGGACGGCACCGCCGTGATGAAGCGATAGACCTGCCGGTCGATTTGAATGACCTTGATGCGGAACCGCCAGCCATCGGCTTCGGCATCTGCCGCCGCAGAGTTGAGCCCGGTCGCGGTCTTGGCCTCGACAATGGTTTCCGGCTTGAGCCCATTGACCCAGCCGCTCTTCAGATAGCTTTCCAGCGAGCGGTACCGGCCGATCACTGCCGCGTCGAACCGCGTCGCCGCGTCGCCCGGGCCGGTAACGATCACCGCCTTGGGCTGGTTGTCGATGCGTGCGCCCTGCGGCACGCTGAAGGTGATGCCGAGACCGGAATGCGAGAACTCCTGCCCGCGCACGAAACCTTCGTCCGCCGTGTCGCCAAACAGCAGCCCGTCCACCCCGTCGAGAAACCGCTCGCGCCCGCGCTCACCAATGCCGGGCGCGCCGAAGAAGCGGGCATGCCGCCGTGCCAGTTCGACGCGTTGTGGCGTGGTCGGATGGCTCGCCAGGAACGTCACATCGTCCAGCGGATTGGAATTACCGGCCTTGAGCGCCTGATAGGCCTGCATGGTTTCGAGGAAGCGCGCAGCGGCGTAAGGATCGAAACCGGCGCGGCCGACCATGCGAATGCCGATCGCATCGGCCTGCAATTCCTGTTCGCGCGAGAAATCCGACAATTGAAGCTGATTGGCCGCAAGCGCTACCCGCGCGGCCACCGTGTCGCCCAGCACTTCGTGAACCACGTCCTCGCCAACTTTGCTGCCGGCCAGTTTCTCCTGCCGCAGTATGGCATGGTTGGCCGTCACGTGCGCCATTTCATGTGCGATCACCGCCGCGATTTCTGACGAATCATTGGCCAGCGCCAGAAGCCCGCGCGTGATATAGAGATAACCGCCGGGCAATGCAAAGGCGTTGACCTTGGGCGTGTTGAGGATGGTGACCTTGTAGACGCGGCTCGGATCGTCGGAAACCGAGATCAGCTTGCCGACGATCAGCGCCAGCGTCTTCTCGGCTTTCGAACTGTTGTATTCGCCGCCATATTTGGCCAGCACCAGCGGATGTTCGCGCGCGCCGATCTCCTCCTGCGGGTCTTCCGGCCGCACGAAGCTGCTGGCAAGGCTGGTTTCCTCACGCGTCACGCTTTCCAGCCCGGAAAGTATGCAGCCCTGCAACAGGACTGCGCTGATGCCGAGCAGCAGTGCCCGCCCCGCGCCCCGCCGGGCGTTTGACAGAACCATGTTGAATTTCATTCCGGCGCTACGCATGGAATTGACTGCCGCACACCCCTGAATAACCCGCTGAGGAGCCGATGTTTCAAATCATCAATATCAAAGACAAGGCACTTGGCTAACAGAATTCTTGGCCGAAATTAAGAAGCCTGCCCAGACCAGCGGTTGTGGTAATTGGTGGTCTAGGCCTTGCGCGCGGGCGATGGCCTGCCGATCGAGTGATACTTCAGGCCCGTGTCTTTCACCTCGTCGAGGGGATAGATGTTGCGCAGATCAACCAGCACCTTGTCGGCGAGCGCCGCTGCGACCCGGTCGAGATCGAGCGCCCGGAACTGGTCCCATTCGGTGACGATGGCCGCAATATCCGCTCCTTCAAGGCACTCATATGCGCCCTTGCAATAGGTGACGCCTTCAAGCTGCTTGCCAGCCTCCTCCATTCCCTCGGGATCGTAGGCACGGATCTTCGCACCCAGTTTCTGCAGGCCAGGCACAATCACCAGGCTGGGCGAATCCCGCATGTCGTCAGTGTTCGGCTTGAAGGTGAGGCCCAGGATCGCGATGGTCTTGCCCGACACATCACCGCCTGCTGCGGCAACGATGCGGTCGACCATGGCTTCCTTGCGCCGCTGGTTCGACGCGATGACGGTGTCTACCAGTGTGATCGGTGTGCCGTTGTCGTTTGCCGTCTTTGACAGGGCGAGCGTGTCCTTGGGAAAGCAGGAACCGCCATAGCCGGGGCCGGCATGCAGGAACTTGGCCCCAATGCGGTTGTCGAGGCCAATGCCGCGCGCCACCTGCTGCACATTGGCCCCCACTGCATCGCAAAGATCGGAGATTTCATTGATGAAGCCGATTTTCACGGCTAGGAATGCGTTGGCCGCATATTTGATCAGTTCAGCCGTGCGCCGCTCGGTCACCACCATCGGCGTCTCGTTGAGATAGAGCGGCCGGTAGAGTTCGCGCAGCGCGGCGACGGCGCGTTCGCTTTGCGCGCCAACCACGATCCGGTCAGGCCGCTTGAAATCGCTGATTGCAGCGCCCTCGCGCAGGAATTCGGGGTTCGAGGCCACGTCAAAATCGGCATCCGGATTGACCCGGCGGATGATCGCCTCGACCTCGTCGCCGGTGCCGACGGGCACGGTGGATTTGGTGACCACCAGTGTATAGCCGTCGATCATGCCGGCGATCTCTTCCGCGGCCGCGTAGACATAGGAAAGGTCGGCATGGCCGTCGCCGCGCCGTGCGGGTGTACCCACCGCGATGAAGACAATCTCTGCCTGCGATATCGCCTGCTTCGGATCGGTGGCGAAGAACAACCTGCCGCCCTTGACGTTCGATTCGACCAGCACGTCGAGGCCCGGTTCGAATATGGGGATTTCGCCGCTTTTCAGCGCCGCGATCTTGGCCTCGTCCTTGTCGATACAGGTCACCTCATGGCCGAAATCGGCAAAACAGGCGCCCGAAACAAGGCCGACATAGCCCGTACCGATCATCGCAACGCGCATGGCATCTCCAGTTTGCTTTTTCCCGGTGGAAAGGGTGCTGACGGTCTTGCGGCGTCACTACAAAACCGGCCCTGCGAAAGCAACCGCCTTTGCGCCCTGACAGGGAACACCACAGACCGTTTTACGTTCGTGACGCGGCAAAGCAGACCCCAACTTTGCCTTGAACAGGCACTCGAGCCTGCGATATGGCTTCAGGCGTGGTCCCGTAGCTCAGCAGGATAGAGCATCAGATTCCTAATCTGAGGGTCGCGCGTTCGAATCGCGCCGGGATCACCAATTATTACAGCACCTTATGAATCAAGAAAATGATTCTTAGTCTCTTTCTAGTCGCTCGATTGCGTTGTACGTTCGATTATCGTCCTAGTGGACAGGTTTCGAATAGAGCCCTTGGAGCCCGAAGTTTCGAGTTCTCACTGCTCACGCGCGCCGCACTAGATGAGCAAATGGAGATAGCGAGATCCGCACTGGACTACGCGCGATAGCCGCTTCTCGATTCGGAGACTTATGACGAGATAGTGGGCTGTTAAAAATCGGGCACGTGTCCAACCGGACGATACATCGGGTTGAAAGAACGCAACTCTTCGCTGCAGTTTGGGTAAAGGGCTGGATTCTGTTGCGGACGCACGGCTTCAATCTTCCGCTGGTAGAAAGCGGACGTTCGTTCCTACAGCTCGGAGACCGAGGATTGACTTAGAGGCGACTCTGAGCACGGGTACGCAAGACTAATTGGCGTCGGTTTGTTCGTCTATGGCGGACTTACGGGAACGCCTGCGGCAGCCGACTGATAAGCGTCGAGGCAAGTTCAGGCGGCACTTCGAAGAGCTTCAACGCACCCAGCGCAGCGAGCGGTGAGGTGAGACGCTGCGGGGCGATTAAGGAAAAACCGTAGTGGCCGGGCGCGTAAGGACCCGGATCAAGGTGCGGGTTGCGCCATTGTTTCCAACGTACAGAGTCAAGAGGCAGGACATCCTCCAATTCGACCATTCCAATATAGCCGCCGGTGAAGAGATTGCGCATGCTGAAATAGGTCATAGTACCGTCGATTTCGGCCGCTCCGGTATGAATCCAAAGTGCCCCCCGATAGGAGGCGGACCAGCGTCGCAACTCGATACACTTGGCCCCTGAGATGATGAGTTCGGCCCAAGGTTGTTTAACGCTGAGCGCAGGAATGTTGAGTCGGTCGGTGTGGATCGAGTTCTCAGCCAAAGACTTCAATAAGCTCCGCGCTGAACGTTTTGTATAGGTTCAATGTCTCATCGGGCGTAATTGCATCGTGCTCGAAGATAGCGGCCTTGGTAACCTCCGGCATGTCGAGCAACAAATTGCCAAACCGATATCTCGGATTGATAACACGGCGAGCGAAGGCGAGATAGGCATCCAGATGAACGCGCACTACGTCGTTCTTCGCGTACGGATTCGATCTGGCCGCGAGGTTAACCGCAGATTCGCCGCGGCGAACACCGGTTGCTGCCTGACGCACGATACAGGGAATACAAGTGCCGCAGGGTATTTTACTACTTTGTGTGCCTGCGCCAACCACATTTGCGGATTCCGAAGACGTCGAAGCGCTCTGCGAGCTTCATGCACACTTGAAGGCCGCAAAATCAAACGAAAAGAAGACCGTGGAACTCGATACGAAATTTCATTCGCGAATAGCGGCGGCTGGTAAAAATCGAGCTCTTGTGTTGGCTCGTGAGCCTATTGCACTATTGCTCCACCAAGGGTTTACGCAGGTTGCGGGTTGTGTGCCGCAAGCTGCAAGCCGACAAATCGAAGCGCACGATTACATACTCGATGGCATTCGCGCAGGAGACGTTGACAAGGCGCGAGAATGGGCTCGTCGCCATATCGAAGATTTCTGGCGAGGCATAAGACTGGCCGGTCTTGAGGACCAGCCTTGCCACCGGCAACCACAGATCAACTAGAGCACTTGATTGAGAAAATAGCCGGGGACAGCGGCTGGTCAGCTACGACCTCTTTGAGATCGTGCACTTCGTTGCGCAACCGCTTGACCTAGTTACCCGTGGTGGCACGCGCTTTGTCTTTTGCCAGTCGCTGTGTTTCGGCGTGGAGTAAGGACTTGTTTCAGGGGTGATCGGCATCCAAAAGGGAAGCCTTATGGAAAGCGATCCAGGGTTCCCATTTCGAGCCGATTGACATGTCCGAAATCCAGCTTTCCGGTCCGGGGCGAGCTTCTGTCCGTCCAGTCGCCGATGCTGTCGGCCGTGAGAAATCTGTATTTTCATGGTATTATCCCATTGGAATAAAACAGTTTTTGAAGAAGGGAAAGTATCATGTCCGACAAACCGGCAGCAAAATTCCGCATCGGCTATATAACAGCGACGGTGTGGAAGAATGAAGTCAACGGCTCGACATTTCACAATGTCACGGTAGCGCGCACTTACAAGGATGGCGAGGAATTGAAGGAGACGAGTTCACTCGGCCATGGCGATCTGCTGAACGCCGCGCGTGTCTTGCAACGCGCCGAAGACTGGATCAGCGGACAGTAGGCCGCTCTTCCCAACTTGACCCTCATGCGAGGGTCATTTCTTTTGGTTCATCCTTCTCCTTTCCCGTTTCAACATCCCGCCAACGGCTCATAATCATGGATAAGCATAGACCCGCCGGATATCTCCAGCGGGCCCCTTGGATGATTGGCGATGGTGCTCAGGCTACACTGAACGCAGCGCCGCTTTCGCTGCCTTGCCGAGTTCGATGGCGTCGATGCCGCCGCGCTTGGTGTAACCGGTCATCGGAAACGCCATGTAGTCGGGCAGCCAGTTCTCGACCTTCGCCTTGCGCTTGCCGTCAAGGCAGTCGCGGACGATCTGTTTCTGCACCTTGGCGGTGGCGGCGACATTGGCGTCGGCGGCTGCCTTGCCGGCAATCTGTTTGACTGCGGCGTTGATGGCTTCCTTGTCACGCCACAGTTCGAAGAAGGCATCGTCCGGCGACCAGTATTTGCCCATGTCGGTGGTGAGCAACTGCCCAAGCGCCTCGGTCAGGAAGCTGGTGCGGGGAAGCGTTTCCGCCACCACAAACGCAAAGATGCGATTGACCGCTTCGTCGTCCAGTTCAACGAGGCGGGCGAATACGGTTTCAACGGCTGGTCTTTGATAGGCGGGACCGCCACAGATGCTGCCGTCCTTGAAGTCAATGCCGAGCAGTTCGGCAATCGCCTGTCTCTCCTCCTCAAACTTCTGGCTCGCCGGATTGGCCGCAAGGCTGGCGGCGGCACTCTCGCCATCTGTGCGCTCGTCTTCCGCTTCGACCGTCCACAGGCGTGAACCGGCAATGATCTGCGCAGTTGCGATGCGCAGGACCAGACCGGGACTGGAAAGCAGTTCCAGCCTGACCGCCGCATGCCGATGGGCATCGAGATAGCGCTGCATGGGTTGTGTCAGTTCCGGTTTGGCAGCGGTGTCGCCGGGCTGTTTATCACCAGTCTCGCGCCGTTTGGCCTCACGGTCGGTGATGTAGCCCTCGTGAACACTGACCTCGCCGTCATGGGCAATCCGGATATAGACGCGCCCGCCGTCTTCCTTGCTGGCCTTTCGATGATCCCAGTTTGCAAAGTGCTGGCCGATATCGAGGATTTCAACTTCCTTCCAGCCATCGGCCAGATAGTCCTCTTTCAGTTTGGCGATGGCCTCGTTCTGCAATCGCCAGAAGGTTTCGGTGTTGTCGAAGTAGCGGTCCTCGCCGAACAAATCGGCAATGGCGGCGCCTTCATACAACTCCTCCTCGAACAGGGCGTTGGCGACGGGGATTTGCTGCCCTCCGAACAGCCATTGTTTCAGCTGGTGGCCTTGCGGGGCGTATTGCTCCTCATCGTTCAGCATCTTCCACCATTCGCGCTGCTGACGCTTGGTGGCAAGCGTGAGTGCTCGCAACGTGTCCGCCCTTACCTCCTCACGGCGATAGGCGTTGAGGATGGGATCGATGATGTTGGCAATCGCTAGCCTTTGCTGGACAAGCCTTTCGGTGACGCCGAACCTTGCGGCGATATCGCTGACAGAGACATTGTTGCTGGCCAGAGCCGCGAAGGCCTTGAATTGGTCGATTTCCTCCATCGGCAGGCGGGCGGTGTTTTCGGCAAGCGATGCCTCGATGGCTCTTGCATCATCATTGTCGGCCATGACGATACAGGGAACGGGTTCGGCCCCGCCCTCCTGCGCCAGTCTGGCGAGCGCGTGATAGCGCCGCTGACCGGCGACGATTTCATAGCCGTCCGCGTTGGGGCGCACCAAGAGCGGCTGCAACAGGCCAATTGACTTGATGGATGGCAGCAGATCACCGACCTCCTTGCCGCCCTTCTTGCGGGCATTGAGCTTGGCCGGATGCAGTTGATCGAGATTGAGATGGATGAGTTCCATTGGTCTGGCTCCTTGAGCGGGGTTGGATTGCATGCGCAGCCCTCGTCAAGGAAAGCCGCGCATGAACCCCTGGCCAGCGCCGAGCGTCCGGGAAAATGAAGGGACATGCCCGCGCCGGACAAAGGCCGGTGTGGTCCGCAGCCGGACCTCGAACCGCAAGCAGGCCGCCCCAAAGCGCTGCCGCTTGCGGCGCGAAGCGGCCCGGACCACACGGGAACCCCGGGCCCGGACCCGGGGAATGGAGCGGGCCAGTCCGGGCCAGCGCTATTGGAAAGGCGGGCTGTGGCGGTGCAAGCTGGAAATGGGGTTCCCCCTCGGCAACAAACCAAAGATCAGGTGGAAGCCGAGAACGCCCTGCCCTGTTTGCCGTCGACCATCAGCTTGATGAACATTTCGCGATTGTCGAGATTGATGAGATCCACCGCCTCGGGAACCGGACTGGCGAATTGCCTTGCCAGAATGGGCGCATCCTTCGAGCCGACACGGAACGAGATGAGCGTTCCAACATTACCGAAGATGGCCTGCTGAACCTCGTCCTCCAATTGCGACAGGAATTGGTGGGCCAGGATCAACCCGAGCCCATGTTTGCGCAATTCCGACAGCATGCCGGCGAAAGCGGTGGTGGTGAAGGAGTGGAATTCGTCGGCATAGAGTAAATAGGGCCGGCGCTCCTGCTCGGCGATGTTCTGCCGGCTATAGGCGGCCATTGCGAGGGTCGAGACGATAAGCCCGCCGAGAATATTCGAGATATCCGATCCAAGCCTTCCCTTGGCCAGATTGACGATCAGCACCTGCCCTTCATCCATCAGCTTGCGGAAGCGCAATGGCTTGTCCGGATCGCATACCGATTTGCGGATGACCGGGTGGCTCAAAAACCCGCCGAGCTTGTTGGCGATCGGCGCCACGCCGTCGACCGCGGTCTTGTAGTTCATCTTGGAGAATTCCTGCGTCCAGAAGCGCAACACCTGCTCGTCCTTGACCGTTGCCACGACCTCGCGCCGGAATGATGATTCCAGAAACAGCGGCATGATGTCCTGCAAGGTCGATCCCGGCCGCGACAACAGGGCCAGGATGGCGTAGCGCAGCAAATGCTCCATGCGCGCGCCCCAGGCATCGGCCCATTGTTTCTTGAGGGCCTCGATGAGACTGGACGCCACGAGCGGCCGGTATTGCTCGGCAACGAATGTGAGCGGATTGTATCCGAACGGATTGGCCGGATCGGCGGCATCCCAATAGATGCAATTCTCGCCGGCGACCTCAGCCGTCTTTCTTGCCAGATCGCCATGCGGATCGATCAGGCAGAAGCCTTGCCCGTTTGTGATATCCTGCTTCGCCAGATTGAACAGCAGCGTCGATTTCCCCACGCCGGTCTGGCCGATAACGTAGCTATGGTAGAGCCGGTCCGCACCGCGCATGCCGAACAGACGCTGCGGCGGACGGCCACGGGTCAAGGCAAGGTGGGTAAGCCGGTCGCGAACGGGGATCATGCGCCGTCTGGGTTAGACGGATAAATATCTCCCTTATCATGAACCTGGCCGCGTGGACCCAACATGAGCCTTTCAAGGCGAATTGCCTCGGGCGCCGTTGTCAGCGATACGAGCGATTGTGCCGTTTCGGAAAGTTCACCGGGTTTGCGGTCATTATTGTTGGCCGTTTCGGTTCGATGAGTGTCTCGATCATGTACACCGTAATGGACAGGCATGATCTTAAGGCCCTGTTGGAGCCAGTTCGACGGCTCCAGTTCGGACTTTTTTGCCCATACCTTGCGGTTCGAGGTGGCGATTTGAGCGATCTCGCGCTTGTCTTCGCTTTCGGCGCTTCGGTAGTGCCCTGCAAGGTTTTTCAGACGTTCGAGAGCGGCGCGGACCAGTGACGGGTCGATGCGATTCTGCAATTGATCGTGGAGTTGCTGCTTCAGCCTGGCTTGTTCGAGCAAAAGCGACTGCTTCCTTGCCTGGAACTCGGCCTCGTCGATCAGCCGGTCGATAAGCGCATCGGTAAGCCGCTGCAGCCTTGCCTCGATGCGGCCAAGCTGCAGCTCCAGAGACCTGGACAGATCGCGATCGGCGCCCTCCATCAGGGTTTTTTCGAACGTTTGAGTAATCGCCACGATATCGCGCCGGCTGAGGCGTATGCGATCGAGCTGGTCGATAATCGCGGTCTCAAGCACTTCCTCGCGGATGCAATTTGCGCCGCAATGCGGGTTCTGGCAGCGATAATAGACATGGCCCTTCTGGCGCTCGCCGATCATCGAGCGACCGCAATTGCTACACTGGAACAATCCGCGATAGGTGAGCAGGTGCCGGGTGCGGCGCGACATGGTCTTGCCGGCCTTTACCCGCTGCACCGTCTCGAACAGCTCCATGGGTATGAGCGGCTTATGCGCGCCCGGATAGGTTCTGCCGCTGCGCCGGATACGGATCACACCGGCATAGAACGGATTACCGAGGAGCGTTTCGCTTGCTCCCTTGGACAGGGGCGTGCCGGCGGCGTTCCGCAGTCCACGGCGGCGCATTTCGGCCTGAAGCGACCGTATCGAATGCCGTCCGCTGGCATAGAGTTCGAAGGCTTGCCGTACCAGCGGCCCCCTGACCGGATCGATCGTCTTCAGCCGACCACCGCCATTGTTGCGATAGCCGATCGGGGCACAGAAGGGATACAACCCCTGCTGCAGCCGGCCATCAATTCCCTTGCGGACTTCTTCCTTGAGATTGCGGATATAGTCTGCGGCTATCACCGCCTGGATATCGGCGGACAGCCGCCCTCCCCTCGAGCGGAAGTCGAGGCTCTCGGTTGCAAAGTGCACATCGATGCCCGCATCGGCCAATTCGCCGATCGTCGCCCAGTCACGGAAATTGCGGGCCGAGCGGTCGATCTTGTGCATGACGACGCCAGCGGCGCGGCCCTTGCGCAATGCCTTGAGCATGGCATTGAACTCCGGCCTCCCGCTCTTAGCGGCCGTGACCTTTTCCTCATACCAGCGTGTGATCTCGATTCCGTTGGAAGCGGCGAAACGTTCAATCGCTTCCTTCTGCGCTTCCAATGACACGCCCTCGCCCTGCTTGAGGGTCGAGACGCGTACATAGCCAAAACATGGTTTCATAGATTGTCGGGGTTATCGTCAGACTCTACCACATCCTCGAGATCCGGCGAGTCCTTCCACGGCCATTCGCCATCGCGTTTCATGCGTTCGGCCACCCGCTTGCACAGAGCCAGATAGCGTTCGAGCTCCGGGGGCAGATTGTCATGGTGTTGGTTCATGTAAGAAGTCTAGCGCGTCAACGTCATCACCAAAGATGACGGCGGGCGGGCTGACCAGACCTGGTGCCGTCTTGCGCAGATGTGCTGGATTGCTAGCATGGGTTTCACAAATCCTCAGACAGCATGACCCGGTATGAATTTCCACTTCCGGTGGCGGGGTGTTGCGGAGGGGTTACCCTCCGCCGCCAAACGCTCCTTGCGACCGGAAGTGGAAGCGGTTGGGCTACCGGGTCAAAGGTGCTGCAAGAGAGAACGAACTCATCTATGCGGGAGAAAGGGCGACGCATAAAATGGCCCGCATACTAGCAAGCTAACCAGTACATTTTATGGATAATACATTCGCCCTCGACCTGGCCGCCGCACGGCGCAAGTCAGGTCTGGCACAAAAGGACTGTGCCCACCTACTCAACGTTCATCGTGGCCGGATATCGAATATCGAGGCTGGCAGGCTGACGCCGACGCTCAACGAGTTCTGCCTGCTGTCGATCATCTATGGAAGATCGTTCGAAAGCCTGTTCGCCTCGGTGATGGCGCAATCGCGATCGCAGCTGCGCAAACGGCTGACCACACTTCCGGAGGGTTCGGACAAGCATCTGTCGCGGTTCAACCGCAACAACACGCTGAACCGTCTGGCAGCGCAATTGGAAGATTCACACAACCGGGACCATGGCCGGGCTTAGGGTGATGTCGGTGGCGGTAAGGAGCCATGTGATCGCCTATGCCTTCTTCATCGGCGACAGGCTCGAATATTGGGGTTCTTCCAACAAAGCGGCCAAATCGCCTGAAGACGCACTGCCCGTCGTCAAGGCGTGGATGGCAAAGTTCCGGCCGCAGGTTATGGTAACCGAACGGATCGGCCAGGATACGCGCAAGAAGCCCAGAACCATCTCGGTCATTGAGGCCATTACGCAGCTTGCGGTTGACGCCCCGCTCAATGACATCGTGGTACCCCGCGTGCGCCAGTTCACCAATCGCTACAAAGAGGCCGAAGCGGTGGCAGAGCGGTTTCCGGCTGTTGCGCATCTGGTGCCGAAGAAGCCGCGCATATGGGAATCGGCGCCACCAAGATTGATCTATTTCGAGGCAATCGTGCTCGGACTGGGTGTAGTCTCAAGCCGGGAGCTCAACGGTAACCGGCCGCTGTTTGCAGCTTGATTGCTGTCTGTTGCGGCTTTCTACCTCAACAATTCTCTTCCCGGTCGAACTGCTCGACATGCTCGAATACGAAGTTGAACACCTTGCCCCAGGCATTGCAGTATTCGTCATCGGCGTAGAACTCGCCCGGATGGGCGGTACGAACCATATAGCGCACCGCCTCGAATGTGTCCTTGTCCATCATGTTGTTTATGTCTTATTGGCTAATTGCTGCTCCGTTCCTCGCGGAGCCAGGGTCTGGTCGCAGTATTCCTTTTCGACTTCAGACATCGAGCTCATTACCCGGTCCCAGGCTGCATGATATTCGCTGTCGCCATTGAATGTTGCGGGTTGGGCCTGAACCATAATGTCCTTCAAGGCCTCATAGGTTGCCTTGTCCATATGCTTAGTTGTTTGAAGGCTGATAAGTGTCGCTGTCGACCACTTCCAATGCATGATAGAGCAATTCGTCAAAGCTCGGCTCGTAGCCATGCTGCTGCATGGTGCTTGCCTTCAATGCCAGCAATGTCCTGTAAGTATCTTCGCTGATGCGGATGGATTTGTGTTTCTTCATACAGGTAAATTGTACCCCAATGCAGGCATTGCGCAACGCGCAGGCAAGGCCACACCACGCAACTGGCTATCCGTCAATCTGACCAACCGAAGCGGGTGTCAGGGAAGGGATCGCCGCGCATTCCTTCAAGCACTGCAATAGGTCGGACTTGTTCGCAGCGATCGCAACAGCCGCGAAGCGGGGCACAAGCACAATTGCCCACGGGTTGAAGGCCTGGCCGCCAGACGTCACAAGCTTATGGTTCACCTCCCCTCCTGCACATAGCGCACCGCTTGCGAGGCGAGCGACGCCGCCGTGAATATGGCGCGCTTGTCGTTCTCCAGCAGCTTCAGCCAGTTCTCGACATAGGCGGCATGCTCCGGTCGCGGCGCGTTGGAGATACCGGTCTCGGCACAGAGGAAGGCTGCGCCCAATTCGGCAACAAGTTCCTCCTTGGCATAGGTCCCATCGGCAAAGGGTTTGCCGAGAACGCGATTGAGACGTTTGGTGGAACCGGTCCAGTGCACGAGTTCGTGGAACAGCACGGCGTAATAATCCTCGCTGCGCAAGCTCTTGTCCTCGGCATCGAACAGCCGTTCATCCGGCATCTGGATGTAGTCGTCTCTGGGATGATAATAGGCTTGATCGCCACCATGACGGATATCCGCGCCGGTCCCGCTGACAAGTTGATCGGCTGAACCGATCCGCTCGACCGGATCACGGTGCGGCGGCTCAGGTGCCTTATAGCCATCGACCTGGCTTGCATTGAACACCCACGAGGCGCGGGCGAACCGGCGGATGTCTTCCCCGGCCTCATGCTCGCTTTGTGTCTCTGCGGGAAATTCCTTGTAGAAGACGATGCAGGTGCCGGCCTCGCCCTTGCGCACTTGGGCGCCGATGGTTTGCCAATGCTTGTAGCTGGCCCACTGACCGACCGGATACGCATGGATCTGACTGCTTGCCCAAAGCGCCAGTATGTTGACGCCTTGATAGTGCGCACCGGTTACGGCATTGCCGGGCGTCAGCTCCGATAATCCCGTGCGATGCCAGGGCATGCGGCCGCTGCCGGCCCCGGTGCGGATCGCTTCCACGATCTGGTCGGTGATCTTGCGGTGGATATCGAGCTTGCTGGTTGATCGCGGCATGGCTTCCTCCTTTTGCCGCCGGTCGGAGTGACCGGCCAGGTGGTGGGAGCCGGGAAAGCGGCGACCAGCGATAGCGGGCCACCGCAAAGGCAACGGGGACGTCAGACGGAGCGATCGCCGGGTGTGATCTGATGCAGTTTGAGGTTCGGGATGCCCCAGTGATGGCGATAGGCGCGTGACGACAACAAGGCGGCATAGGCTGCCCGTTTGCGCATCATGCTGGAATGCTGCGTCATCGAGGAGCGGGACCGCGGTGTGGCAAGATCGCATTCCAGCGCCCAGAAGCGATAGAGCTTCTCCCCGTGCTGCCGATATTCGATCCCGTAGAGGCCGTCGGGAATGATGTGGGTGCGCCAGGGCCGCCTGATCTGCGGAACGCCATCGCCAGGCTGAATGGTTATCGGTACTGCGAGCGGATTGCGCGCGTTACGGACAGTCTCCGGGGCGCGTGCAAGGATTTCATCAACTGGGACGAACCTGCGGCCGGTCGTTTGCATCGTCTCCAGCTCAATCGCCAGCAAGGTTTCGATGATGAGCATGGAATGCGCCATGTGGCGACGCTGCGTGTTACGCCGCGAGAAGGTCACTACACGATGCATTTCGATCTGGCGTTGCGCCAACAGATCTATGCCAGCGTCAGTGATTTCATGGATCATCGGACCGAACAGAAAACCTGACCGGCCGTTGCGTGCGAGTGGCCGGTCGATCAATCCGGTCTCATGGAACAGATCGCCCAGCCGCTCGACAAACCGTTTGCGGGACTTCGGCTGCAGCACGCGGACCAGCTGATGCGTGTTGAGATAGCGGTAACGATGGAGCCAATGCAGGATGTGCAGATCGCGTTCGGTCAGTTCGATCCGTTTGCCGGTGGGAGACCGCCTGAAGCGCGAACGGCGGCTGCCCGCCATTCGCTTTGCCGTGGCACTCATTGCGGACGGAACACCGCCACCAGTGACGGGAATGGCGCCGAGGTTTGCGCCTCACCAAATTTGAGCCGCCCGCGGATGAAGCGCAGTTCCGCCCTGCCATAGACAACGTCATGGAACCAGCGCGTATCGGTTCTGGCATGGGCCAATAAGACGACCAGAGCACCACGTTTTGAGGCTTCCAGGCATTTGCAAGCCCATAGGCGCATCTGCTTGCCATAGGGCGGATTGCAGAAGACGCGGTTGCTGCCCCAGTCCTGCTGCAACCCGTCCTGATGCCGGGTAAAGAAGGACGGACATTTGGCATTGGACTCGGTGGCGCAGGGATCGAGGGTGAAGCCAAACTCCTCATCAAGCTGTTCAAAGAAGTCCTGCGGTGTCGGCCACTCTTCCGAGCGGCTGGAATAGAGCGAGGCGTGTATGGTCATGGTGTATCCTCCGGTTGAAAGAGGACACTCATTTATCCGCCACGATCTCCGCCGTAATCGGTCAGCATGTTCTGCCAGGAGCGGTGTCGAGCCGCTGTGCTCAGCCATGTTGTCATGACACTTTGTCGTGATGCCGCGAGGTCTTCTGAGAGCCGCAACTGCCCAATCCGCAGTCGCAGATGAACGTTGGATTGGCGCACATAATCCAACTACCCTCGCAGTACACCGCGATAACGGTTGAGTTGTTCCGCAAACCGCTGCTAGTCTTGGTGCGGGGGTAAGCCGGCGTGGCAATCCATTCCTGAGCGCCGGTGAATGGGGGCTATGCAATTCACCAGAACAATCGCGTGCGTCTTGCTGCCGGTACTGGCCGCAATGACGCCGATATCTGCTACTGCTCAAAATCTGCTCGAACAGATCTTCAACAAGAGCAAGGAAATACTGGAAGAGGAGATCAACCGGCAGATCAATCGCAATGGCAGAAGCGACAATGGCGACTATTTGACAACCGGACAAATCTACTCAGGCGGACGCGGGCGCGAGGATGTTGAATATTTCAGGATCGACAAGACCCACTTCTCCTCCTCGCCGATCGACCTTGCTGAAGTCATCCTCAAGGGCTGCCGCCACCGCAAGGCCTACATCACAGTCGGCAATGCGAGACGCGGTGGCGCCACCATGGAAATCCTCGTGATGGTTGAGGACTGGCGCCAGCTCTTCACGCCAAGCGCCGCGATCGACAGCCCGCCCTTCGATGCCGCCGACGTCGAAACCGAAACCATCTCCAGTCTTTCGCGCGATATCGTCAATCACACACTCAAGAACACTTGCGACGGGCGCGGCCTCGACCAGTATCTGGTGACGTATTTCGCGGTGGATGACGGGGCGCTGGAGCTCGAAGCGCTCCAGCAGCGCAAGAAGCAGCTCGGATCGAGCATGCAAGGCTTTGAAGCGCATCTGGAAGATCTGAAGCGCAAGACACCGCGCGTCAGGCAGAAGAAATACAATATCGTCGATGCCTGGTACTCGGCCGCCGACAATTGGCGGCCCACCCATGTGTTTGTCGGCATGGACAAGCATACCACACGACTAAAGCAGACGCGGGCAGAGATTGCCGGTCTGCGCAAACACCTGAACGACCGCGACCGGCTGTGCGGTGAGGAAATCGCCAGAAAGGCTTCCGAACCCGAACTCGACGGCAGACCGTTCTGGGCGTGGTTCTCCGGCACCTACAAGGTCGCCGCCATGGACCAGGTCAATGCGCTGGCCTATCCCAACACTTGGCCGAAGGCGACTTTCTACTGCATCAAATCGGTCAAGTACGAAGGCGCTGCTCCCAATCCCTATGGCGGCAAGGGCGCGCGTATCCGCATTACCGGCTATGACTGGGAACTGAAGCCGGTCTATGCGGTGAAGGATATCTACTACTAGGACGTCTCATCCAAGTCGGCATCAATCCCAGCGCATCGGCTTGCCGTCATCTTCGTCATGTTTGTCATCGACGTCAGCGTCTGGCGCATCGACGGTTTCACCTGACGGGTCAGAACCCTCAGGTGGCTCACCGTCCGGCGGCTCGGGGTCACCATCCCCGTCGTCATATGCCTCTGGGTCGGCACCTGCGCCATTGAGCTGTTTGTAGTGCACGGCGTAGCGTTCGCGCATGTCGTCCAGCAGGCTTTGCTTCTCCTCGCTGGTGAGTCTACCAAGACGTTCCATCTCGCCATAGTCCACGCCGATCGATACCGCGCTGTTGGTGGTCCCCTTGATGAAGGCTGCAAAGGACAGTTTCTTCTGCTGCTCGATCATGGTGGCCTCAGTGCGCATTTCCGAAGCCACGGACCTTGCGTCTTTTGCTGATACGCCACCGGCGAACTTGATCGCGGTGTTGGCTGAGATCGCCTCCTGCAGTCTTGTGTCGAGCTGACCCAGATACTGATGCGCCAGCACCATGCCGATATTGTATTTGCGCGCCTGGCTCAGGATGATGCCGATATTGCGGTCGAAATAGTCATTGGCCTCATCGACATAAACGAGCGTCGGTAGACGGTCCTTCGATGACAGAACCGCCCGCTCCTGCGCCGCCTGTGCGATCATCGCGATGAAGAACCGGCCGAATATCTCGGTGCCGTTTTCCTTCAGCAGATCCTTGGCCGTGTTGATGAGTATGACCTTGCCCGAGTTCATCTCGGTGAACAGATCGAGCTTGCTTCTGGGATGGGAGAACATGCGCTCGAAGGTCTGGTTCTCCAGTATGCCGTAAAGGCGCCGCAACACCTGTTTGCGGGTCGACTTGAACTCCGAACCCTGGAACTCGTTGTCGAAGAAGGCTCTGGCCGAACCGGACAGTTTTTCGATGTGGGTTCGGTAGGTCTCGTAGCCATCCTCTTCCAGCAATTCCCGGAAAGTGTGGATGGTGGCGTCCGGAATATGCAGCAAGAGCCTTGTGATGTAGCGGAAGATGATGGTCTGCTTCTGCGTCATGCCGGCATCAAGCAAGGAGCCGAGCACGAAGTCGTAGAGTTCCAATACGCTGTTTGTGAGCTTCTCGCGGTCAAGCTGGGAATAATCCTTCAGCCGGTCCAAACCCGCATCGAAGAGATTGAGCGCGACCGGGTATTCCACATCGGTTGGATCGATGAGAACGAGCCGGCCGGCCAATGGGCCGCCTGGAGCAAACAGAGACAATCCCGCAATATTGTTGATGAGGTCCGACTGGCTGTCGATGACGACAATGGAGCGCTTTCCTGAGGCAACGGCTTCAAGGTCATGCAGGATGAAATGCTGCAGGGTCTGCGTCTTGCCGTGGCCGGAACCGGCGACGATGTGATGATGCTCGAAGCGGGTGGCGAGCGGAATGGCGATATCGACGACGCAGTCAAACAATTGTGCAAAGGGCGTGCCGCCCAGATAGGTATCGACGAGTTTGTCAGCTGAGGCGGCTGCCGCCCGTGTCGGCATCTTGTAGCTGCGTGGAGCAACCGTCAGATCACCGGCAAAGTTCTGTGACGCTGCAATCAGATTGTGTTCAAGCCGCGCCTTCAGATTGAGCGTGGTCTGGAATTCGTCGAATTGCGGCGCAAACGGCAGTTGCACCATTTGCTCGATGAGCTCCGGCAGCCCTGTCAGATTATCCAGTAGCCGGGTTTCGAAGCTGAGTTCGGAATGGGTCGCCTGCTTCGGTTCGATCAATGCCGGATGCTGTTTGATGATGGGTGCGACCGCCACCTCCAGCATGCCGCACAAACCGCCAATCGCTTCATCCAGATTGGTCAACACCTTTGCCGTGCGTTTGAGCTTGTCCTCCATCTCCCAGTTGCGGGATCGAAGTGCAGGTTCGTCTTCGGCAAACAGTTCCGGCGTGTCGAACAGCGCCTCGTTCTCGATCATCTCGAACAGGCAGTCGGCCAGCCGTTCGAAGAACGGCACCTGATCGACGATGGAAGGATCGGCGCCCAGATGCTCGAGAATTTGCCGGGCCATGCCGGTCGCGAATGCTTCCCGGCCACGCATCGTGTCGAGGCCGTCTTCGGCCAGCCGCCGCTGTACTTCCTGCGCGGTCAACTCAACCCGCCTCGCCTCATTGGCAATGCCCGGATAGGTGATCGACTGCTTGAGCTTGCGTCCTGCCCTTTCGAAAAGGCCCCAGCCGCGGAAGATCGGATAGTCAGCCACGCGAGCCGCTCAACACCATCTGCTTGGCGGCGAGCTTGTCCAGAGGCTGGATGGGAATAACCTCGCGGTCGTTCCAGTTCTTGGCGCTCTCGACCACCTGGCGCAGATATTCGCAGACCCCTTCCAAATAGGCTTCCTTGCGGATGAGTTCGACAATCGAGTCACAATGAAATGTCCGCCCGCCATCGAGCAAATCCGAGACCAGGATGCGTTCGCGCATGGCGTTGAAATACACGGCAACCATGACGAGGAAGATGATCGGCGAAATCGACATCGCCGCACCCAGACCGCCCAGCATGAAGAAGACGAGAAAGGCGATGATGGCGACAATCAATGCAGGCCTGATCGCCCGCTTCAAATCATCGAATGTGTCGGAACTCACCAGATGCGTCTTTGCAAAACCGTAGCGCTGGATGAGCGCATTCTCCTCCTCGTCCAGCTCCAGTTCTGCATGCAGATGAAACAGGACGCCACTGCCGATTCT
>Ga0310345_10002271_pt1 | contig 19762 bp, 20 predicted proteins | sample HC15DNA20500_MG_FD_204667 | JGI IMG/M metagenome (GOLD analysis project Ga0310345, IMG submission 204667) | Marine microbial communities from station ALOHA, North Pacific Subtropical Gyre - HC15-DNA-20-500_MG | ecosystem: Environmental > Aquatic > Marine > Oceanic | place: Pacific Ocean: North...
ACGTTTTACTCTGACGAGCCGCCAAGGCTGGGGGGTGATGACAATTTCCCTTCGCCCCTAACATACATAACGGGGGGAATTGGATTTTGACTTCTCACAAATCTGAAGCGGTACGCTTCAATGAAGGGAATAGAAATTAAATCAGCCAATGTTAATGTAGAACTCGATTATTTTCTGCAAGGCTCAGTTATCAAGGGCACAGTGAATAATTCGGTAACTGAAGTTAGAAGCTATTTCGAGGTTGATTCAGAGGAAACTGAGGAGAAGGTTAAAGAGGTAATTAAACTAGCCAAGCAAGGATGCTTCGCAGAAAGTCTAGTTAGAAATGCCATCCCTCTTGTGAGTACTTGTCTTTTGAACGGCAATGAGATATCCGTGCCTTGATTTTGGTTGGGAGGATTGAAACTTGATACCGCTCCGGCTCACACTTGAGAATTTCATGTGCTATCGTCAGGGATTACCCACTCTAAATCTAGAGAATGTGCATGTAGCCTGTCTATCGGGTGACAACGGAAATGGAAAAACGGCTCTACTCGATTCAATCACCTGGGTGCTTTGGGGAAAAGCGAGAGCCAGAACTCAAGAGGAACTGATACATCAGGGACAGACCTCAATGAGTGTTGAATTAGATTTTTTAGCCAATGATCAAGAATACCGTGTCACTAGAGTTCATAGCCGCAGTAGAGGCTCAGGTTCAGGAAAAACCGAACTCAACCTGGCAGTGCTGAATGGGAAGCAACCCACTTCCATAATGGGAAATACCATCAGAGACACTGAGCAGCAAATTATAAACCTGCTACACATGGATTACGACACCTTTGTCAGTACATCTTATTTGCGCCAAGGAGATGCCGATCGTTTTACTAAAAGCAATCCAGCGGACCGCAAACAAATTTTGGCGGACGTACTTTCCTTAGACTATTACCAAGAACTAGAAACAGCAGCCAAGGAAAAAGCTAGGAAACTGCAGAGCCAGATAGACAGAAATGAGACCGCACTCGAAATACACTCGTCAGAATTATCTGATAAGGCATCTGTCACAGACGTTATAAATAAAACTAACGCTACCATCGAGCTAATTACTCCTCAAGTGAATGTTCTCGAAAAACAATTAACCAAACTATCAGCCATTATCGAAAACACCAGTAGAGATCGTAACCAAAGCGAAACGTTTAAATCGTCTTTAAACCTCGCCGTCAAAGAAATCAAACAGGCCGAAGAACAAGAAACTACGCTATCCCTTGAGTTATTAGAGCTAGAAAATTTAATTTCCCGAAGCGATGAAATTACCGAAGGCAAGGCAAATCTTGACCAAAACTCAAAGGAACTCGCGAAGGTCGAACAAAACCTTCGAAGTGTAAGGGACCTTGAAAAAAAATCAGCAGCCATCAGTCAAGTTATTGCTGTAGAAGATCAAAGAATAACAGTGGAATTAGGCATTCTAAAAACCCGTCTTGATTCAGAGATGTTGCCAGCGGTCGCAGAGATACCCAACATAAAACAAGAGATAATCAATCTTGAGCATGCATTAAAAACCCTAAAAACCCAGGAGACGGAACTTCGATCTATTGAGGCGAAAATATCTTTGTTAGAGAAAGAAAAAAATCAGCTCGATTTAGAAAATGTTTCCCTGATGAGCCAAATGACGGAAACTAGAAAAAGGTTTGATCTTCTCCAAGAATCTGACGCATCATGTCCTGTTTGTAATCAAAACTTGGCAGAGAAAGGAAAGGATCACCTACAAAATGAACTGAAACTTGTTGGAAAGAAAAGTAAAAAATCTTACGAGATTAATTCCCTGAAAATATTTGAATTACAAGATGTCCTCACTAACCAATCTGAAATTGTTACAGGCAAAAGAAAACTCCTCCAAGAAGAGGAAAATCACCACAACGCTGGCATAATTTCGTCAAAAACTAAGCTCATCCATCTCGACAAAATAGAACAGGAAGTTGTCGCTATTCGTAATACGATCAAATCAATAGAATCGAAAAAGGTAACCAATGATTTTTCCGTTGAAAACAGAAAGGAACTAAACTTTGTTCAATCACAAATCAAGAAAATCGGTTACGACGAACAAACACATAAATCATTGATAGACAATGAAACGAATTATCAAAAGTATCGCCAACTTTGCAGTCAGCTTGAAAATGCCGAGAACAGAAGAATAGAAATAAATAAATTCTCTGATTCAAATCAGATTTTGATTCAGAATCGAAAAGAACAGGTAGGCATCTGGAATAAAGAACTTGAACAGATTGATACTCGCCTTCAACAAAGCCAAAAGAGTTCACAAATGTCTCAAGAGGTATCACGAGACCTCAAATCTAAACGTAGCGAATTACAAAGCTCAATTTCGCAACGAGACATTTTGAAAAACCGCTTACTAACCATTGAACAAACCGAGTCAGAGGTTGAGAAATTAAGAAAATCAATTAATTCTTACAAACAAGAAAAAGATTCATACGATGAGTTGACTGCAGCCTTCGGCCGAAACGGAATACAGGCTTTCATGATTGAAAGATCCGTTCCGCAGATCCAAGAAATATCAAATGAACTATTATCGAAACTTACCGACAACAGAATGGCAATAAAATTGGAGCTCCGAGAGGGAAGATTGGATAGATTGACTGGAGTGCCGTCTGAGGAGTTAGACATTCGCGTCTCAGATGAAGTCGGAACGAGAAGCTATGAGACTTTCAGTGGAGGTGAATCATTTCGCATAGATTTCGCACTTAGAATTGCCTTATCAAAACTTCTTGCTTCAAGATCTGGTGCCCCATTACCTATCCTATTCATAGATGAGGGTTTTGGTTCCCAAGACTCAAAAGGACAGGAACGTCTAACTGAGGCAATTCAGTCAGTGCAGACAGAGTTCGAAAAAATTATAGTAATCACACATGTCGAGCAGATGAAAGAGAGTTTTGAGGAACAAATTGAGGTGATAAAAACCGAAGATGGAGCCACTTTCCGGGTCGAGGGAGTCTTTTCCTAGAGCGCAATATTCTTTACATCAGATGCAATAATTAATTTTGCATCCGTCTCTGCCTGTACATCCGCAACGGACCAACCGGGAGCGGTTTCATGCAAAACTAACCCGTCATCTTGAACTGATATGACAGCAATGTCCGTCACTATCATATCAACACAGGTAGGACATGTAAGAGGGAAGGTACACTTTTCGACAATTTTGGGGTTACCTTCACGATCAATATGTTCCATAGAGACGATAACTTTTTTCGCTCCAACAGCCAAATCCATCGCACCACCTACATTTCCAATGCCCCGTGAGGGAATCATCCAATTAGCTAAATCCCCTTTACTGGAAACCTGTAGCGCCCCCAGTACTGTGACATCTATATGTCCTCCTCTAATCATTGCAAATGCTGCACCTGAATCGAAAAATGACATCCCCTGCACCGGGGCTAAAAATTGACCACTGGCGTTAATGAGATCCTGATCTTCTCTACCTTCCTCCGCCATAGGACCGTAGTTTAGAACTCCACTTTCACTATGGTAGAAAATCGTTCTACCTTCAGGTACGAATTGTGAGCACAGTGAAGGAATTCCAATGCCTAGATTAACGACATTTCCATCTTGGAGTTCCTGTGCCACTCGCATAGCAATTACTTCTCGGGGTAGTCTTTCAGCAACCAAAATCAGACCTCAACTATCCTATTAACGTAGAGTCCCGGTGTATCTATCCTATACGAATCAATTTCCCCCACATTGACGACTTTGTCTACCTCAACAATAGAAATCACAGCTGCAGTAACCATAACTCCGTTGAAATTCATCGAAGTACCCCTAAAACAAAGGTTCCCAATAGTGTCCGCCATGTAGCCTCTTATTAGAGCATAATCCGCCTTGAGGGCAGTCTCCAATACATATTCTTTCCCGTCATAGAACCTAGTTTCTTTCTCCTCCGTTACAAATGTTCCTATTCCTGTAGGGGTAAAGAAAGCGGGAATTCCAGCCCCACCAGCACGAATCCGTTCTGCAAGTGTCCCTTGCGGCACAAGCTCAAGTTCGACTTCGCCTCTCTGATATGCCTTCTCAAATGAAGTAGGCCGTGAAGGTGATGGAGACACGGGAAAGGATGCTATTACCTTCCCCACCTGGCCGTTATCAACCAAAATACCAATGTCTATTGGTTTTTGTCCAGGAATAGTGCCGAAGCCAACAACGCTAGCTATCCCTGCAGTATTACTTATGATTGTTAAGTCACGGGCGCCTTGATCCCTGAGGGCTCTTATAAGATTTTGAGAGGTGCCTCCAGGACCAGCAAATCCGTCGATCATCAATGTGGCACCGTCTGGTATATCGGCTACAGCCTCATTAAAAGATGAATAGACTTTGTTCAAATACTTCATAACTCCTTTTCAAGTACGGCGCACATTATACGTCAGGGTAACTCAGATTGAATCAACCCAGATTTAGAAGTCCATTCATGATATATATGAAGTTATTGATATCTTGGTGCAATAAAACTTTCCAAATTACGATATCCAACGGAGCATAGTCATATGGACAAATTACTCACAAGAGAAGGAACATTTTCTGATATAGAAACTATAGTCAAATTTCAAAAAGAAATGGCTCTAGAAACAGAAAATAAAACACTCTTAGAGTCATCGATTAAACTAGGTGTCACCGAGGTAATGCGCGACAAACAAAAAGGTACATACTTAATCGGGGAGTATGAAGGTGACGTCATCGGCAGCCTCCTAATAACTTATGAGTGGAGTGACTGGCGGAATGGATGGTTCTGGTGGATACAAAGCGTATATGTAAAGAAAAGATGGCGTCGAAAAGGAGTATATAGCCATCTATATGAAGAGGTGAAAAAGCTATCCTTTAGTGCAGGAAATGTCTGTGGTATCCGACTCTACGTAGAGAAGGAAAATAAAATTGCACAATCAGTTTATAAAAACCTTGGGATGTACAACACGAAATATCTACTTTACGAAACAGAACTTTCAGAGGGCATAACATGAAAACGAGTGATCTGGCAGAGTTTCTACGAAATAATCACGACGCCGTACTTACCACCTTCCGTCGGAATGGTGCCGCACAAATGAGTATAGTCACTGTTGGAGCTCTGGAAGATGGCGTGGCTTTCACCACCACCGAAAACAGAGCTAAGCTACGTAATTTGATAAGAAATCCCCGCTGCTCAATTCTAGTTTCTGGGCCTTCATGGAGACCTTACCTAGTTTTAGAGGGGTGCGCCCAAATATTCTCTCAAAGGAATCATGACAAGGAATTATGGCTTCAAACGTTACGAAAAATATACACATCTGCCAGCGGACAAAATCACCCTGACTGGGATGACTATGATGAGGCAATGATCAGAGACGAGCGAGTAGGTGTGAAGATTGTAGCGGAAAAACTTTATGGGACACTTTGATACCCTACTTTTTGAGGTTTATATCTCCAGACTGAGAAATCCCTTCGATTCCTTTTGAGGATTCATAGGCCACTGCAGTAACGGATGACTGTACCTCTTGACCCGCTTCTACCAACAAAGCGGTACCATTATCAATGGCGGTACCAAGTCCTTCGTTTGTATAACTGGTAAATGGTTCTAACCCAATATTATAGGTACGTCCGTACCACGGATAACCTGTTCCTCCACCCAGAGATTGCCAGTACCAAAGATATTTGTATATGTCAGAGAATGCCACACCAAATCCCACCCCTATATCCCTATTCGTAATACCGTACCAGCCAACGGGCATTTCAGTGATGTACGATTGATCATAGGAGAAAAAATCTTTCCCAGGTACCCTGCTGAGGTTATGTGCAGTACCATCCTTCAGGCGGGTCGTAGGCCAATCTGTTACCGCACCGGGCTCCAACTTGTTATTCACGTGAAACTGTTTGGGGTGATTTATGATTTTCCCTCCAGGAAGATCTATCAGGCACTTGTCATTCAGAAATGGTGAGCCAAGAGCAATGTGTTCTCCCCATACACAGTGAACCGCTTCAGCTCCTTCATTAATCAATGTTTGTTTTATAAATAAAGCCGGTTTAGATTTTTCAATTGTAAGTAATTTTTCAAAAACAAATGGGGTCCTATATGTCCTTACAGAAAATTTTACTGAAACCCTTTCGACTGAATCCTCCACGATAGTGCAATCCCATGGAAGTGTGTTAACTTCGGCATGAAGGCCCATATCGGCTTCCCCATATGTAGAAGGAAACCCACCCCCCGGTAGCACGGTCTGCCATCCCCCCTCATATGTGTCCATCCACATACCTACTCCGTCTCCTGTAGTGGGAATGAACTTGGATGGGTCACGTACGCCCCAAGGGGAACGCCATAAGAAATCTGTATCAGTTTTCTTATATACAAATTGATAAATATCCGCCCCTTTATCCGCCAAAATAACTATTCGTATGAGTTCATTTTCCATCACAACTGTCTTCAATCCTCTGTACGTCCATGAATCGGAAATCCGACACCCGTAATTACGTTCTTCTTGGTAGTGCATTATTTAAAAGTACTCCTCCCTCTAAAGTCTACGAAACTTTCTAATTAGCCTAGGAACTATCCACAATACAAGAGCCTGCCCAAGAGTAAGCACCACAATAATTACGGTCGCATCGAAAAAAAATCCCTGGGGAAACATCATAATCAAGTAGTCACGTCTAGGGTCCAGAATCCAAAGGTCGTTATCAAAACTAACCAAGTGAAAAAAAAGAAACAGTCTTTGAAAACCGAAGAGCGATATGACCCCTATAACTGCTAAGATAACGAGCGTCAGTCCTCCACCCCAGCTGATCAAGTCAACGGCATTTGACAAATTTCGTGGCTTCTTTGATAAAACCCCGGCAATAATTAAACAGGACAGAAGTAGAAACCCCCATATCTGTATCGAGTAAGTCAACTGGACAAGATTCTTTACATCCTTCATATGCAGAATTTCCCTCTGGTTATAAAGGTTTTTAATATTCTGTCCCTGACGTTCGATATTGATAACTATGAAATCCTGATCATTAGAAAAGTAATCTCTTATCTTTTTGCCAGCAAGCTCCAGCTGTCTCATCTCTATTCCTGTTACTGACTCGATACCATATTTGTGAAACCCATAGCTATATACATAGGAAGAATTCACCACCAATCGCACGTTAGTTGTCACCAACAACAAAGGAACAATTAATACGATCAGAGCGGAGCGTAGAATACAAAGAAGTCTTAAGATCATGTGAATAGCTTATTTTCAGAAATAAAGAGGTGTCAACACACCATGGCAGACTCGGAGAAACAAATGCAAAATGACAATCCTGTGGGTAATCCAACATTTCCTGACACTTTTAGGGGTGTCCAAAAGCTAGTTGAGCGACTCACAGGAGCAAGAGGTTGTCCCTGGGATAAAACACAAACCATGAATACACTGATTCCAATGCTGGTGGAAGAATGCTACGAATTAGTAGAGGCAATCGAATCCAATGATGTAGAAGAAATCATTGAGGAAATTGGAGATGTACTGTTTCACATGGCCTTTCAAATGAACATTGGTGTGAAAACCGGCTTTTTCAAAGATAAAGACATATTCGCCTCGGTCACTCAAAAATATATACGAAGACACCCTCACGTATTTGGAGACAAACAGATAAATAGCATGAAGGAGTTGGCCGAAACATGGGAAGAAATAAAGAGAAATGAAAAAGAAGACAGAAAGTCAGCCCTAGATGGTATACCCAAAAGTATGCCATCTCTCGCGCACTCGTATTCTTTACAACGAAGAGCCGCAAAAACCGGATTTGATTGGGAATGCGAAGAAGATATACGGGCAAAGGTCATAGAAGAATTTGATGAACTTGCAAACACTAACACGGAAGAAGAAAAAATTGAAGAATTTGGGGACATTTTATTCAGTCTAGTGAACGCCGGACGCAGAATGGGTATTGATCCAGAACAGTCCCTTCGAAATTCAAACCGTAAATTCGAAAGTCGTTTTCGTGCCATGGAAAAAATCAGTTCCTCCCGGGGATCAGAATTCAAGATTCTGACAATTGAGGAAAAAGATTCCCTATGGGAGGAAGTTAAGAAGGAGCGCTTATATGAACCCTGAGGAAAAACATCTTGCTGAGTTGGTCATTACTAAATACGGACATTTTTTAGAAGATCATGAGATAGCCCACGTTAAGGAGTCTGTAAAGGACATAATTAACAATGCACGTGCCTTAAGAAACGTTGACTTAAGTAACGGTATGGAGCCATTTTCAGTCTTCTCTCCTTTTGTCGAAACTACAGAATGTGACTCAGGAGAAATCCATGATGAGTGAAACTCCCATATTTAAGTCAGTTAGAGAGCTCGGATTCAGAATTAAATCTAGGGACATTTCGCCAGTAGAGGTCACTAAGCATTTTCTCGACAGACTGAGAAAATACGGTCCAGAATATAACTCCGTGGTGACAATAACTGCTGACCTTGCATTAAAACAAGCAAAATCTGCGGAAGATGAAATATTCAAAGGTGAATACAAGGGGCCACTGCATGGAATCCCCTATGGAGCCAAAGACCTGCTAGCGACATCCGGAGGGATACCAACAACCTGGGGCGCGAAGCTGTTCGAAAGTCAAACCTTTAATTACGACGCTACAGTAGTTTCAAAATTGCGAAAGTCTGGCGCTGTTCTTATAGCAAAGTTAGCAATGGTAGAACTCGCGGGAGGTATGGGGTACAGGCAACCCAATGCCTCTATCACAGGTCCTTGTAAAAGCCCCTGGGACAAAAACACATGGGCGGGAGGATCATCAAGTGGGTCCGGATCTGCGGTTGGATGTGGTTTAGTTCCTTTCGCTATTGGATCTGAAACATGGGGATCTATTCTTTCTCCTGCCAATAATTGTGGGATATCCGGATTAAGACCAACCTATGGAAGAGTAAGCAGATACGGGGCAATGGCTCTATCTTGGACTCTAGACAAGCTTGGGCCACTGGCTTTGTCAGCAGATGATTGTGGATTAATACTTGAAGCCATCGCCGGAAAGGATCATAAAGATCCAACTTCATCCAATAGGAAATATGCCTATACCAGAGATGTCAACCGCAAGAATAAGTTAGGCGTTATAAAAGGTGTTTTAGATGATATTGATGAACAGGTTCGATCTAACTTCGTGACATCTATAAAACACCTGGAGAAAAAATTTGAGATCACTGAAATAGATCTTCCAGATATGCCATACCAAGAAGTTACCAGGACAATAATGTTGGCTGAGTCATCAAGTGCATTCGAAGAATTCACTGAAAAGGGACTAGCGAGGAATCTTACCGCTCCAGAAGATAGATACGGTCCCTACGCTCGAACTACAGTTTTGGCAAAGGACTATATAAAAGCCCTAAGAATTCGAGGTGTTATGGCACATCAGGTTGATGGCATCATGTCGAAATTTGATGCATTAATATCTCCCACCCGTAACACCCCAGCATCGCCAATAGAAGATGAATTTAGAGGTTCCATCACAGGAGCTTCACGTGACATCATGGGAGCGGCCGGAAACGCACTCGGTCTACCATCAGTGTCAGTACCCAATGGTTTCACTCCAGACAATCTTCCAACTGGAATTCAATTTATGGGCAGAGCATTCCAGGAAAACAAAATACTATCTATTGCTGCGGACTTTCAAGACGACTCCGATTGGCACATTCAGCATCCTGCTGAATTATTGCCAAAAAGAGAACCATAAGATTAAAGAATTTTGAAGCCACAAGGTTTTATAATCCTCCTTGTCTAGAAGGAAAAGCATGTTGGGAGTAGCTACAAATGATTTCTATATTCGTTACGATCCGAATCAAAGAAGGGTTTTCTGATCAGTTCACAGAAGCAAGTTTCGGAGATTCTCAAGGCTCTGTGAGAGATGAAGCGGGTTGTTTCAGATTTGACATCCTAAAGAATTCTGAAGAAGCCAACCTGTTCCATCTCTACGAAGTGTATGAAGATGAGGCAGCCTTGGATGCCCATAGGAATGCCCCCCACTACAAGAAGTGGAGATCCACTGTAGAGGACTGGTTTGACGGAGAAATAGAACGTGTAATGATGAATACGGTGTTCCCTTCTGATGAGGGTTGGCGACATCAAAAACCTTCCCTACTCGATTGGTAGACCTGACTAGTTATTCAACTCGTTTATTCAGTCACGTTCCAAAGATTGAAGGGGTTTCCTAATGGCAACATATTTCCTCTTACTTAGGCTTAATCAAGACGGTAGAAATTTAATGCATGAGGACCCAGAAGTGATTCTTCATGCGGCGCACTCCAGCGATCTACTCGATGTGCAATGCATGGGACTTTATGCCGTGTTGGGAGATTACGATTTTATTACTGTGCTGGAAGCACCAGATAACGAATCGGCTGCTCGCTTCTCCTTGGAACTCGGGGTTAAAGCTGGAGTAGAAGTACAAACTGTTCCAGCCATCCCTGTATCAAGACTGGATCAACGCATCCAGTGGCCTCCTCTAGGGGAAACAGACCCTAGAGAAAATGAAGGATCAGAACCTCCTGGGGAACCTACTGACGAATTGGAAGCGTGACAGAGTGCCACTTATTCAACTGTCACATGTTTCCAAAATTTACAACACAGGCAGTGTCACTATAAGAGCTCTCGATGAAGTCACATTATCGATTGAAGAGGGAGAGTTCGTGGTAGTTCTAGGACCATCTGGTTGTGGTAAGACCACGATGTTGAACTTAATTGGAGCGCTTGATACACCATCAGAAGGCAAGGTGACGATTGGAGGCTTTGACCTCTCCACTGGAAACCGTTCAAGTTTGTCACGAATCCGCCGCAGTACAGTGAGTTTCGTATTTCAAAGCTTTAACTTATTTCCCGGACTCACCGCAGAAGAAAATGTTCAGTTTGGGCTCGACGTTTCAGGAAATAAGAGTAAATTCACAGCGGACCATGTTCTTACAGATGTCGGCCTTGAAAACAGGTCAACACATTTTCCACACGAGCTTTCAGGAGGAGAACAGCAGAGGGTGGCTATCGCCCGTGCTCTCGCCACCTCCAATCCAATATTACTTGCCGATGAGCCAACAGGTGAGCTGGATTTTGAGACTGGTAAGCAAATACTCAAACTGTTAGTAAATCAAGCCAACATGAATCGTGCTGTTCTTGTTGTAAGTCATAATCGTGAGATAGCTCAAATCGCAGATAGGGTTATACAACTAAGCAGCGGACAAATTGTCTCTGACGGTCCACCTATTAATGGGAAAAAAGACATAGATGAACTCAGATGGTAACTGGTCATAGCTGTGGGTTATAAGGCTCTATGGGCAAAATGGATCCTTCGAGACTTAAGATCCCGATGGATTCAGGTAGTTTTAATTTCTTTCGTAATAGCAATAGGCACAGGCACTTATTCGGGCCTATCTAGTACGACCTCCTGGCGATTAAAGTCAAATGATGCAAGCTTCTCTGCAACCAACATGCATGACTTTAAAGTGTATTCGCAGTCTGGAAAGCTATTCCGGGAAGGAGAAATAGGAAAAATCCTAGCACCGCTCGTTAATAAAGGGTTAATCACAGGGGTAGAGGATAGATTATCTTTACCAACTCAAATTAAAGCCGAGGGAGTTAACGGATCTGTTATAGCGCCGGGTCTTCTAGTGGGAATAGACGAATCAAGAGGTGTCCGTCAAATTGACAAACTTCATTTCACAAAAGGAGATTGGGGGAATTACGACACAGGCTCAACAATAGATTATGCCGTATTAGATCATACCTTCGCAGAGAATAACGGTATTCCTAATTCGTCGATCATTGAATTACCGGGAGGCAAAAAAATTAAGGTCTCTGGCACTGGTCTGACCCCACAGCATTTCATACCTATCAATGATTCTGGGCTGGGATTCGGAGGAGTATTTGCAATAGTCTATATGCCACTGGATAAAGTTCAGTTTTTACAAAATCAACAAGGGAAAACCAGTGAATCTCTAATAACAATTTCAAATCCCGAGAACAGCGAAAATCTAAAAACAGAACTTACATTAATTCTCCAACAATCTTTTCCGAATTATGGAATAGGTATTGAAGAAAAAAAAGAAGACCGAGTCTACAAGCTCCTGTATGAAGGAGCAGACGCCGACCAAAAGTTTTATCACGTGATAGGAATTGCAATCCTATTAGGGGCAGTTCTCGCAGCGTTCAATTTAACCGTGAGGGTCGTGCAATCTCAGAGAAGGGAGATAGGCATCGGTATGGCGTTGGGAGCTTCGCTCCTGAGTCTTGCGGCAAGACCAATCATTCTGGGTATCAATATATCCATATTTGGCGCTATCTTTGGAATCCTTGTAGGAAAACTAATTAATGGCGCTATGAGAACTGTGCTTATGCAAGAATTACCTCTTCCTATTTGGCAAACCCCTTTTGAACCAAAATATTTTTTATGGGTTGGAATTGGGGGATTTTTAGCACCGATCATTGCTACATTGGTACCAGTTATGTTGGGGCTGAATATCCAGCCCGTAGATGCCATAAGGACCGGACACTTAGCGCCAATCAGAAAAGGTCTATCTCCACTTTTATCACGCCTACCACTGCCCGGTAATACATTTTGGCAAATTCCATTCAGAAACTTGCTGAGAACGCCAAGAAGAACTCTCCTAACATTACTGGGTATAGCAGGAGTCATAGGTGTAATGACCAGTGTCTTGGGAATGGTAGATTCATTCTCGCTGACACTTGACAAAGCTACATCTGAATCCTCAATCAAGGGATCTCAGCGTATTGAAGTAATTTTTGACAGGTTCCAGTCCGTAGACGCCTATATATTTACATATTTAAAAAATAAAGAAGGCGTGTCAAAAATCCAACCTGTCATCCAGTTTGCTGGCACAGCCAAGAACATAGATGATGAAAAATCTAGTGACGAAATCAACATATTAACAACGGTCATAGATTTTCAAAATACCATGTGGAGACCTACTCTGGTGTCGGGTAAGTATCCGAAAGAACATAACGAAATTTTGATCTCTTCTGCAGCAGCAAATTCACTGGAAGCTACTTCGGGAGACAAATTGCTGGTAAATCATCCAATAGTCACCGTCCAAGGCACTCCCAGTTTTTTGGAAACCCAATTCACTATTTCAGGTATCCATCCCCATCCCTTTAGGGCATATTCATATATGGCCACTTCCCAGGCAAAAGAATCCGGCATGTATGGTTTGGCAGGAGGTGTCTGGATCCAAACTGACCAATCGGCCGACTTGGACAATATACAAACTGACCTCTACACGATTGCTGGTGTTTCATCCGTTCAGGAATCCGGCATTAACGACAGAGCTATGAAAGAGGAATTAAAGGGCCAGATGGACATCCTCAAAATTGTTCAATTTATTGTGTTGTTTCTGGCGCTACTGATAGCTTTTAATACTGCTAGCATCAACATGGACGACCGTGCCAGGGAACACGCTACTTTTATGGCTTTTGGACTACCGGTAAGCAAAATTATGTTGATGTCCATCATCGAAAGCGCTACACTCGGACTTTTGGCCAGTATTGCAGGTTTGGGAATAGGATTTTTACTCTTAGACTATTTCATCAATACTGTTTTTGCTTCCGCTCTGCCCGAGATAGGTATGTATTTATCCGTATCAACTACTACCTATGTAAACACTATTGTTTTAGGTGTCTTTGCGGTTGGAATTGCACCAGTTTTCGCTATCCGCAAGCTTACTAGGACCAACATACCATCCACATTAAGAGTCCTGGAATAATCAATCTTGTAAGTAAGTCAGACTAGGTGATCTCAATCGGCTGTTTCGTCCAAAATAACTATAGGAATAGATACGGAAACCATTGTCCACCCGTGAAGACGCCCTCTTGCTCTACCCAAGGTTCCGCAGTTGTCTAACAGAACCTTAGGCTAAAAAAATTCGTCAATTGTCATTTTCCCCATTTGCCTTGTATTTTCTTTATCTTCTCATCGGCCTCAGCCTGGGATAGCTGTCCATCCTCTACTAACGCTTGGATTTTAGCAGTTATATCCCCAATACTAAATTGGTGTTTTCCTTTCCAGTGCTGAAAGCCTTGGTTAGGCCTAAAACCATTTTTGATCCCCTTTTCAATAATGGAAATCTTCTCATCTGCCTCAGCCTGGGTTAGCTGCCCGCCCTCTACTGCTATCTGGATCTTGGCAGTTATATCCTCAATACTAAAATGGTGTTTTCCTCGTTTAAATCCAAAGTCTCTTTCAGTTTTCTTTTCGGACACCTTATCTACATCTGGTTCATCGGCAAGCGCCCTAGAAATTCCTAACACTGCCAACAAAGCAGCGACCATAATTAGGATCCCGAAAACCATCGTCTTCCTTACTACAGACTGTTCGAGATATAGCATATTTATCCCCTTCTACAAAGATCTACCAATAACTGACTATCTGATCAGACTAAGTGGTTTGTCATGGAAATCTCGTCCGTTCAACAAATTTAGCTCCTAGTAGGTTAACAGAGAGGAGAAATTTCTGTCATACGCTACAGATATTAAATAGAGCCACAACAATCATATATCTCCAGGCGAAATCCCTCTTCATTAAATTATTTGGTCATCGTCTACCAAATTCTATTTCAAGGTATTTTGAACTCAAATGGATTAAAGTGGGCCTGCCATGTGGACAGGTATTAGGTTGCTGGCAAGATTCCAATTGTCTAATCAAAGTCTCCATTTCTAACACCGAAAGTGACTGACCGGCACGAATTGCCCCATGACATGCAACGGAGTAAGCTGCTTTCTCCTCCCAAGTTTCAAAAACAGTCCCCTCTTCTAACGAATCCAGAACGTCGATAAGTGCTTTAGCCGGGTCAGATTGTGATAGAACCGCAGGAACTGTACGAATTAAATATGTTTCCGGACCAAATTGTTCCAGTTCCATACCAAGCGCAACAAACAGTGGACCATTTTCTTCGATCACGGAAATCTGTATGGAATCCAGGTTCATTACGAAGGGTTCCAAAAGTCTCTGAAAGGCCGGAGAGGAAGTCTTAGCTTTCTCAATTACTCGCTCAAACACCACTCTTTCATGAGCTGCATGCTGATCAATCAAATAAATACCGTCTGGACCTTCTGCAGTAATGTACGTGCTTTGCACCTGACCAAGGATTCTGAGCATAGGCAATGTTGACCCAACATTGACTCCAGCCGCTGGCACATACGTGGCATCATTTAACCTTGATGTCTTTGATTCTGCCACCAGCATTGAATTACCGGCATTTGCAACAGGTCCTACATTAGGTTTATGTCCCCCACTCGCTCCCAATCTAACTTGCCAGGGAGCAAAATCATTGCTCCCATCAGCGTGACCCAAAGTGGCACTATTGCCAACAGGTCTCGATGAAACACCTTGAACAGGGCTGGATGAAAGTAATGAGTCTCTCACTGTGCTCTGAACAACCCCAAATACCTCGCTTTCATTTAAAAACCTAACTTCGGTTTTTGCAGGATGTACATTTACATCCACGGTTTCCCCGGAAAGTCTCAAATCCAACACTCCAATTGGAAATCTCCTGTGCCCAACAAGGCCGTGATATGCTTGCTCAAAGGCGTATGAGAGTGTTCTATTTTGTATATACCTTCCATTGACAAATATGTTGATGTGGCTTCTATTTGCTCTAGTTTGTGATGGAGATCCTATGATTCCTCCTAGAGTGGGACCCAGATATTCAGGATCTATTCCCTGACTATCAATCAATATCATCCCGTTAGACGTCTCAACACCGTAAACAGCGGCTATTACATCCCTAAAACTGCCAGAACCAGTGGTGGAGAAAAACCTAGTACCCTCTTGAGACAAACTAAATGAGATTTCTGGCCAAATCATTGAATATCTTTTTACCAAGGTAGCTATACGACCTGTTTCCGATTTTTGAGAACGTAAAAACTTTTTACGCGCAGGAAAATTTATAAACAGATTCCGAACAGCCACCTTAGTACCAACGTTTGCGGCAGCCGGAGAAACTACACCAACATTCCCCTCCAAAATATTTATGCTGATCCCTGATTTTTCATCCACTGATCTTGTTATTAATTCCACCTCCGAAACAGCGGAAATGCTATACATAGCCTCTCCTCTAAATCCAAGAGTATTAATGGAATTCAAATCTTCAGATCGACTGATCTTACTCGTTGCGAACTGTTGAAATACTAGTGGAACATCAACTTCCGGGATACCAACACCATTGTCCGAAACAACAATGCTTTCTATTCCTCCCCCCGTTGTTGTGACATCGATTCTCGTTGCTCCGGCATCAAGAGAATTCTCCAAGAGTTCCTTAACAACCGAAGACGGACGTTCCACTACTTCCCCGGCAGCAATCCTACCGGCAACCTCTGGTTCAAGTACCCGAATAGGCATAATTTTTATTCCCTCTCAGGAGGACACTTGAATCCTCGATGAGTCGAATTACCTGTCTCAGTAAAGTCAGTAATGGATTGATAAATATCGTCCATCTGGCCATCTTCAGCAGCCCTGAAATAGTATGGCTCTATGTGAATACCTCCAAAAGCTTCCACAATTTCTCTATGGTCATCGATGACTAAGTCAGGCCTTGGATGTACGTCAAATCTGTGCAAACCATCCTCAAATTCGGTGATTGGTTTAACAAATATCCCTGAAATCAGCTCCATCAAATCAAGCCTTTCCATATCCTTGGTCCTAAGACCAACACCAGACCATATAAAGACTTTATGCCCAGCCTCTATCAGCTTGGAAAATACCTCCCGTGTACGGGGACGTAAACTACCGTCCATGGCAAGAATCGTATAGTCACAGTCAAAATATATATTCAATTCACACCTACAGTGCTGAAGAAAGTCCGTCGGATCTACGATCTGAGCCACCAGAAATTACTCCACTTTCTTGATTGATTTTAATCATCTTGGCAGATCCCCCGAAAGAACCGGAGTCATTCACTGTCACATCATGACCCAACCCAGCAAGAGTTTCCAGGATATCTGCGGGCATGCCGACATCTAGTTCAAGGAATGGTTCCTGATTAATAGTTGCAGGATCAGTTCCAGGTGTATGTGTCCACCTCGGCGCATCTACCGCTTGCTGAGGATTCATACTGAAATCTATTGCGTTTGTTATCGTTTGAACATTCCATGGAATCTGTCCATCTCCACCCGGCGTTCCACCAACTAATACTGGCTTTCCTTTTTCCAATACTAAATATGCGTTTAGAGTATGCATCGTTTTTTTTAGAGGTTCTATAACATTTGGGTGTCCAGCAATAAGGTTAAATCCCCGCCCAATTCTGTTGTTCAACAACACCCCAGTATCCCCAGCGACAAACCCAGACCCGAAGCCCATAGATAAACTGTGAATTAAAGATACTGCGTTACCCATTCCATCCACAGCACATAAATAACTGGTGTCATCACCGGTTAAAGGTAATCCCAGTATTCCGGCTGGAGGCGAGTTCATAGCCTGGCTACAATCTATCTTTCTTCTCCTCTGAGCAGCATATTCTTTAGAAATCATCTCATCAATTGGAGCCGCAACAAATTCAGGATCTCCCATGTATGTGTTTCTGTCAGCAAAGGCCAGCTTCTTTGCCTCGACCATGAGATGACATAATTTTGAGCTATATAATCCCATTTCATTAAAATCGTAGGCTTCAAGAATATTTAGCATTTCAAGAACCATAAACCCCTGAGATGGAAGAGAGGTTTCCACAATGTCACGTCCTCTGTAGGAGGTGGAAATTGGAGAGTCGTACCAAACTGTTTGATGTGAGCGAAAATCTTTGAGGCTGTATAACCCCCCATCATCCAACATGGACTTTAGCATCCGTTCGGCAAGGTCCCCTTCATAAAACTCCCTAGCTCCGTTTTCGGATACAAGCTTTAATGTTTTAGAAAGTTCTGGTTGTCTTATTATCTGACCTTCCCTGAAAGGTATGCCTTTATTTGTAAAAATGGATGACGTTGATTCATAGATATTTAACTTGTCATTCATCGCTTTAAATGCACCTGAGTAGAAGCGAGAAATCGGAAACCCATCTTCTGCATAAGTTATCGCAGGTTCTATAAGGTCTCGAAAAGACATTGTTCCGAATTTATCAGTTATTTCCTGCAAGGCATCTATTTCGCCAGGTATGGCTGCAGACAGTGGCCCGGTAAGTGGTATCGATTTATAACGACGATCCGTAAACCAGTTCTGGTTCGCTCTGGATGGAGCCTTTCCAGATGCTGTCATTCCCCATGTCTTTCCAGACACAGCCTCATAGAACAATCCAAACATCTCTCCGCCCAACCCACATCCAACTGATGTTGTAACACCCTCAACAGCTGCCATAGCCACTATCGCATCAAAAGCATTTCCTCCGCTGGACAAAATGCTTGTGCCAACACTCGATGCCTGGGGTGAAATCGAACAAACTACCCCCCGTGTTGAATAAACAGGTTCACGACCTGGTTTGAGGCTAATTTTCTGTCTAAGGTTATCTTCCAAAATACTATCCAAATATGGAACGAGCCACCCCTCTGAATCCAATATTCTTAGGACGAACACTGCTCGATACATCAGGCATTACAGAGTTGGAAGCAACCAACAACGAAGCCAGAGGTTTTCGAAGTTTGCTATAGGTGACTTTTTCCTGAGGAGCCACGTTGATTGAGTCACTCAGATCCTCCCATACATCATCTCCAGGCAGCAGTCTCTCTCCTATAGAAAGACTTCTTGGTGTTCTCACAGTACACCCTGACTCTCCCAATATGGCGAGAGCTGCCGCAACATCCCATAAATGAGCTCCCGAAATTACGGCGTACTGAGTTACTCCCAGGCTAACCATAGCCAGTTCATATGCGATACTGCCGGACATTCGCAACTCACCCATTCTTGTAGGGAAATTCTTAGTATTTTCAAAAGATCCAGAAAATGATCCAGGAAGCGTTAAAAGACCAGAAGGTTTTAAGTTTGTAATTATCTTATCTTTGGTCTCAACTCCATCTACCTTAAGGCCGTTTCCTCTAGATGCATGTATCACAATGCCACCAGATTCATTTTCAGCTCCCGGCCATGGAATATATAAGGCACCCACTACAGGATTTCCTTTATGAATCACCCCGATCGAACAGGCAAAAAAGGGCAACCCATTTAAAAAATTCTTTGTCCCGTCAAGTGGGTCTAATACCCATAGGACATCTGGACATTCCCCCTCGTTTTTATCCCCTTCCTCTCCAAGAATTCCATGGGAAGGAAATCGTTTCTCGATTTGCTCAACGAGATAATCCTGTGTCTCAGTATCAGCCAAGGTCACAGGGTCAGAGTTGCTAGAATCCTTGAATTCTATATTCAGGTGCTGATTATCAGACCATGGAGTAGGAAAATAGCGAAAAAGTATCTTTCCTGCTTCTTTTGCAATACTTAAGGCAAAGTTTTCTATATCCAGATGATCTAGACCGTCATCGCATGGAGGTACTTGATTCATATTTAGCAGTTTAGGGTCAGAATCTGAGAGGGTCAATAAAAATATTAAAAGCTTTATTGCGCGAAAAAAATTCTATATTGCACGTAATACGTTAACTGTTTCAATAGCAGTCACTGCGCAGCTATGACCCGCATTTCCTTTCCTGCCTCCACATCGTTCGAGCGCATGCTGCATGGTATGTGTGGTTAAAACACCAAATATAACCGGTATTCCCGATGAGAGGGACACATCAGCTATCCCACGAGTTGCTTCTCCAGCCACATATTCGTAATGATCGGTATCTCCCTTTATCACGGCACCAAGACATATGACCGCATCAT
>Ga0310345_10002273_pt1 | contig 19746 bp, 17 predicted proteins | sample HC15DNA20500_MG_FD_204667 | JGI IMG/M metagenome (GOLD analysis project Ga0310345, IMG submission 204667) | Marine microbial communities from station ALOHA, North Pacific Subtropical Gyre - HC15-DNA-20-500_MG | ecosystem: Environmental > Aquatic > Marine > Oceanic | place: Pacific Ocean: North...
TTCCGCCGCGGGGACGCCCGGTGATCCGGGGGATCAACGGGATTGGCCTGTGGAGTCTCTATATTAAGGAGATACGCCGGTTTCTCAAGGTCCAGACGCAGACAATCTGGGCTCCAGCGATCACAACGCTGCTTTTTCTCGTGATATTTTCGGTAGCGCTCGGCCGTGGGGGGCGCGAAGTGCTGGGAGTGAACTTCCCGACCTTCGTCGCGCCGGGGCTGATTGCCATGGCAATGATGCAGAATGGCTTTGCCAATTCGAGCTTCTCGCTACTGTCTGGCAAAATCCAGGGAACCATCATCGACCTGCTGATGCCACCCTTGTCCGAAGGCGAACTGATGGCGGGGATCGTCGGCGCTGCAATGACGCGCGCGGTAGCAGTGGGCTTCGTGGTGGCTGGTGCAATGCTGCTCTACCCCGGCGTCAACCTTGCCATGGCTCACCCATGGGCGGTGGTATGGTTTGGCCTGATGGGGGCGCTGATGCTTTCGCTGCTGGGTCTGGTCGCGTCCATATGGGCCGAAAAATTCGATCACAACGCGGCCGTCACGAATTTCGTAATCGCTCCGCTCGCAATGCTTTCGGGCACATTCTACATCATCGACCGGCTTGCGCCCGCGTTTCAGTCCGTCAGCCGGGCGAATCCGTTCTTTTACGTGATTTCAGGCTTCCGTTACGGCTTCCTCGGTCAAAGCGATATCGGCGATGGAACGGCTGTAATGCTGGCTGGGCTCGGTCTTCTGGCGCTGAACGCGGTGCTGGCCTTCGTGACTTACCGGCTTCTTGTATCAGGCTGGAAGATCAAGAACTGATCGTAACGATCGATCAGTGCGTCATGCTACGGCGCATGCGATAGCGACCGTTTTCGAACTGTTCGAAATACTGGTGCACATCGGGGTGCGAAACCGGCCCAGAGATCGAATCCGTCACCAGGTTCTGCTGACTGACATAGGCGACGTAATCGCTGTCATCGCTTTCTGCGAGGAGATGGTAAAAGGGCTGGTTGCGATCGGGGCGAATGTCTTCGGGAATGGCTTCGTACCATTCGTCGCTATTGGCAAAGACCGGATCGATATCGAAGATTACGCCGCGAAAATCGAACACGCGGTGTTTAACCACATCGCCGATGGCGAAGCGGCTTTTTAAACGACGCGGAACGTCGATCGTGCGTCCAGCTTGGGCGGAAAAGTATTGTGTGCGATCCATGTGACTAGCAGATATGGGATAATTCGCGGCCCTTACAATGGGGAATGGCGGACGATCCCCCGAATTCTCGTGAAAAGGGCTTGGCAAGGGTGGGGCGCTCGGCTAATCGGCGCCCTCGCTTCGACCGGGGCCTCGTGCCCGAAAGCGCACCCGATACATGCGGAGAGGTGGCAGAGTGGTCGAATGCGCCGCACTCGAAATGCGGTATACGGGCAACCGTATCGAGGGTTCGAATCCCTCCCTCTCCGCCAGGTGCTGGATTTCTACGGACCGCTGTGCACTGATTTGGATACTCAAAAGCGCGGGTGTTCCTGGGGTTTAGGGTAATTTACGGTCCGCATGGGTCCGTAGCGAAACGCGCCAGACTGCTGCCGTAATTATGGCTAAACTTATGGCTTGCCAGCTCACTGGTGTCGGCTAAAGTCGCGAAATCATGTCCTCGCGCGCGCGTAACAAGCTCAACGTAAAACAGGTCGAGCACCTAAAGAAGGTTGGCATCTATTCCGATGGTGGAGGACTTTATCTCCGTATTCGCGAATCTGGACGCTCATGGTTCTTCATCGGAACCGTCAACGGTAAGCGCTTCGAAATGGGCCTTGGTTCAGCTTTGGACGTAACTCTCGCTAAGGCTCGGGAAAAGGCAACGGAGGTGCGTCAGCTCGCGCTTGAGGGTCGTGATCCGCGAAAAGTGCGAGACAGCGCGAATGAACAGAATGCGGCTGAGGTGAGCTTTGGGAAGTTTGCCCAGCAGTATGTCGCTGACATCGAGAGCAGCTTTCGAAATCCCAAGCACCGCCAACAGTGGCGCAACACGCTGGAGACCTACGGTAAGCCGATTGCCAAAGTCCCAATTGCCGAGGTTGGCACGGATGATGTGCTTCGCTGCGTCCAGCCAATCTGGCTAGAGAAGCCCGAGACGGCATCACGAGTTCGAGGCCGCATTGAGAAGGTCCTCGATGCTGCGAAGGCCAAGGGACTGCGAACAGGTGACAACCAAGCTCGAATGCGCGGTCACCTCGAACTCTTTTTACCGAAACGCAGCAAGGCGGCCGTCAAGCACCACGCTGCGCTGCCCTACTCCGAGATGCCCGAGTTCATGGCGGCCCTGCGCAATCGCGAAGGCATTGCAGCCAAAGCATTAGAGTTTACCATCCTCACTGTTGCTCGGTCTGGCGAAGTGCGCGGAATGACCTGGGGAGAGGTCGATCTCGAAGCGAAGCTATGGACAGTCCCAGGCGACCGAATGAAAGCGAGCGAAGAGCATGTTGTCCCACTTAGCCCGGCCGCATTATCTGTCTTGCAGGCTGTGCACGAAGCAGGACTTAAACCGGATGATGTCGTCTTCCCGGCACCAAGGGGCGGCTCGTTGTCAGACATGACGCTGTCGGCGGTTCTGAAGCGTATGGGGCTCAAGGTCACGGTTCACGGTATGCGTTCATCATACCGTGACTGGGCTGGCGATACGACCGCATTTCCGCGCGATGTAGTCGAAATGGCGCTGGCCCACACGGTCGGCTCTGCAACTGAACGTGCCTATCGCAGGGGCCGCGCCTTGGACAAGCGCCGGAAGCTAATGGAAGCATGGGCGGCGTATTGCGACGGCAAGGCTACCTCCAAATGAGAAAGGGCGGGGAATATCCCCGCCCTTTTGTTCGAACTACGGCCTCCGTTTGATTACGGGTAGAGCCCATTGATCCCGCCCCAACTCTTTCGTCAAATCGTTCCAGAACGTCGGAATAGCGTCGGGGTGGATGAGCATCCGCTGTGGAGATGCGTCAGACTTTGACAAGGCTCGCAGCAGTTTGAATATGGCCGTTTTGATCTTCGAGCCGTCACCCCCTGCGTAAAAACAATCCTCAAAGGTCATCATCGACCGTATTTGTGCCATTCGGAGAAATCGGATCATACGATCGCTCTTTTCGCTCTTGTTGACGAACGCCTTTTTGCCTTCCGCCGGCGGGCAGTAATTGATCGCCTTGTCTGGCGCCTTGAGCATGTAAGCGGCTATCCTTGCCAGGTTCTCCTCGCTCAAGTCTGTTATGGGCTTGATGTCGATGGGATGAGCCCCGGTCGAATTGTCGGGGTATTTTTTACGCTCCCTGTTGGCAACATAGGTCGCCTTCTGCAGATCACCGAAGATGAAGGCGTGCTCGTGATGGTTCATTGTGATTCCGCCATCAGCGTGGGGGATCGAGTTGAACATTGTGAATTCGGTCACAGCAATGTAATTCGAGCCCATTGCTTTTAGGGTGGCCTTTGCCCTCTTCTGCGCGTGATGCAGATTGATCACTGGTCGATCGCTCGAGGTTTCACAGTCCCCTGCAATCAGCGTGACGAACGCCATATCGACCGGAGGGTCGGACTGCGAAATATCGACAAGGGCTTTATGCAGATGTTCGAAGGCATCACTCGCCAATCGGGGATTGGTCATGATGCACACCGACGTCGCTTCGGGCTTCGTTAGCAGTCCTTCGAGCATCGTCCGCGACTTGTCCGAAATAGTGCGTCGCCTCACCGCACCCTGCGCCTTGCTGGTAAAGCGCTGTTGGGTCTTCCTGACAAATCCGGCAGCTTTGGGGACTGTCTTGCAGGCCTTCAGCGTGGCACCGTAGTCAATCGACGCGGAACGAGCGCTTTTCGTCAACCGCTGACCTTCGCCCTTCTTCACCTTCTTCGATGTCGAGGACGCGTCGTCCTTGAAAATTTTCTTGACGGCGCTGTTTATGTCGGCTGGCTTGCGGTTTCCTTTCTTCTTGCGCGGCTTCGGGCCAAGTTGCTCTGCCGATTTTGGTTGCACGTTCTTCGCGGCGGCCTCTTCTGCTTCGATTTCCTGCAGGAGTTTCTCCCACGGGTCTTGCTTTTCGCGATTTGTTCGAATGCGCTTGGCGCTTGGCTTGGCCTTGGGTTTCCTGCCTGGCTTGGTCCGACGTGACTGAATAAATTTTTTAGTTATTTTCATTGTTGTTTCCTTCGGCCGCAAACAGCCCTCTCTGACCGCTCTATGGGCAGCAGAGGCGTGGATTGCGGTGGTGGTGAGTGGTGAACTGACTACTACGAAGCGCTTGCCTCGATCAGTCCGGTTTTGAGCTTGCTAGCTCACACAATATTTTTGAGAATCAGCGCGTCCGCGCTCTCTTTCGTAATGAAAGTGCGGCCTTGGATCTTAACTTTGACCAGGCGCTTATTTTGCAAATGTCCGAAAATCGACGAACGACCTGCCGTTTTTCCTGCGTAGCCGAGGTACTCCCCGGTCTGGCGGATGGACATTAGTTTGCTTTCCATTCTGTTTCTCCATCGGCCGCCAGCTTGATTGCCAGCGGATGAGAATGACAAACCATAGATGGAGGGCTGATCCGAGGGCTTGGCCGCACTTGGTCGCGTTTGGCCGAACTTGGCCGGAAGGCATTTCTACTGTCTAACGTTTAAAGTCGTTCTCTGCGTGCCGCCACCGTTCGATTATACGTTTTGCGTAAGTTCTCGCTGTTCTTTCAGCCGGTTTACGGCCACGGGAATCTGATGTCCTCTCACGCAAAAAAGTCGCGATCCTCTGGGTGAGGTTTGGGCCCAGTAAAGGGCCGAAAATTTCGTTCATCGTTTTAGCTTGGATACGTTCTTCGAGCTCCCTCAGCGCAGAGCTCCAATCATAGGTTTCTGCCGAATTTGAACCAGAGGTCGATCCATCCTTCCTAGTTTCCAACTGATCGATTGGCGGTGGGTTCACGTTCCTAAGGATTTCTATATCCTCTTTCGCAAAATGAAGATCCGCGACGTAACGGCGGATCATCGGAGGTTTGGTGCTGGCAATCGGCAACGAGCGGCTAGGGCCCTTCTTAGGTTGAACCTGGAGGCGTGATCGCTTCGAAAGTTCAGGGCGCAGGGCAAGAAAATCGCCCCTTGGCCAAGATATTCGATCGTAATCGACGCGCCACCCTTTATTGATCGCCAGGGCTCCCTTCGGAAGCTGAATTAGCTTTTCGTCTAACACCTTCACCCAACAGGTTTCCCGCTGTCCTTCGAAGCGATGGAAGAAGGTGTCGTTCATCCAGAAGGTGACGTTCGGATATGGTTCTCCAACGTCGCCCTCGTGGATGATCAGAGGAGAAGACATCCGAACCAAATCGTTTTGGATCGCAAGAATAATTTTATCTTTGGCCTCCAGTTCCGAACAAGTTCCTCCCACTATGGCCAATGCGGTCGGCGTGCCGATCCACTGCGTAGCCGATGACACTTGGCACCATTCATTAGGCCGTTTTTGTTGGGTCATAGGTCACAACCTCGGATTCTCGCTCTTCCAAATACCATGGGGGTTGCCGAGCATCATGACAATTCCTCTGAATGTGGATCGCCGCGCACCACCCCAGTAAACTTTGTTTCGGCAGCGTTGGTCGGTCGCACTGAGCGGCAAACGCAGCGCCGCTGACCGTCAATCCGACATCATCGAAGTGGAAGGAGCGTGGATATGTCCACCGCAGAGCAGAGCAACTTGGGCGCAGCCAAAGACCCAGCACACGTCGCCCGGGTCGTCACGAACATCGCGCAGCTAGAACAGGATTACCGTTTAGCAGACGGTTACCTGTCGGACTGGCTGATGCGCATGATTACCTTGTCGATGAAGGCTGTGGCAGCTGAGCCATTCGACATCGAGAACACGGCATGGAGCCCGTACGTCACATGCCCCGAATGGAAACCTACGAAGCGCATCGGGCGAGGCGATGCCTGGCTTGAGATCGTAGAGTTCGCCCGCGACGAACAGGACCACACCTGGCTTGCGGCAGCGGTCGGTTCAGCAGGTACAGAACTGAATCTCGAACTGATGTTCCGCGATGGATTGTCCGGATATTTCGCCAAGCTGGAAGCCGACCAGAGCCTTGCCGCGAAGCTGCGCAAAAAGGGCTTCAAGATCGATACCGCCAATAGGCGGGTCTATCTGCCCATCGTCATCAAACCGGACCTGCTGGCCAAGGCGCTGCCCAGCGACGACAAGTTCGACGAGGCTATGGCACCGGTCCGTGAAGCAACCGAACTCGGCATTGCCGCGAAACCTGAAATCGATGCTTTGCTGAAGCTGGTGCGAGGATGAGCGCTGTGGCGGAACTCGCGGTGCCACGCGCCGAAGCCATCGCTCGCCTCAACGATCAGCTTCGCAAGACCGCCACTGGCGGCACGATCATGGTCACGAAGGGCGTGCTTGCCATCAGCGGCTACAACTCACTGGAACTGGCAGAAGCACTTGCAGCGTATGACGCATTCGATGCCGAGAACGACCCGCATGGCGAACGGGACTTCGGAGATCTGACACTGTGGGGCGAGGAGATTTTCTGGAAGATCGACTATCACGATGTGGATCTCAAGTTTGGCTCAGATGACCCTGCCGATCCTAACAAAACGAAGCGAGTTCTGACCGTCATGCTCATGAGCGAATGGTGAGCGGCATGGTCGATAGTCTTGCAATCACAATTGCTTCGCCACATACGGAAAGGACCTGCGGTCAGTCCCGCGGGGGAGGCCTAGTAACCTCTGACAGTAGACGCCGGTCGATTAGTTTCGGCCGGGTGGCCGTCACGCATGTCCAGGGTCCGCCTAAAGGTGGCGGCGCCTTGGGTCTACTCGAGGTTACTAGCACCCGGCTCACGCCGGTGCCTCCAACAACTAAGGAGGCACCCATGGGCTGGAAGACAATGCTAGTCTCGTTTGCAATCATCGCTGCGGCATTCCAGGCAACTCCAGCAACGGCTCAATACACGCCAGCCGATGATCGCATCTGCAACCACACCGACTTAACGTCTGCGGCGGCTCAACTGACTCGCAATTGGGGCGAGCGTTACCAACAGAAGTTGGTCGAGCAGGCTGCCAAGGAGGGCTGGAGCAGGCTCGGGAAAGTGGTCGAAGCGCAAGACTCTGACATCGTATGCCGCATAACCTTCTCAAGCGTCACATCGACGTTGCCCGCGCGTCGCATCGAACTCAGGGATATCGTTTTCCGCTATTCTCCAGCTGATGGGCAAATCGAAGCAATCACTCTTCCGATGACAGGTTTCGATCGTCGCACTTCCTATGCTGCTATTTGGGAACGCCTGTTCGTGGATGACCAGTCTCTTCGAGACATGATGGAGAAACAGGCCGAACGGGACCCCGCTATGGCCGAAGCAGTGGCTGAGATAGCCGGAAGGCCAAATGGTGCGGAGAATGCGAGATGGGAGCCGAGCACGTTCTGCCCGACTATTCACGCATCGACTGCCGCTGCAAGCATAGTCCAATGGGCTGAGCAAACCGATCAGGTCCGTTCTACGGGTCTCACTGATAAAGAAACGCCGACTTGGCTTCCCGCTACGGATTGGAAGATCGGTAACTTCAAGGTCGTCTCGTCAATCCCGTTTCAAAGGGTCATTTGCTCAGCCGATGTTACCTATACGGCAAACACATTTTCCGGTCAGCATATCCCGATGGAAATCCGGGGTATGTCCTACAGGGTGTGGGGCAACGACGATGGTTCGGAACTGTATGCCGAGATTCACGATTGGCCCACCAAAGCGCAACAAGCGGACAGCGACAACGCATTCAATCGGGCTTGGGTCGTCAACGGAGAAACGTTCGAACAGGCATGGGCGAGAAAGCGCCAGAATTCATCTTCAGGCGGGCCGAAAAACATCATTGATGCCTTGAACCAACAACAGGCCGCATATGCCAAACAGGTGGAAGCCTTAGCGCGCGAGAAAGGCATCCCTGTAGATGAGATGATCGCTGCGGAGAACGAGGAGACGCGTAAATACGCAGAGCCTTGTCGCCAGAGTGGCGGCACGTGGGGCTGGCCCGTTGATCAATACGGCAATCCGGGTCGCCTTGGTTGCTACCACCCAACCGGAGAGCAGTAATTTCAATGCGGGTTAGCTGCCCAACTAGCTGACAGGTGGGATGCCGCTTGCGCAGTCAACCCTTATTCTCTCAGGCAGGCCCGCACTGGACATCCTTAGAACCGCACCTGGAACAGCGTAGCCGGGCTTCGAAAGACGTCATTTGCCGCGACCATCCGTTGCGATTGCACAGCAACACGAGGCTCATCGGATCGATCACCGCCACCCGGCAACAGGACCGGCAATCGATCCGCAGACTGAAACCGTGTCGTTTGAAATCGCCGACGTCCCGCGCACGCCAGCACGGAACGCGGAACGAAGAAGTTTACATTCTAGCCGAAATTGTTCCGCGTGATGGCGTTTGGGATATTGAAACCGGAACGCAGTGAGTTTTGCGAAGCATAGCTAAAGCTTGCGCCTGACCGATTAGATCAGTGTCATCACCGGATATCCGCTTTTAGCTATGAGCCTATTCAAGCTGAGCGCGGAGTAAACATGGGTATGCGAGGTAGCATTAGCCGCACTGGCAATCGAGCTGTGCTACTGGCGTGTAGCTATCGATGAATTGAATGGGCCGAAGCGCAACATTTCTGATTTGTTAGGTCAGAAGTCGGAAAGTGAAGCCAGCGCACTGCTTGAAGGGTTCCGGCCGCCTCTAGCAGTATGGTTATAGATGCGCTGGCTTCTAGTCGATTATAACGCTGACCAGCCCTCGTCGCATTATTTTTTCACACACGCCTTGGTCGTGGGGGGATTTTTTATTCGCCATGGCAGTGTTTAGCCAATCCGAGCACTCAGCACGCACGCCGAGGAACAGACTAGATGAACATTTGTTCAGGTAAGGCTGGTAGGGTTGTCCCAATCGCCTTGCATCATCGACACTAGCGACCCGTTCGATGATGCGCCCTGTCGCATCTGCTTTCATAGAGCGACAGGGCACCAGCACCGCGAAATCTTGTTAAGCAACCACTCAGCAGGCACGCTGAGGAACGTTGTGCAGGAACGGCTCTTCGACGAAATTTCTGACCACGCCAAGACCGGCTTATTTATCGAACATCGATAGGATGATGCCGCCCATGCGCCCAGCAATTGCGAGACAATTCTTGGACAGTGCATCGATGGACTGGGACATCGAACCGGTCCCGGTGACATGGGATATTTTCGGCGATCAGATGTACCTTCAATGCGAAGGCAAGCTCCCAATCGAGATTCCGGCATTCAAGGATGATGGTACAGCCGCAGTCTTCACGTTCAATCCGTTGGAATGGGCGATCATTTTTCCCACCGGCCTGTCAGGCGATTTTCAGGTGATGATCTACGACCGCCCCGAAGAATACGGGCGAAAGATATTTCTCGACACTGCTGGACAGACAATGTCCCTCACATTGATCAATTCGCTGCTACAATAGCAGACGGTCAGCAAACGACCCCATCTCGGACTTTCCTCGGATTGTCGTGGCTTCCCAAGACCGGCCTTCCGAGAACGCACATGTCAGGTCACGCGCTCGGGAGCGTGACTGCTCGGAGCGCCACTACAAGCTCGGACGACGGCTATACTACGCTCTCAAAGCGCCCTGAGACGAGAAAGGCCAGATCCCAGAAGATTGTACCGTTAGCTGCCCTTTGTTCCTCATCAATGCTGAGTGCGAGTGCGTTCAGATCGACCTCTCCCTCGCGAGCCACACCGTGCTCGATCATGCGCGGCAGCATGACGCGGGCGAGCGTCGGCAGGAAGGACTCTTCCCATGGTTGGATGAGCACGCCTTCGCTGCGCGCATGCTCGATCACGAAACCGGCTGCGCGCAATAGATCCGCCAAGCGATAGCCGAGAGTTACATCACCCTTCTCCGCAGCAACAGTGTCCCACATCATTCCGTAGCACTGCCGATGGACGGGAAGGTCGTTTGCGGCGCTTGGTAGATCGGCGCGGGCATGCTCCTGGAAAGCCAGGATCGTGCCGGGCTTGGACAGTGTTGCAAGCCGGGTCAGCGTTGCAGCGGCGTCGGGAAGGTACATCAACACTCGTCGGCCAACTATCGCATCGAAAAGACCAAGATCGGGCAGCGCTCCGCTTAGATCAGTGGTTTGATAGCGGATGAGGGCGCTCTCCGGACGGGGCGGCACAGCGCGTGCCGATGCCAACGCTCCTTCGCTGCGATCGATGCCGACAACCTCGCCGTTGGGGCCCACCAGCGCGGCGATCATTCGGCTGAGATCACCATTGCCGCAGCCGACATCAAGCACCCTCATGTTCGCAGCAAGTCCGATATCAGGAAAGAAGCGGGCGCTCGGGGCATTGGCAGGGTTGGCTGGCGCGGAGCTCTGATGTGACATTATCACTTGATAAGGAAGGGGCTTCAGGCATGCAAGGCGCCAGCGTCAAACCTTGAACCTCGCTTCTGCTGTCGTAGCCGCCCCCGATATTGGATCTCACGAAGGCGGCAGCTGCGCTCGATGTCGGCTATCGCCTCCAGCCCTCGCAAAAGCCGTCTTTCCGGTTCCCACCTCAATTGCAGACCTTCCCGCGTTTTGTCTGAGCGCCTGAAAGCCGACTGTCCGCTAATCGTGCACGCACGAGACAAGCGGCCCGGCTGCAAAAGGCCCCTTAGCGGACGCTGGATGGCAACGAACTATCGACCGGCGCGAATGAACGGGAGGTAATACTCGGGGTATTCAAAAACGCAGTTCTTCCCGGATTTGTACCCGAAATGAGGATCGAGCCACTCAAGCGTTCGTGCTACCGCAATTACGTTTCCGGTCTTCCTTTCGCGGATTTTCCATTCGTCTCTGGCGAATTTATTGTCCGCCAACTGCAGCCCGCTTTCAAATCTCTTGCCTTCCGCGACAAAGCTGTCCGTAAAGGTCAAAATCCCGCGGCCTTTGTCACCTCCAGAAGGGCGCGGCAATGCCTCCCATTCAGCGAGATACGTTTTCCAGCTCGGCAAATCGATTACCTCGATACGCGCAGTTGTTTTGCAAGCGCGCGCGAAATCTGCATCGCTGGGCGAGCAACCTACGAGGGTGACCGTTGCCAGAATGAAACTGCAAGTCTTTAGCATGTCGGAATCGTAGATATCGGACATGACTTAGTTAAGTCCGTTTTCCACCCCAATTGCAGATTTTCCCAAATACTTACGCACTGTCTGAAAGCCGAGCCTCCGAAGATCGAGCGAGTCCGATGAGAGCGGTCCTGCTGTAAACAACCCGATTTGCGGAGATTGAGCAGTCATGCCATCCTCGGCTCGACGAACATGGTGTTGGGGGAGTGCGGTCGGTGATTGGAAGACGCGAAGCATTGCGAACTGTCGCCACAGTGTCGGCGCTTTTCGCTAGCGGTAGTTCCCTAGGCCAAGAGCCTATGCCCGCGACGGGCGAAATCTCACGGTTTGTGTATCGGTTCTTTGATGCGTTGGAGCAAGGCAAGTATGATGTCGTCCTAGAGATGTTCTCCGATGATGACCTAGGCGGGATGGGCAGTTCTGGCGAGCCATTCACGGACAGAAAAGAAATCGAGAAATATCTTAGGACCGCGACTTTTGGGCGCTCGATGAGCATCGCAGGTGGCCCAACCATTTTGGATGAATTGCTCGTATGCGCGCGTTGGACAGAGGTCTTTCCCGACACACACATGCCAATCCTCGGTAGAGAATGGCTGTTTGTTTTTGGGCTCCAGCCTTCGAGTGTTGGCATTTCAATTAAGCAACTGAACGTGATCCAGATTAATTAGTGGTCTCCCGTAACTTCCACCCTGACGCGTTCGGGTTGCAAGAGCGCTGAAGCAAACAACCGCTTCCCACCCCATGCCGGACGCTTATCGGCTACAGGCAGTTCGTCACGAACTGTCATCGAATGTCTGAAAACGCCGGTCCGCATCGGACGTTCTTCGCGCCGCACTTTGAACAACGAAGACGTGCTTCGACGGAGCCGATTTGCCGTGACCATTGCCTCCGATTGCAAAGCAAGACCAACTCGGTTGGATCAAGCACAGCGACCCAGCCGCATTGCTTACATTCAATCCGCAGGTTGTAACCATGGCGTCGGAAATCTCCGACGTCATCTAAGCGTTTGCTACTCACGGTTTGCGCCTAACGCTGACGAACGAAGTTCTGCAATGGCTGTTCAAGGCGATGCTGGTGAGGCAGTTCCAAACGCCTTGCATCTTAGAGCCATCGACCCGTTCGAATGGTGCACCCTGTCGCGTCTACCTCCTTAGTGCAGCAGGGCACCAGCACTCTCGTCAGCTACGCTCAGGAACTGAATTGATGAACGTTTGTTCATTTGGCTGCACCGTCATACAACGCCCCCAATGCGACCCGTCCTGGCGGTGCTGCCCTGTCGCTTAGCGAAACCCTGAGCCACAGGGCACTTTTTTATATCAGAATAGTCAGACAGCGCTCGAAAGGTGCGCTGAAACAGGCACCTGCCGATGGTATTTGTGCCGTGGGCTAGTTTGAAGCTGGCCCTGCGCCTTAAGTTCTTCGATTCGAACTCATGGTGTAGCCCTGCCGTTTCAAGCTTCCCTTGGCGGCAGGGCAAGCGTCCTCAATCGGACATCCGGACCTATCTGAGGTCAACCGGTATAGGTTGATCGACAACATCAATCGCACTGTCATGAGCATCGATGCTGAGAAACCGCTAACCGCGAAAGCTCAATCGCAGTAAAATTATATGCGCGACCCATGCTCTCACGGCCTTGAGAAGCGGTTTTAAATCACGCTGATCTCTGTTCATACGGATTGATTAGGTTCCCGTGGCACCGCGCGCAATCAGTATGGAGGGAATTGTAAAGTAGGGCCCCACTTCCCTCTTTGGTGTCCGGAGTATGTAGACTAATTTCGGCCACTTCTGACTGAATCAGGTCGTTCCGTACCTATACGATGGCATCACTCTTTAGCTCCGACGAATGCAAGGAAGCGGGCATAGTCACCCCTGTCGGCTTCGCGCAGCGCCTTGAGGTACTCGTCTCGCCGGGCGTCGTGAATGAGATCGAAGTCACCTTGCCAGTCGATTGGCCCCTGCCCGATATGATTTTTGAGATACTCGTCGGCTGCGATCCGTGAGTGGCGCCCATTGCCGTTCGGGAACGGGTGTATTTGCACCAAGCGATGATGAAAGCGTGCGAATGCATGACTCCTCCTTCCAACCCCATCTGCAACATCGACAAATGTCGGTCCAAATAGCCATGCATCCTCTGGCAACTTCTTGATGTTGAGCAGCAGTCAGCCAAGCATAATTGGTGTACGACGCCGTCGAAAACCATTCGGGTGCGAACTCGAGGACGTTATCCGCCGAAACATCAACTCAGAAGGTGGACTTGTTTTGCTTCGGACGGTCAATATTCACTTTTCGACGATCGCATTGAGGCGTTAGCTTTGACAAAATTATCTCTTCTTCACGTATCTGATTTGCACTGGGCTCCCCACTTCCAAAACGACCTCAAAGTCGTTTCGGATGCGCTTCAGCGAGATGTCGATTCTTACACTTCTGCAAATGGCATTTCGATCAACGCCGTGATTTTTAGTGGAGATCTTGCGCTGGGCGGGGACGATCCGACATGGTTCAAAGGTGCATATGATAATTTTTTAGTACCAATCTCCGAACGGCTAGATGTTCCGATGGAACGGGTTTTTGTTGCCCCCGGCAATCACGACATTTCGCGCGAACTTGTGCGAAAGATTCCATCGATCCATCGGGGCTTGGCGGAGAAGCTAACGTCTAATCAAGCCATCAATCGCGTGATTGATGCGGAACATAAGGAAGGGTCCGAAACCGCTCAGAGTCTTGGAAGGATGAATAATTTCTATGAAGAGCACGATAAGCGTCATCCTGCGCACTCTGGCACCTCGCCATACTATAGGACCGGGAGATTTGCCCACGGCGACAGAATTATCGGGGTCGCGTGCCTGAATAGCGCGTGGATGGCGACCGGTGAGGGAGAAGACTCTGATCATCAAAAGCTCGTGCTAGGAGAGCGCGCCGTCGATATGGCTTTGGCTGAATTGGAAGGCTGTGACTTCAAGATCGCAGTGCACCATCATCCATTGGAATGGCTGCATCCTGTGGATGCCGATGCGGTCGATCTGTTACTGCGGAGATCTTTCGATCTTTCCTGCAGCGGGCATGTTCATCAATCAAAGCCTCGGTTGACGATGGATGGAAGCGGGTCTTGTATCGCCAGTCCGACGGGCAGCGTCTTCGCAGGCCGCGAGTGGTTCAACGGATATCAGATTGTGGAGATCGATATCCCTGACCGTCGCTACACCTTTCATGTGCGCGAGTATCTCGACAATCGGCGCGAGTTTGATCGTGCCGTCAGAGTCGCTCAGAATGGTCTAGTGGAATTTCAAAATCCCGTTCTTCACGACCGGTCACGTATAGATAAGGTCGAAAGTTTCTTGCAGGGTTCCCGCGGTCGAGTCCGCGAATGCCTTGAATCACAAATGACTTTGGTGGGTGACGACGAGACAAAACCCAACTTGCGGATCGATGATTTTGTAGCACCGCCCTTAATTGAAGGGCGCGCGAATGGTATTGATGGAAGGGGATCAGACGCACACGACTTGTCGATTGAGAGTTTCTTGGCTCGAAATGACAATGCAGTTGTAATTGGGAGCAGGCATTCCGGCAAATCGACGCTCGCATATTATTCGGCGTATATGTTGGCATTTGGACCAGGACTGCGCCCCCAAATCCCGGTCGTAATCGACACCCGAAACTTTCGCTTCAATGCATATTCTATTCGTGGGCAGTTGGGCGAGCTTTATGAAAGATCGCTTTCGAACCAAGAAGCTGAAAAATACGCTGAAGAGGGCTTATTTACATTCCTTTTCGATAATTGTTTGTGCGATGAGGCAAACCTTAAAAAGATCGCCGAATTCGCGAACAAGTTTACCGAGTGTCGCTGCATTGTTTTCGCAAGCCCCAATATGGATGGGGTTTCACCGGATAGGCACTTCAACGAAAACTTGCCGAACTTCACGAAGATTCACATCGGCGCTCTAACCCGGGGAAGGATTCGTGCACTTTCCCGGCAATGGTCGAATGGCGACAGTGACGGGGATGCCACTTACGAAACTGTCATAAATCAATTGGTTCGGGATGGACTTCCGCGCACGCCTTATATGGTTTCGCTTCTCATCTGGGCTATTCAACAGAAAAAAGAACTGGTGAAGATCAACGAAGCACTTTTGCTTCAAAACATGATGGATCACCTACTTGGGAAGGCAGATTTCAAGCAGTCGGTTCGAAAAGTCTTAAATCCGGTTGGAAAGGAAATAACCCTACAAAATTTCGCACACTACATCCGTGGCAAAGGATCTGTTGTAGACGAGAATGAAGCCAACGAATTCCTTATTGCCTTTTTTAAGAAGAAGGCACTGCCATTCATCGGATCTGACGTTCTCGATAAGCTCATTGAGTGCGGCATATTGCATAGTCGGAACGGGCGCGTTGCCTTTAGATACGAAGCATTCGAGGAATACTTTTATGCAAAATACCTTCAGGGTAATGCTTCTGAGTTGAACGCTACGCTAGAGGGCTTGAACTTCTTAAATTTCAGAAGAGAATTAGAACTTCTCGCGGGATTACGGCCTGAGAACGCGGACCTGATTTCGGCAATTGAGAAGGTGCTGGATAGCCGTGTCCCCGACAGATTCCGCAATTGTAACATCGGCGAGTTTGATCAAATTTCAGGCAGCGAGTTGGATATTAAACTTACCAAAGCCGATCTTGGTGAAATAAGACGCACGCGCCTTACGAATGAAAAAGTAGACAAGATGTTAGATGAGGCGGACCGGCGTGCCTTGGCGCGTGGCGAGCGGACGGTTCGAGAAAGCTTAGAACGAGCAGAGGGAAATGTGAAAACCGCTGCCGAAGAGCGCGAAGCTGAGAGCATCTCGAAGGATCAACTTTCGGACACCACACCGATCCGCCCGTCAACTCATATGGCCGCGATTGATCTACTCGCTCGGATCATTCGAAACTCTGATTTTACCGATTACGAGTCAAAGGGCCCTGCGACGAAGAGGGTTCTAGATAGCTGGACCAAAATCTTTCTCCTGATCATGGACGAGATGGGCGCGATGCTTTCTGTCATTGAAAAAGATGAGGGCGAGAAAATCCCTGAGAAGGAGGTGGCATCAATAAAATACTTCCTTGCCAAGTTCATCTTTTCGAACATCGGCGCGGCGCTCATTCATCATATGGCTTCTCCAACCATGGCAGACACACTCCATGCTCTCATTGAAGAGGGCGAATTTACGACTGGAGAGCATCTTCTTTCACTTTTCTTGCTCGAAGATATCAATGACGAGACTTGGATGGATCTTTGGATCAAGGAGATCGAAAAGAAGAATCAATCAGGATTTGTAATCGATAGCTTCGTCCAACGCCTTCTTTCGCTCACTTACACAAAGGCTTTGGATACTGAGCAAGAGAAGCGGGTCCATCGCCTCGTCGATCATATCGAGAAGAAACTTGGTTGGACGAATGAGAAGAAAACAGAAGTCATCCAGCAAATGCAAAAGGCACGGGATTTACGGCAGTTAGAGCAGCGAAAATGAGATCACTCGAGTGATCTAGACTTTCGCTCGTTAGCATCTGGACAAACGGTCCCTGCATGACCCTTCGTCAGTCGACTATTCCCCTCGGTGTTTGAATGACTATGAGTTCAATTAAAATTCCTCCGCTCGTTTCCTCCCGTCGGAAATTCGTCAGCGAGGACCGACAACTACCGTCATTTGGGCAAAGGCGAGCGTCGCGCGAAAAATTTCGAAGTAATGGACGCTCTCAACTCTAATAGGAGCGTTTCCAATACAGTCCATCGAACTTTTATCTCCTAGTGAGGGAAATGTTCGAAATATAGCCATACGCACTTTGGCGACGTAATTTTATCGTGACACGTATTAGCGACATCATTGGAGAGCGTCATGTCACGATCATTTGCCTACTGCCGCGTTAGTACTAACGATCAGACTACCGATAATCAGATTGCTGAAATAAAAGGTGCTGGCTTCGACGTTGCGAGCCGACGAACGTTCTGCGAGACGATTTCCGGCTCGGTGCCAGCGCTCGAACGTCCACAGTTCAGGAAGATGGTTGAGCGTTTGGACTGGGACGATGTTCTGATTGTCACCAAGCTGGACCGTCTTGGGCGCAACGCGATGGACGTTCGCAGCACAGTCGAAATGCTCGCGGACGAGAAGGTGCGCGTATATTGTCTTGCTTTGGGAGGCGTCGACTTAACGAGCGCGGCAGGAAAGATGACAATGTCCGTTATCAATGCCGTGGCGGAGTTCGAACGGGACCTACTGATCGAACGAACGCAAGCTGGACTGCGACGTGCGAAGGCAGAAGGTAAAAAGCTCGGGCGTCCTCGGGCTCTTGATAACAAGCAGGAGCAGGAAGCGATGGCAATGCGTCAAGCGGGCAACTCTCTCGCAGCCGTAGCTTCAGCGCTGGGCGTCAGTCGTTCGGCAATTCAGCGCATTGAGCAACGGCAAGCGCAATGACGGCTTGGCGCCGTCATCCCGCTCGTTCCAAAGATCGCAATTTTCTGGACAACAGGCGCCGTTGCATTTGGCCGATGTAGATAGCCGCTTAGCGCTCTCATGATAGTCATTCGAGAAATTGCTGCAGCAACCCAAAAACGTTCGTTTGCTTAACAATGAAAGGTTGCCTTGCGTGCCGGGTGCTTATGGGCGGGTGCTATCAGTCGATAAGAAGAAAATTGTTAGTCGCGTTCAGGCCGCAAGTGACGTGTGCGATGTAAGCATTTCCCTTATGTCTTCTGGGCTGGTCGGTCTTCCAATGAAATAGCCCTGAGCAAGATCGCAGCCCGCTTCCCGAAGGAAGGTGAGACAGCTTCGATCCTCCACTCCTTCTGCAACAACTCGCAGACCAAGCCGATGCGCAAGGTCGATGGTCGACTGCACAAGAAGCGCATCGTTTGGGTCCTCATGGGCGTGTTGAACAAAGCTCCGGTCGATCTTCAGTTCGGACAAGGGCAGCTGCTTGAGATAAGTCAATGTCGACTGGCCTGTGCCATAATCATCCATCGAGATTGCGATGCCAAGATCGCGAAAGTGCTGAAGTGCGGCGACAGCGGCGCTGGGATCATCGATTGTTGCTGATTCAGTCACCTCGAAAATCAAACGATTCCGCGGAATTCCTGTCTCCGTAAGGATCCGCTTCGCCTTGTCGATGAATTCGTTTGAATAGACCAGCTTTGCAGAAATATTGACTGCAGCGCTGACGACTAGACCATATTGGCACCAAGCGGCCAAATCATCGATGGTTCTTTGCAGAACATACAAGGTCAGGTCGCATATCCGGTTCGCATCTTCGGCCATCGGAATGAACAGGTCGGGACGTAACGGACCGCGTTGCGGGTGATTCCAACGTACGAGCGCTTCGACGCTGGTGATACGATCAGTCTTCAAATCAAGCTTCGGCTGATAGACGACCTCAAGCTCACCTAAATCGATTGCCACATCGAGCTCTCCCATGAGGGAGATCTGCCGTTCCACTTCGGTTTGCTCATCAGCCAGATGAATGTGCCAAGGTTCGGCATTTCTGAGAGCCGTTGCAGCGGACAACGCCGCCTCTGCTAGGGCTTGCGGTGCGCCAACGCCAAATGCGACCTGGACATCAACGCTTCGACCTCCGACCTCGATGGGACGGCGCATCAGTACATGCAACGCCTTAAGCATTGCCTCCATTTCTCCGGCCTCCAGAGAAGAATGCCAGGCGAGCGTGCGATCCTCTATACGATAAACTGTGTTGCCAAAGTTCCCCACGAGGAGGCGCTCGGCCACCCGTTTAACGAGTTCTTTCGCATTGTGATCGCCCAAAACACTCGAGAGCGCCGCGAAATTACCAATAATTGCCGTAATGCATGCAGCCGAATCCGGATCAATCTCTCGTTCCATCGACAGTCGGTTCGGAAGCCCTGTGTCGGAGTCATGGACGCGCTTATAATCCAAATCCTTTTTAAGGATTGTCAGCAGCTGCGCAGCGCCTGCAAACAACACAGCGACTGCGGCGGGCACGGCTTCGAGCATTGAGTAAAATGCGAACCATGAAACGCCATAAGCGCTCACAACTGTGCCCAGCGCTACTGCGCTGCGTGTTGCGGCCTGGCGCATTGTCGTCGCCCGTAATAACCACGCGATACCGGCGCAGGCTATGGCCATAAGAACAAACGGGCCTGCGCTGGCAGGCAAAGCCGCGAAGAGAGTTTCAGCTGCAATCGCTTGAACAATGACGCCGGGAATTACGCCATGCTTAGGAACAGCGTACCTGTCGCCCATTTCTATTGCCGTGGCACCGACCAACACATCTTTTCCACGAAGATCGGCTTCGGCAAACCGACCGTGCTCGATATCAGAGAAGCTGTGGCGGGGTATGGTCAGAGGGTCGATCGACAGATCTAATGGAAAAGGCTGATCGACCGTCCCGGGTCGGCCCGCAATCTGCGCGGACAATGATGGCCGGGGAATGCCCTGCGTAAGAGTGCCCAATGGCATTCGCCGCACAAATCCGTCGCCGTCGGCTGCGATGGAGACCGAACCCAGGATTGCATAATCCCTCAAGGCCGGGATCGGCAGGGCGTCTAGCATCCTTGTGTCGTGCCGAGATGCTCTTTGCGCAAATGTCGGCAGGACGATCGTTGGCTTGGCCTCGGCCAGCG